>Ga0268261_10000185_pt1 | contig 38642 bp, 39 predicted proteins | sample TergutNc150P1_FD_190353 | JGI IMG/M metagenome (GOLD analysis project Ga0268261, IMG submission 190353) | Nasutitermes corniger P1 segment gut microbial community from laboratory colony in Florida, USA - Nc150 P1 (SPAdes) (version 2) | ecosystem: Host-associated > Arthropoda: Insects >... | reverse complement strand
GCCAGTCAAGTAAAGATTATGTGTATAATGAAAAAAGCAAAAAACATCCCAAAAAGAATGCGCTTAACCCGTTGGTAATAAGGCATTTCAGGGGTGTTTTTTCACAAAATCAGGTGCAAAACTCGGGATGGCAAGGCTGATTGCAAGGAGTATCAAGATGGATTTGATGCATTTTTTAACCATAAGCCCTCCACTTCTGAAAACCTTTTTTCTTTAGTTTACCATGAACCCCTTCTTAATGTTGTCGAATTTTGGCCCCCCCTTCCTGCTTGGCTGTCGGGGTATCCCATTATTTTTCTTAAAATTGCCAAATACTTGTTTAGGTTTGAGTTTTTTTTGCTATAATGTACTTACAGCATTGATTTTTGGGAGGGGACTTATGAAATTCACTGAAGAACAACAATAGGTTATCGGCATCAAGGAAGGGACTAACCTGGTGCTGGCGCCTGCGGGGTGTGGCAAGACGGCTGTGCTTTCTGAGATTATCCAACGCCGTTCAGAAGAAGGCGTTGAACAAAAAAAGATGGCATGCTTTACCTTTACCAACCGGGCCGCTGAGGAGATGGGCAACCGGGTTCGGGAGAAGCTGCCCCATCATGAGGTCTTTATTGGCAATTTTCATGCCTTTGCCATTGCGTTTTTAAAGCAAAACCGGCTGATGGCACAAAACATGGCGATTTTAGATGAGGAGGACCAGGACCAATTGATTCGGGAACTGGCACAAGGCCTCCAAAAAGAACAAGGAAAAACTTTCGGGCAGCTTAAAGTAGAGGAAGTCCTTACCCATGCCAACCGCATCCGCATGCTTGAACTGGGCATCCATTCCCATTACCACCCTAAAAAAACCAATGCCTATGAAAAAAGCCCCTTGAACTTGGTGGCTGCCGCTTATCACGAACTGAAAGCCAGCCAGGGTTATTTGGACTACGACGACTTACTGGCTTTGACCCATGCTTATTTAAAGGAAGGGATGACCCTAAAAACCTATGCCTTTGACTTTTTGATCGTGGATGAAACCCAGGACTTGAACGATTTGCAGCATTCCATCATCCAGCTGCTTTGCCATAAAAGCACCGCCCTCATTTATTTCGCTGACATGAACCAGGCCATCTTCAGCTTTATGGGAGCCAATGTCAGCCGCCTAAAATGGCTCATCCAAAAATGCGGGGAAAAAGGGCGGTTGTTCTATTTTTCCCAAAATTACCGAAGTCCAAGCCACTTGCTGAAAATCTTCAATGCTTATGCCAAGCATCACTTTGAAGATTTGTACATCCCGTCGTTTGCCCAATCCGAGTCCGAAGGAAAGCTTTTGACTGCCAGGCTCAGCCGCTTCAAACAGCGTTACGTGGAAAATGTCAACTGGCTTTTGGGGCAAGAGGATGGCCTGTACTCAACTACTGCTATTTTAGCAAGGAGCAATAAGGACGCAGAGGCTTATACGGCAGGCATTAAAACACTGGGTGTTCCCTACTTCCGCTGTTCCGGCTTTGACTTGTTCCGCCGAAAGGAAATGAAATTCTTCATGGCTTTCATGGGTGCCCTTTCCAATGAATTTGACAAGTTGGCATGGACGACCCTTGTCTATAATCTGTTTTCGGGTCATTCCCTAAAGAGCTGCCGGGAGACGGTCAATGCCATTTTTGATGCCCACCGCACCCCTTTGGATTTAATATCCCTGGGCACCCATGCTTTCCGGCTATCCTCATTCATACAAGCTTTTGAGCATAAAACCATCGTCGTCTTTGATACGGAAACGACGGGCACCGATACCCAGTCCGATGACATCATCCAGATTGCAGGGTGTAAAATAAAGGGCGGGCAGGTCATCGATACCTTCGAGGTCTTTATGGATACGGACAAGGATTTGGCGGAATCTGAAAAGATACATCACATTTCCAAGGAAAAACTAGTGCGGGAAGGGGTTAGCCATGAAGAGGGTCTCTCCCAGTTCTTGGGATTTATTGACGGTTCGGCTATCCTAGCCCATAACCTGGCTTATGATCTCGACACCCTAAACGCCAATATCACCCGGTATTTGCCTGGCATCCCTCCTTTGGCTAAAGATTTCGCTTCCCAGTTCGACTCCCTTTATTTGGCTAAGGTCATCAAGCCGGGGCTGCCACTTTACAAGCTGGAATTTTTGATTGGCGAACTGGGTCTTGAGGGCGTGGTCAATTCCCACAACGCCATGGATGATGTCCTGGCAACGGTGAAGCTCACCCAAAAACTTTATGGATTGGGGCGTGATTTACACGGGCCTAGCTTGAATGGCACCCATCTGCAACACGCCATCACCCGGTTAAAGGAACTTTTCCAGCATTTTGGACAAGCGTTGGATCAACCGATGCACCTGGGGGATTTTGCTAAAAACTTTTTTGATTTCACGGGGGTTGACCGGAATGTGCTGGATGGGGAAATTTCCAAATTCATGACCCATGCTTCTAGTTTCACCCACCAAGCAGGCATGAAAGAAACCCGGTTGATCGACCGCATCAAGAAATTTTATCCGATATACGACAAATACAAGGAAAACGACCTGATGACAGGCGAAGAACGGGTCTGCATTTCCACCATCCATAAATCCAAGGGCCTTCAATTTGACAATGTGCTGATCCCTGATTTTCCTTCCTATTCCTTTGATGACCCCGACGAGCGGGCGCGGTTATTTTATGTGGCCATGACCCGGGCGAAAAAACGTCTTTTTGTTCCTGACATCCCGCTGCTTCATCCCGTCAGCCACGAGCTTTTGCCATTGAAGTAAAAAAGGAAAAATAATACTTTGCCTTCATGTGGTTTTATGGTACAATACTTGAAATAACTAAAACCAGGCGAGGAGCGATATCTATGAATTTATTTGAGGAAGTACGTCCCGGTACTAACCGTTATTTGAGCGGTGCGGGCATTTTGAAGGATTTGCCTGAGTATTTGGCGGAGTTTGGCACGGGTGCCATCATTACCGGGGAAAAATCCTGGGAAGCTTTCAAACACTACTACGGATCTGACCTGGGCTATCCGGTTTATCCTTATGATGGCAGCGCAAGCGATGAGGATGGGCAGCGGTTGGCTCAAGAAATCGGCGATACCGGTGTCATCTTAGGGATTGGTGGCGGGCGTGTCCTGGATACAGCAAAATTAGCCGCCCAAAACTTGAACCGCCCGTTGATTTTGATTCCTACCCTAGTTTCCAACTGTGCCCCCGCTGCGCCAATCGCAGCCGTTTATGAACAACAAGACCATGCGTTTAAAAAGATAGAAGTCTTTTTGCAGTCCCCCTATATCACCCTCGCCGACTGGGACTTTTTACTGGCGACACCCCGGGAATATTTGATTGCAGGGATTGGCGATACCTTGGCCAAGTGGTATGAAATCAATGGGATCACCCAGCAGATGCCAAAAGAAGAAATGACGGCCAGTGTCATGCTTGGGATTGCATCTGCCAAGGAATGCCTAAAAATTTTAAATGCTGACTCCCAAGAAGCACTGAAGAGCCTTGAAGCGAAACGAGTGACCCCAGCATTTGGTCGGGTTTCCGATACCATTATGGCCCTAGCGGCAACCGTTGGCGGGTTCGCCCATAAATACGGCAGGGTTTCAGGTGCCCACGCAGTCCATAACGGGCTTTCGCTCCTTAGTGAAACCCACAGCGTCCTTCATGGCGACAAGGTTGCCTATGGGATTTTAGTCCAGTTGAGCTATAATCATGAATTCGAGGAAATCTCCCGGTTGATGGACCTATACCAAGGCATCGGGCTTCCGACCCGGTTAAAGGAAATCAATTTGGGGGATGCTGCCCTTAAAGACCTCAGCCTTGTCGCAGCCTTTACGGCAAAAGAAGAAGAGTCCTTCAACCTGATAGACCCTCGGGTAACTGCTGAAAAAATCCTTGACGCGATGCAGCGATTGGAAATTTTTGTTGCCTCTGCCTAACAGTCTTTCAGCCATGAGGCGGTTTCTGTTTTGGGAACCGCTTTTTTCCATTATAAAATCCCCAAAGGGGCCGTTTTGTGGCCCATTTGGGGATTTTTACCTTATGCTGCTTTTTTCTTGTTCATGACATCAAAGGCGACGGCGGCTAAAAGGACCAGGCCTTTGATGGCTTGCTGCCAGTCGACGCCAATCCCAAGGAGCGACATCCCATTGTTGATGATGGCCATGATGAGGCCGCCGATGATGGCGCCCATGACCTTGCCAACGCCCCCGGATGCGGAAGCCCCGCCGATGAAACAAGCGGCGATGGCATCCAGTTCGAACAAGTCGCCGGCAGCGGCCGTTGAAGCATTGAGCCGGGCTGTAAAAATTAGTCCGGAAAGGGCTGCCAGGACACCCATGTTGACGAAAGTCCAGAAAGTGACGGCTTTGGTCTTGATCCCGGAAAGGGCGGCCGCTTTTTCGTTGCCGCCGATGGCGTACAGGTAGCGCCCGACTTTCATGCGGGTCGTTGCGAAGTGGTAGAACGCGATGAGGGCACCCAAAATCAATAAGACATTTGGAATCCCTGCGTGCATGGCTAGGATGTAGGAAAAACTCATGACGATAATCGCCATCAACGTGACCTTAAGCCCTAAGACGCCCGCCGGCGGGACTGAAATCCCATAGGATTTTTTCTTGGCATAACCTGAAACCATCAGGAATCCAAGAAGGGCTGAAACGACCCCGCCCATAACCAGGGCCGTCACATTAAGCCCGCTTCCGCTGCCGATGTCAGCAACGAAGCCTGAGCTTAAAAGCCTGAAGGTATCTGGGAATGATGCGATGGTCCTTCCCCCTAAGAGCACGATCGTCAAACCGCGGAACACGAGCATCCCCGCCAGGGTCACAATGAAGGCCGGGACTTTGACGTAAGCAATCCAGTACCCTTGCCAAGCGCCTACCAAGGCACCTATGAGCAAGCAAAGGACAATAGCAAGAACCGTCGGGACATTGTTGTTGATCATTAAAAGTGCTGCGACCGCCCCAGTAAAAGCTGCGACAGAACCGACCGATAAGTCGATATGGCCCAAGACGATGACCATCAGCATCCCAATGGCCAAAATCAGGATGTGGCTATTTTGCAAGATGATGTTGGTTACGTTAAGGGGCCTTAAGAAAATCCCATTGGTGCTGAATTGGAAGACGGCACCGATGATGATTAAAAAGAAAATCATGCTGTATTGTTTGACCCATCCAAGGCCACCGCTTTGCGGCCCTTGGCTTTTTTGTATTTTTTTAGCATTTGCTTCCATTATTTTTTATCCTCCTTATGCACCCGTCATGTACTGCATCATCACTTCCTGGGTGGCGTCCTTCCTTAAAACCTCGCCTGTCAGCTTGCCTTCAAACATCGCATAAATCCGATCGCACATCCCGAGAACTTCCGGGAGTTCCGATGAGATGATGCAAACCCCTTTGCCCTGATTTGCCAACTCGTGGATGATGCTGTAAATTTCATACTTGGCACCGACATCGATTCCGCGGGTCGGTTCGTCGAGGAATAAAATATCGGGTTCGGAGAGCATCCATTTGCTGAGGACAACTTTTTGCTGGTTCCCCCCGGAAAGGTTTCCGACATGCTGGAATACGCTCGGCGTTTTAATCCGCATCAGCTGCTTGAAATTCTCTGCTTCCTCGGATTCCCTGAACTCATCCATGACCCCATTTTTCGAGAGTTTGCCAAGGCTTGCCAGGGAGATGTTCCTCGTAATGGTTTCATCAAGGAGCAGCCCATTGCCTTTTCGGTCCTCGGATACATAGGCAAGCCCATGGCGGATGGCTTCTGACACGGTATTAAGGGTCAGCTCCTGCCCATTTTTTAAGACCGTGCCGCTGATTTTACTGCCAAAGGATTTTCCGAAAAGGCTCATGGCAAACTCGGTGCGCCCAGCGCCCATCAAGCCGGCAATCCCCACGATTTCACCCTTTTTGATGTGAAAGTCGATGCCATCCAATACTTTTCGGTCTTTATGGATGGGATGATAGGCATTCCAGTCCTTCACCTCAAAAATAACGTCGCCGATGCCTGGGTTTCTTTCAGGATACCGGTTGGACATGTCGCGCCCCACCATCCCTTTGATGATCCGGTCCTCGGTGATTTCTTCTTTGTAAAGGGTTTCGATGGTCTGCCCATCCCGGATGACGGTGACGGCATCGGAAACCGCCGTGACCTCATTTAACTTATGGGAGATGATAATGGAGGTGATGCCCTGTTTTTTGAACTCCAACAATAATTCAAGCAAATTGGCGCTATCGTCTTCATTCAGGGCAGCCGTTGGCTCATCCAAAATCAACAGGCGGACTTCTTTTGAGATGGCTTTGGCGATTTCAACCAGTTGCTGCTTGCCGACCCCAAGGTTGGTGATGAGGGTTTCCGGCGTTTCCGTCAGCCCTACTTTTTGGAGCAGTTTTTGGGTCTTGACAAAGGTTTCGTTCCAGTCGACAATGCCTTTTTTGGCTTGTTCATTTCCTAAAAAGATGTTCTCTGCGATGGAAAGGTAAGGGATGAGTGCCAGTTCCTGATGGATGATGACGATCCCCTTTTCCTCGCTTTGCTTCGTATTTTTAAACTGCACTTCTTTTCCATCGAATAAAATATCGCCGCTATACTTCCCATAAGGGTATACACCGCTTAAAACTTTCATCAGGGTGGACTTGCCTGCCCCGTTCTCACCGCATAAGGAGTGGATTTCCCCTTGACGGATTTTTAGATTCACGTTATTTAGGGCCTTGACCCCGGGAAACTCTTTGGTAATCCCCTTCATTTCAAGAATGATTTTGTCCATGGCAGCAACCCCCTTTCATAGATGGGGCCTGTGGGAATCCCACAAGCCCAAGTTCATTGCAGTATTATAATCCAAGCTCTTCCGCTGAGTAAAATCCACTTTCTACTAAGACTTCTTTAACATTTTCTGCTATTACGGTATCAATCCCTACCAGATACGCAGGCACAATTTGCACACCATTATCATAAGTCGTCGTATCGTTTACCGTTGGGGAATTGCCATTTAAGACTACGTCTACCATCGTGGCAGCGGAGCTAGCCAAGATATTGATATCTTTAAAGACCGTCATGGATTGGCGACCATCTAGGATAGCAAGGACATTAGATAAATCGGCATCTTGTCCTGTGACGATTGGCATAGGGCGGGTTGTCCCAAATCCAAGAGATTCAAGTGAGGAAATAATCCCAAGGGCAACCGCATCTGCTGGGACCAATACAGCGTGGATTTCTTCAGTTGTGTAGTGCGCGCTCAGCAAATTATCCATCCGGATCTGGGCGTTTGATGCCAGCCATCCCTGAGTAGCAATCTGGTTAAAGCTGGTTTGTCCACTTCGTACAATCAAATCTCCTGAATCTATGTATGGCTGCAAAACCGACATTGCACCGTCATTGACAATTATTGCATTGTTGTCATCTGGGGAACCTGCAAATAATTCAATGTTGAATGGGCCGTCCCCATTAGCAACTCCCAGTTGATCGATGATAAAGTTACCCATGGTTTCCCCAACGAGGAAGTTATCAAACGTAATGTAGTAGCTGACATGTTCTGAACCTCTAATCAAGCGGTCGTAGGCGATGATCACAACATCTTGGGCTGCTGCCAGGTTCAGGACTTCTGTTAAAGCTTCTCCATCGATTGCTGCGATTATCAGGGCATCGACGCCGCGGGTAATCATGTTCTCGATTTGCGATACCTGTTGCTGGACATCTTCCGCAAACTGGAGGTCCGTGTTGTAACCCAGGGCTTCAAGTTCCGTCCTCAGGTTGTTCCCATCCCGCTCCCATCTTTCAAGTGACAATGGCGGCATGGCAATGCCCACCGTTTGGGCACCGTCATTCGACCCTTCATTCCCACATGCCGCCAAGACGAACATAAAGACAAACATTAAGCCAGTGATTAGTTTTTTCATGGTATTTCCTCCCGATTAGCGCTTCCCAAATTTGAAACGGGTGGGTTTGGCGCTTTGATTTTTGTTAGTTTGACTACACTCTTAGTATATCAAAGCCCTTACATAAATAAAATAGGGCTTTCAATCGAAAATTGGGGTCAATTAAACGCTTTTAATTAAAAACGCATACAAAAAGGATTGATGGCTTTGAAAATAGCCATCAATCCCGTGGCATGGCAAGGACTTCATCGCTGGCTAATGGCAGCCTGTCCAAGTGGGCTGTCAGGATGATGATCGCTAACTGCCGTTGTTTCAGTTTTTTGATCAATTCCAGCACATGCCCTTGAAGTTCCATGCCCAACCCCCGAAGGGGGCTTATAATCAAGCAAAGCCCTGGCCTTAAAAGGATGGCTCGGTAATACACCAGGTCCAACAAATCCTTAGGCTTTAGTTGCTGAAGGGATGCCATCCCGGTATCAATGCCGATTTCACCACCTAACTCTTTTTGGATGCTATATAATAGTTTTCGCGGGATGGCCTGCTTACCTAGTTTTTCCTCCAGTAAAAAAGTGAGGTTGAACAAATAAGACTGATTGTAATAGAGGGCGTTTTTCAGAGGGGACTCAGGAATGAGATGGACCCGCCCAAAAGGCATGGACACCTCCCATTTGATTGAAGGCTTCCCTAAAATCGCCTGCCCAAGCCCTGTTAGACCCCTACCTTCTGGGTCCAGTACCGTCACGCATTCCCCTTTGCTGATTGAAAAGCCCCAATCCCTTTGGCGGATTTTTGCCACTGGGGTGCCTGCGGGTTTTATCCTAGCCGCCTGGAATGGCAAACTGGCGGGAGGAGGATAGTTAGATAACCCTGCACCAAAAAAAAGCTTTTCGATCGTCCCGCTGCGATAAGCCAGCGTCCGGTTGCAAATGGAAAAAATGGCATCAGGGTAAGTATCCAGGCAGATAAAGCCCATCCCCTGCCCCGCCAGCTCTTGAATGTAGGAAAACACTTCTGGCTGGGAAGCAGGGCCTAGGAGTTTTCCCACGTCTTTTAACAAAATGAGCTTGAATCCGAAGGTTTTGGCCTTTAAAAGTTCAAACAGGATCCTTTGCGCTGGCGACAGCCCTTTTGCCCATGCAGTGGGTTCAAGGTTTATCCCCTCTTTTTGCAGGAGTTGCCTTGCCTTGGTTATTATTTTGAATGGGTCGATGACAGCCTTTTTGAAATTTGGGTCAAAAACGATTAAATTTTCTGCGATGGACAAATCTGGCACCAGGCGCGGGGTTTCGTCTATTATGGCCGCCTTGCCCGCTAATTCCATATGACCCGGCTTAGGCGGGAGGCCATCCAAAATTAGTTGGCAAAAACCTGGGATGCCATGTTCATTTTCAATGACCATCCCTAAGATTTCCCCCTCGCCCAGCCACAAATTGATGCCATCCCCAACCCCATGCAGCCTTAACAGCAATTTTTTCATGCCTGCCCACCTCCCCCAATGACCGGGATAGAAAACTCCACATCCGTCCCTGCATCTGGCTGGCTATAATACCGCACCCCGTACTGGGGACCAAAAAGCAACTGGATCCGTCGGTTGACATTTTCCATCCCGATGCTTCGCCCGGCTGCCCCTTCGGCAACCATGTTCCCATTAAGTTCCTGAACCTTTGAGGGCTCCATCCCTACCCCGTCATCGCTGACCATCCCCATCAGCAAGCCTTCATATAAAAAGAAGCGGAGGGTGATGGTCCCTGGCCGGGTCAGTGGCTCAATCCCATGGAGGAGAGCATTTTCCACCATGGGCTGAAGCACCAGCTTCGGGAGAGGCGTGCCCAAAATCTGCTCCTTGTCCCCTTCAAAAAACACTTCCATATTGACCCGCTCCCGAAAACGGTATTTTTGGATTTTAAAGTAGTTATGGAGGTTTGAAAGTTCCTCCCCCAAAGTCACCATCTCCTCCAGGTTGGAAATGTTGTACCGGAAAAACTGCGCCAATAATTTTGCCATCTGCGCCGCATTTTCCGGGCTTCCCAATAGCGCCTCGCTGCGGATGCTTTCCAGCGTGTTGTACAAAAAGTGGGGGTTGATTTGGTTTTGCAGTGCCAACAGCTTTATTTCCTCTGGCATGCCTGCTTTGGGCACTTCGTTTTTTGGAACGGGGACGGGAGGGGATTTCCTAAAATATTGGCAGTAAACTATCCATTTGGCTGCCAGTATCAGGCTGATGCCGTAGGGGATGCCCCTCAAGTACATTCCCACAACCAAAAGTAAAAAAGCATCCAACCCTAAAAAATATTTCAGGTGGCGGCCCGTCATGCGTACAGCTTCCTATACTCCCGAGGCGTCAGCCCCGTCATTTTCTTGAATCCTTTGTTGAAATGCTTGGGATCCGAGTAGCCCACCCCCTGGCAAATTTGCGAAACTGCGTCGTCCGTATCCCTTAGCATCCTTTTGGCCTCCTCCATCCGGATCCTGAACAAATATTCCGTGAAGCTCTCGCCGGTTTCTTGCTTGAACAGGGTCCCAAAATAAGCCGTTGAAAAGCCGACCTCTTGGCTCAGTTGCTCCAAGGTGATGGGCGCATGGTAGTTGTTTTCAATGTATTTTTTGGCTTGGGTGATGGGTTTTCGCCCCGCCGATCCAACCGCTTTTAGAATTCGGGAAAAGTCTTGGGTAATGGACTGGCAAAGGTGGTCCAGCACTTTTTTGGCATTGCCCTGCTGGTCGATTTCCCAAAGCAGCCCTTCCCTGGACAGCCCTTTTTGGGAATGCTGGAAGGCATATTTTTTCAGCCCCAGCAAATAAAGATCCAACACGTCCTCCGCCAGCTTTAGGATTTGGTTGCCGGTTGGCGATCCGGAAAATGCAGTTTCCTTTAAGCCGTCCAGTAGGGATTTCAGGGCATCCATGCCGTTTTTTTCAATCGCTGCCAATAAGCCATTGCTGAATGGCCCCAAGGCTATTTCTTCCTTCACCGCCAACGGCTGGTAATCAATGACCTGGCTTTGCCCTAGGACCAACCGTTGCCCAAGAGACTGAAGGGCCCCCGGCACATCGAACAGGCCAGCAGCATCAGCCGCTTTTTTCCCGAGGCCGATGGTGGCGAAGAACCCTTTGAAAACATCGCTGTCCTCCCGCAAGCTTTCTAAAATGGCTTTCAATCGGGGTTTGATTTCCATGCCTTGGGGGTAATTCAGCGCTAAATAGTAGCATCCCTGTTGATAGGCATACCCGTAGTCGTGTACCCCTTCGAGGCATTCGGCCAATAGGCGTTCCACTTTATCATGGAAATGGGCGCTGTCACCGCCAAATACAAGCAACCCGTCGAATTTTAGCATGGCCAGCTGAAAAAATCCGGGTTTGAATTGGTAGTGGAAGGCTTCGTTTATATCTTTAGCATCCCATGGTGCCGATGCGCCCACGACTTCCGCCAGGATGAATTCCTTTTTGCGGCGCCATTTTTCCTTTTGCTCGATTTCCTTAAGGCGCAGGTCCCTTCCTAATTGTTCGTGTTTTTGGCTTCTTCTTTGCCGGATTTTTTCAAGGGTATGGTTGAGTTCCGTGCCGCTGATGGGCTTTAGTAAAAAGTTGGAAACCCCTTGGCGCAGGGCTTCTTGGGCATATTCAAATTGCCGAAACCCCGAAACCACCACAAAATCCATCCCCCGCATTTCTTTTTTAATCTGTGAGATGACCTCCAGCCCATTGAAACCTGGCATCCGGATGTCCGTAATGACAATGTCGGGGCAGTTGGCACGCATCATACTAAGGGCAGCTTCGCCATCATGGGCAAACCCGATGACCTCCATTCCGAGGGACTCCCAATCCCCAAGATGCTTTATCAACCGGCAGATGCTTATTTCATCATCAGCAATCAAAACTTTCATAATCGCCCTCCTATTTGTCACAAAATAATTTGGGGTGCTCTCACCACTCCTTATTTTTTCTGAATGCGTTATCAGTCTTATCAACTTAACTAATTATATCACGCCAGAAATCGCTTTCCTATACTTTTCAACATTGAATGGAATTTTTATTTCATAATCAAAAAGGATCGACAGGTTAAATAAGCCCATCGGTCCTTTTGATTTATATAAACAGAGCGTGCCAACCCCTGGCTCTTGTTGCTAAAGCCCCCGCCTTGCTCCAATCATTATCCCTCTGGAATCTGGGACGAAATAAGTGGTACAAGGTATTATGGAGGGTTGGCGGGTGTTTAAACATCAAAACGGCAAATCTTCACCCAGAAGGTTAACCTGTGAAAAAATACGTCAACCAGATGATGTGATTTTTAAAAAGCCAATTGGAAAATTGGAGTAGCCTATTCACTCAATATGGATTATCTTATAAAAAGATGCAGTATGTATTACTTTTAGCTTAATTTGTAAATATCAATACAGACGTAATATTTGACTACAGAATGAAAGCGTACGTGCTCTTAATGTGGTAAAGGCGGGAATCACTTTTACCAACCGTAAATAACTTATTTGTCGTCATTTTTGCTTTCATGCTATTTCCTCCAATTATTTGAAATGGATTAATGGCAAACTACTCCCCAGAGGCCTTTTTTTGCCCGTAATAAGCATTCGGTCCGTGCTTTCTTTCAAAGTGCTTATTCAATAAATAGTCCGGCATCTCTTCTTGATGGACCATTTGGGTGTACTTGGCCATCATGGCCACTTCTTCTAAAACAACTGCGTTATGGACTGCGTTTTTAGGACTTTTTCCCCAGCTGAAGGGACCGTGGTTTTTCACTAATACACCTGGGATATAATCCTCGTTCAAATCAGCGAAGGTTTCTACAATAACCTTTCCGGTTTCCCATTCATAATCATTCTCTACTTCTTCCAAGGTCATCTCACGGGTGCATGGAATTTCCCCACCGAAGTAATCAGCATGGGTTGTCCCCATTGGGATGATGGTCTTTCCTGTCTGGGAGAAAATAGTGGCCCATCTCGAATGAGTATGGACAACCCCTCCTATATTTGGAAAACTTCGGTAAAGCTCTAAGTGGGTGGCCGTATCGGATGATGGTCGCAAGTTGCCTTCGACCACGTTGCCATCTAAATCAACGACGACCATGTCATCAGCCGTCATCACGTCGTATTCCACACCAGACGGCTTTATTACCACAAGGCCGGATTCACGGTCAATACCTGAAACATTTCCCCAGGTAAAGGTCACCAGATTATATTTAGGCAACTGTAAATTCGCTTCTAACACCTCTTGTTTTAATTGCTCTAGCATCTTTTATACCCTCCATATTTATCATTTTTACAAGTATTACCTTAACCGCCATGCCACATCGGCAAAGAACAAGTCCCGCTTCAGTTCATTGATGGTCGTCCCTTCATGGATATGGACAAATTCAATTTCCATCATCTCCGCCCAGTCCCGTAAATGCTGGGCATTCAGGTCAAAACTAAGGACGCTATGGTGGGCACCGCCCGCTAAAATCCAGGCTTCTGCGGAGACTTCCAGACAAGGCTTTGGTTTCCACATCGTTGCTGCTACCGGCAATTTTGGCATTTGGTACGGCTGGACGCATTCGATGTCATTGACAACTATACGCAGACGGCCACCCATATCCACTAAAGATGCCACAATGGCATTTCCAGATTTGCCATCAAAAGTTAGGCGAGCCGGGTCCGTTTTACCGCCAATTCCTAACGGCTGGACTTTAACTTGCGGCTTTGTTTCAGCGATAGATGGACAAATTTCCAACATATGAGACCCTAAGATTAGTTCATTTCCTTCTGTTAAATCGTAAGTATAATCCTCCATGAAACTAGTCCCTTTCCCAAGTCCCTGGGCCATAGCTTTCATGATGTGAGTTAGTGCGGATACTTTCCAATCGCCTTCCCCGCCGTAACCGTAACCGGTGGCCATCAAGTCCTGGCTTGCAAGACCCGGCAGTTGTTCCAATCCATGCAGGTCTTCAAAAGTATTGGTGTAAGCCCCTGCATTCTCTTTTGCCAAAATATGTTCCATCGCCAACTGCATATGTGCCTGATAACGGATTTGACCCACCCTGTCCGTGGCAAAGTCGTATTTGGAACGGTAATCTTCCAACTTCGTATCAATGGCTTCTTCGCTGATAGTTTTCATTACTTCCACTAAATCACCGACAGCATGGGTATTAATGGACCACCCAAGTTTTATTTCAGCTTCCACTTTGTCCCCTTCCGTCACCGCCACCTGGCGCATGTTGTCCCCGAAACGGACGATATTTAGATTACGGCTGACGCTGACACCGATGGCACTGCGCATCCAGTCACCGATTTTATGGCGGACTCCTTCATTTTCCCAATACCCCACTACAACTTTCCTCGGTTTGCGAAGCCGTGTAGCGATGAAACCATGTTCCCGGTCCCCATGGGCCGCCTGATTCAGGTTCATAAAATCCATATCGATGGCTTCCGTTGGGATATTCCGGTTAAACTGGGTGTGAAGGTGGAGCCATGGTTTGTTCAGCAGGTTCAGGCCGGAAATCCACATTTTTGAAGGTGAGAATGTGTGGCACCATGTAATAACGCCAGCACAGTTAGGGTCAAAATTGGCAGCTTCCATAGCCGATTTGATTTCGTTGGGGCGGGTGACCAACTGCTTGAATACCAACTTCCCTGGAAGTCTTCCGTCTTTTGCCAATCCTTCTACCATGATTTTTGAATTCGCCTCTACCTGCTTTAAGACTTCTTCTCCATACAGGTGCTGGCTACCTGTGATAAACCAAAACTCATATTCTCTCAACACTTTCATAATCATGCACTCTCCTCTAATTTTAAGTAATCAATTGCTGTTTTTTGGATGGCAAGCCCTTCCAGATAGCGTTTTGTAAAAGATTCAAAGCCAGACACTTCCAAAGGGTCGGGTTCCACTTTAACGCTTTCAGTTTGGGTAAACACTACTTCATCCAAATATTTTGAAAGAGTCATATCGTCATTGGCATGCTTCAAATAATCGGCCAAAATAGCAATGCCCCACGCACCGCCTTCACCTGCCGTTTCCATGACAGAGACCGGCGCATTGATGGCAGAGGCTAAAATTTGCTGTGCGACACCCTTCGTTTTAAATATCCCCCCATGACCAAATATTTTATCGATTTGGACGTTTTCTATTTCAGTTAAAGAGTTCATGCCGACACACAGTGCCCCGAAAGCAGAGTATAAATGGCTTCTCATAAAGTTGGCTAAATTAAACTGGCTTTCCGGCATCCGGACAAATAGCGGGCGGCCCTCTGGCATCTTAGTAATATTTTCGCCAGATAGGTAGCCATAAGTTAATAAGCCCCCTGCGTCCATGTCCCCTTTTAAAGCTTGGGTAAGCAATGTCCGGTATAACTCACCAGTTGGCATATCAATACCTGCTACCGCCAGGAACTCCTGAAATATCCCAATCCAAGCATTTAGATCCGACGTACAATTATTGGCATGGACCATAGCTACGGCATCCCCACTTGGAGTCGTTACCAAGTCCACTTCCGGATAGACTTTACTTAAAGCTTTCTCTAGGACAATCATGGCGAAGATGGAAGTCCCCGCCGATATGTTTCCAGTACGTTTGGCGACGCTATTGGTTGCCACCATCCCCGTTCCAGCATCTCCTTCCGGCGGACAAAGAATTGTGCCCGCCAGTAGTTCCCCGCTAGGGTCTAGTAAGCTGGCACCTTTTTGCGTCAGCTTCCCACTGCAAAACCCAGCCACCCTGACTTTTGGTAAAATAGTATTTAGTTCCCACGAATAGCCTCTGCCTTCGATGTGCTTGCCGAATGTTTCTAGCATCCCTTCATGGTAATTTTGCGTCATGCTATCAATGGGAAACATTCCCGAAGCATCCCCGATTCCCAATACTTTCTCGCCTGTAAGTCGCCAGTGGACATAACCCGCCAACGTGGTGAAATAGGCAATATCCTTCAGGTGTAATTCTTCATTCAAAATAGCTTGGTATAAATGGGCAATGCTCCAACGCTGGGGGATATTAAACTGAAACAGCTCGGTCAGCTCTTTTTCGGCTTCTTCTGTGATGGCGTTTCGCCAAGTACGAAATGGTGCTAGCAAGTTGCCGTTTGTATCAAAAGCCAAGTAACCGTGCATCATGGCGCTGATGCCCATATAGTCAATTTTATGCAAAGTTTTTTGATATTTAGCGGAATAATCCTCTTTTAATTCGGCATAGCTAGCTTGGATACCCTCCCAAACCTGGTCCAATTCGTAGGTCCAAATCCCTTCTTTAAGTTGGTTTTCCCATTGGAAACTTCCCGTAGCCAATACCTGCCGATGTTCGTCAATCATAACAGCTTTAATTCGGGTCGACCCCAGTTCAATGCCTAGTGTCAAAGTTGGTTCAATCATATCTCCACCTCATACCTTAAAGTTGTATTTAAAAATATTACAACTTTTATTTTTTTTTGTAAGTTGAACGTCCAACTTGCCTTAAGTATAGCACTTATATTTCGTTGTTGCAAGTGTATTTCCTATTTATTTAGCAAATTCTTCACTTTCCACCTGGTTATTGTACAATCATTGCAGACAACTAACCAGATGGAGGGTATGAAATGGTGCGTAGCGGACTACCGAAATACCGGGTACTTGCCACATCAAGAGCATGTACGCTTTCATTCTTTAGTCAAATAATACATCTGTATTGATATACAAAGTCATGACCACCACTTCAAGTGGTGATTTGCATTTAAACCCGCAATACAGGCTGAGGCTTATAGGTGCGGTCACAGATTTGATTGACTATTTCATCGTGGTGTTGCCTGAGGTGGTCAAATAGTTCCGATACTTCCATTCCGTCTACGCCCGGCGAACCTCCTTTGCGCTTGACGTGTTTGTCTGCCTTGATGATGTTGTCATCCATTAAGGCTTCATCTAAGATGGTCCGCTTGTGCATATTGTCATTTCCCTTCTACCTCGTGGAACGGGTATCTTCCTTCATGCGTTTAAGCCGGCAGTCCTTTGCCCCTCCCCAAACCGTCGCCTCGTATGAGATTTCTATACGTTAGACCAGAGTTTTGCCTAAGGCTTCCTTCAGATTCCACTTCACAATGGACACCCTTGCCATCGGCTATGTACTCACCGCTATCAGGTCGCACGCGGGACTTTCACCCGTGAAAGTTTGCCCATGCTGGGCAAACAAAAAAAGCCAACACGGAAAGTTCCCTGTCCGTGTTGGCTGTTAGTATTTACCTACATTGCTCACACCAACGGGAATCGCTGGTAAATGCGATATTAACCCACAACGCATATGGCAAGCCAGCAAGTTGTTTGAAAATTTGCTGGCGGAGTTTGTCTTGTATGGTGATGGAGTCCATAGGGGAGCCCATAGGGGAGCCCAGTGCGATGACGAAGTCCAGTTTGATGATGAGTTTGTTGCCGACTTTTCCGAGGCGGATGACCGGGGTTGAAACCTGGAATCCTTGGGTGGCTTGTTGGAGTTTTTCTTGGATCTGGGTGGCTTTTTCCCCAGAAGGCGATGCCGTGAGCATTTCCCGGACGCAAGATTTGATGGACTGGATTTCGGTTTTTCCGAATACCAGGGTGATGAGGATGGTGAGGACCGGGTCCACGAAGGCAGTGAAACCTGCGAGGGCGGTTTGCCCCATTATCCATGACAGGGTGAATCCCACTAATATCCCGCAGCTTAATAGGCAGCTGAATTTCCATTGATCGATTTCCACTGCAGCGATAGCGGATGATTGCCTTTTGGTCAACTGTTTCAAATACAGTAAAACGGCGATGTTGAACAGCGCAGCAAAAATTCCGCAATTCGTAATAGACATTGGTGTTGAAGTCGGAAATTTCCCACGGCTGATTTACGAAAGGAAAAAAATGGAAAAAAGAATATTTTTCCTTCACTTCATCACTCTTATTGAATAAATCTTCTATTTTATTGGGGAGAATTTAGTTAATTGCTTCTAAACTTTACGCTAGAAAAGTCTAAAATTCCTTAAAACAACATAATTTTTCATTTTATTACCAAAATATTCCCTTCATAAATCCGCCGTGGAAATTTCCTCGCTGATGAATGAGGTATACACCCGGTAGAGTGCACTCCGAACGACCTCCCCCGGTTCCTGGATATTCAAAATGAGGTTGCAATACGTATAGCCAATAGCGGTGACGCTAGGAACTTTGTACATGCACTCACCCACGTTGTCAAAGTCCCCTATCTGGGTGTCCATACTAGTCAACTCGTTGCTTCTTCTGCCTTAATTATACCATAAAAAAATCTACGCCAAAACTGTTTTGTTTTTGGGGTAGACTTTTAATTAATCTCATCAATAACGTCCACTGTGTGTGATGGGAGCAATATTTCGTCTGCCATTCGCTGAAACTCAGGCAGATTCTTGCTTTCAATGATAAACCATGGATTTGTGGCGATTTTATCCTTATCTTTTACGGCGGGTATAAATTCTTCTTCCTTAAACCACGGCTCTTTGCTGTATTTATCCCATAAATAATTGCATTCAACTGTTTGATAACGAAATAGAATATCTTTGACAACCGTTTCAGACACAAGCAATGCTTTACTTAAGTATTCATCTTCGGTTTCAAAAATACCTACTACCTCGAATTGATAATCCACTTTATCCAATAAATCCTGTTCCTTGGGAACACTAGGAAATTTGTAATTTTTCAATTCTGGACCAATAGGGACAAAATAAATTTCTGCGCTTAAACTAATCACTTCTCCTATTTTAAAGCCCTGCTCTAATGCCATTTTCTCCGAAATTAATATCGGGTGCAAGGTACTTAGGCTTTTTTTGCATTCTATCTCTGATAACAAACGCCCCTCCAGAAGATTTACTTTTGTTAAAAATGGGGATGCCATCCCTGAAATCCCTCGTAGTTCAATAGGCAGTTTTTTATTTCCTAAATAATTATTTCTGAAAACAGTGGCACCAATATTGGGTTCGACGTAAGTTACCTGTGGCAAATTAGCAACCGTACCTATCTGCCAATCACTTAGTTTCTGATATTCTTCCCCCGTTGCAATGCTATCAAAACTAGGGTTATTTATAATCTCGATTACATAAGTTGAACGCGGTGGGTATTTACTAAGCGAAACTGTAATCAATGCTAACAATAGACACATGATTTTTATTCTCATAACTGGTCACCTCTTTAACTTCTTTTTTAACATGCCCAATAATTATTCTGTTATTCAAATAAAAAACCAGCTAAAAAGCTGGTTTGACTGGTTAATTTTTAAAATTAAAAAATTCTAGAAAGGAGCATCTCTTTAGAGAATTAATATCAGGTGTTATAGCGATTACACCAACTTTCGTTTCCCGTGAAGTTAATGTTGATACAGACTTCATATGGCAATTCTTGAAAATTCTTGTGGATTTGTTGACGGATAGCGTCTTGCATATCAATTGAATCCAAACTAGACCCGCTTACAATGACACAGTCCAATTCAATAATAAGTCGATTACCGACTTTCCCTACTCGCAAGACTTGTTTAAGAAATTGAAAATCTCTTGTAACTTTATTTAGTTTCCCAGATACCAAATCGATAATTTCTCGTGGCGGTGTTGCAAGCAGCATTTCCCGGACGCAGGATTTTATGGCCAGGATAGCGGTTTTCCCGAATACCAGGGTGATGAGGATGGTGAGGACTGGGTCCACGAAGGCCGTGAAACCTGCGAGGGCGGTTTGCCCCGTTATCCATGACAGGGTGAATCCCACTAATATCCCGCAGCTTAATAGGCAGCTGAATTTCCATTGATCGATTTCCACTGCAGCGATAGCGGATGATTGCCTTTTGGTCAACTGTTTCAAATACAGTAAGACAGCGATGTTGAACAGCGCAGCAAAAATTCCGTAAGAAACCCCGGAGGCGATGTTTACCGCATGGCCCCCGTCCAAGATGACCTGGACCGCCGTGATGATGTTGGTGGCGCAGATGTAGAGGATAATGAAGTACTGGGTGATGGCGATGAAGGGCTCGAAAGCCTCTTTGCCAAAAGGGTAATTCCAACTGTCGGGCTTTTTGATGAATTTCATGGCGATGATGGACAGGTAGGTGAGTGCAACCCCTACCAAATTGAACACGCCGTCGAACAAAATGACCTGGGACGACGTTAAAAAGCCGACGGCCAGGGCGAACACCGTGTAGAGAATAGTGAACGTGACCGAACGGCGCAAAACTTTGCGATTGACTAATTCGAGAGAACCCGAATCCATGATAAAACCTCCTATTAAAAAGTGAAACAAGCCCGTTTGTGAAGGGTTGAAAGGTGTGCCTGTAGTGGAATCGAAACTGGGTGCTTTTCCCAGAGGCGATTCCATGGAAGGTCACTTTTCAACCCGGAACGGCTTGTGGAACTGGATTGACCCTTATAAGGTGTAGAAAGCCCGTTTGTGAAGGGTTGAAAGGCGTGCCTGTAGTGGAATCGAAACTGGGTGCTTTTCCCAGAGGCGATTCCATGGAAGGTCACTTTTCAACCCGGAACGGCTTGTGGAACTGGATTGACCCTTATAAGGTGTAGAAAGCCCGTTTGTGGAGGGATGAAAGGTGTGCCTGAAATGGAAGCACAGCTGGGTGGGTTTCCCAGAGGCGATTCCATGGAAGGTCACTTTTCAGACCGGAACGGCTTTTGGAACTGGATTGACTTCAATAAGTTGCAACAAGCCCATTTACTCAAATATGCCTTAGATGCCATCGCAGCTGGGCGTTTTTCCCAGAAGCGATGGCTCCTCAGGGGTTTCCTACTACGTCCCCGGGAACTCGTCGAAAATATCATTATCCTCGAACCAATCCGAACTGAAGCCGATGACATCCGAGGTGGAATCGTGGTTCATTTGGCTTTGCTGGTGGCAATCCCCGCACAGCCCGTCCTTGGCAGCGTTATCCGCTATGATTTCTCCCATGCATTTCTTGCAGCTTTGTGTGCCCATATTAATTCCTCCAATGCGTCTGTTGATTCCATTATACCCCGAAACGCCAAAATAAGCCATCAATTTACATTCCAAAAAACAAGGTGCCATCAGCATATTTCCAAAAAAATAGTTGCATAATTATCAAACTGGGCGCATATAATTCCTTAAAAAGCGAAAGTGGGGAGTGTTGGACATGAAAAAAATCGCAGTCATTTATAAATCCAGATATGGAGCCACGAAGCAGTACGCCGAGTGGATTGCAGAAGAACTCGGGGCAGAACTTTTGAACGTTTCCCAGGTGGATGCTAAAACTTTAGGCGCTTATGATACGGTAATTTACGGGGGCGCGCTCTATGCGGGGGGCATCATCGGCTATAAGGGGTTCGATTTTTCACAGGTGCGGGAGCTGGTGCTGTTCACGGTGGGCTTGTTCGACCCCGAACACACGGCATTTTGGCCCCTGTTATCCAAGGGCCTGCCGATGGAATATTCAAAGGAAGTAAAGACTTTCCACTTGCAGGGAAGCATCAATTATGAAAAATTATCCTTCGCCCATCAGGCCATGATGGCGGGGCTGAAAGATTATGTGCTGCAAGTACCGGACGAACTGCAAAGCGACGATGACCGGTTGCTCCTGAAAACTTATGGCGGGTCTTTGGATTTGACGGACAGGCTATCCGTCCAACCCCTCATCGAGCATGTGACACGTGGCGGGGCAGCATGGCCTACGACTTGAAATGACACCCACTTTTGGGTGTTTTTTCTGTTAAATGGCACACACTAAGATTTGAAGGAGTTGGTTTGATGGCATTCAAGATGCAGTACATAGAACTTGATTTTTGCCACGAGAAAAAACGTTTCATCTGCAAATCCGACCGCTTAGGGGAAGTGCTGAAAGTCCTAGAAGACGGCGACCCGTTCCACCTCCATCATATGGAAGAAGCGTCATTGGCACAGTCAAGGCAAGCGGTTCAGCCAAGCCTTATGGCTTTGAGTTCGTGTCCTCAGATGGCTTGCTTGTGGTTGAATTAGAACCGGGAATGTACGGCTATATCCAAGAAGAAGTGAAAAAAATGGCTGTTGCATTGGTGCAACAACCATTTTTATGCTATTTATCTTCGTTTTTCTTAGGTGTGATTTGCAAGTTTTCAAGCCCTGACAGGGTGATGTTGCGGTTGGTTTTGGCTTCCATGGAATCAGCTTTTACGATTTCATGCATGTCGATGCCAGTGGCTTCCTTCACGGATTCCATAACCTTCGCCATGACCATCGGTACATTTGCGGACATATCGGCAATCCCTTTGGAATCCCCGCCGATGACCGTCACTTTGTCGATGGCGGCAATCGGTTCCGCTACGTTTTTCGCCATTTCAGGCAAGACCCCCACAATCATTTCCAAGATGGCGGCCTGTCCGTATTTCTTCATGGCTTCCGCTTTTTTGTCGATGGCTTCTGCCTCTGCAAGCCCTTTTGCCTGGATAGCCTGGGCTTCGGCAAGCCCCTGTGCCTTGACAGCTTCGGCGGCCTGTTCACGGGAATAACGCTCGGCTTCCGCTTGGATCCTTAGGGCCTCTGCTTCCCGCTGCATTTCCACTTTTTTGGCTTCCGCTTCTTTGGTGCGGATATAAAGCTTCGCATCCGCTTCTTGTTCCTGGCGGTATTTCTCCGCTTCGGCTTTTTTCTTGATTTCGGCAACGAGGGACTGCTCCATAACGGCGGCCTCACGCTGCTTCAGTTCGATTTCACGCTCCCGCTTGGCGATGTCGGCGTTGGTGGAGGTCGTTTCGATGGTTTTACGCTGTTCCTGGCGCTGGATTTCAAAGGCCGCTTCGGCTTCCGCTTTTTTCGTGTCGGCGATTTTTTTCAGCTCCGCTTGGCGGATTTCCAGTTCGTTGTTTTTCTCAGCGATTTCAAGGCCAGCCTGGATTCTGGCATCATTTGCCTGCTTGTCAGCGGCTGCCTGTAATATCGCCACGTCACGGTTGGATTCCGCTTTGGCAATGGCCGCATCTTTTTTGATTTTATACGTGTTGTCCATCCCCATGTCCTTAATTAGCCCAGACTCATCCTCAACGGATTGGACGTTGCAGGTAATGATTTCAATCCCCAAACGGCGCATATCGGATTGTGCTTTCGTATGGACCTGGTTCCCGAATTCGTCACGGTTTTGGGACACGTCTTTTAATGACAGGGTCCCTATGATTTCCCTCATGTTCCCCTGCAAGGAATCCTGCAAGTCATCAATGATGGTTTCCGGCTGCTTGTTCAAGAAATTCCGCATGGCAAGCTTCAAGCTTTCCGGGTCGTCACAGATTTTAACTTTGGCAACAGCATCCACCCGGATGTTGATGAAATCCAGTGTCGGGATGAAGCCCCCGGTCTTTACATCAACGGTCACCTGCTTCAAATAAAGCTTATCCAGCCGCTCCAAGAATGGGATACGAAATCCCGCACGCCCCACTAAGACCCGGGGTTCTTTTTTGATCCCCGAAATAATGAACGCCTCATCCGGTGGCGCCTTCACATACCCCGCAACCAAAAACGCCAGCACCAACACGGCGCCTACTGCATAAAAAATCCATTCCATACTTAACACTCCCTTCCTAATGACACTTCCAATCAACAACGATAGTTAAGCATATTCCCCGCCAAAAGGGTTTCATGCACCGTTAATTCAATTATACCATATTTACACAATTAGTGGGGGAGATTTTTCTAAAAAAATGGCTGTTTTAGGATTTCGGGATTTCCCCCTTCACTGAAATAGCCACGCTTTGGTTGTTGATATTACCTGATAAGCCCAGTCAGTTCCCGCTCCATTTCCACAAGCTTCCGCTCGTCGTCTTTTCGGCGGGCCCTTCCCTTTTCATGTTCGTCCTGTACCTGTTTGATGGTATCGAGGTTGATGGCCTGGGTTGCTTCAAAGTGCTTAAATCAACAATCCCACGTTCAGTTTCCCGGGCAATCGACACGCTGTTGGTCCTTAGCATTTCCACATTTTTCTTCAGCAGGTCGTTGGTGGTGTCTGCGACTTTTTTTGCATGGCGACCGCAGATTTTTAGCGGTCTTGGGTCAATAGCATGACAAACTGGTCTTTCCAATGAGGGTGTTGATTGAAATGGAATCCTGGATTTTTTCAACGATTCCACGCTGGTTTTTTTTTGGAGCATCCGAAGCATAGGGACTTTTTGCAAGGAAATGTTGTGGCACAGCTGCAAATCGTGAACTTTCTTTTCCAGTTGGTTGGTAAAATACTGCATATCTTCATACTCCACATTTTTCATGGGGGCGTTTAGCCCTTGGGACTATAACCCTGGCAAATGCTCTTGCTGAATGTCCAAAAGGCAGAGTTTTCCTGCGGCTATCTGGATGGAAATAGCCGTGTAATAGTGCCAGTCATTTAAAGTCAGGGACAGGGTTTGGTAGGTTTCCTCCCGCTCCCCTGCACATTTTCATTTCCCAGGGAATTTTTCGCTAAAGTTTCATACCGCCCCAAGGTTTCCAGCAGGCCTTTTAAATACAGGCTGAAGAATTTATCGGCCCGCCCATACCGCTCGGGGAACTGCTGGATAATTTTCAGCAATTTGGTGTTGGCTTGATGGATTTTCCGAACCGCCTTCCAAATCTTCCTCATGCTGAATTTATGCAAAAACTTTTTGATTCTTGCATTTGACTTTTTAGCCTCCCGCAACTGATGATGGATGAACCGCTTATCGGTATTGTGGCTTCGTGTGGCAATCAGCCAAAAGCAGAGGAGCAAAAGGATAAAACCCGCAATCCCCGCTTCGCCACGATCTTGATGTGTTCCAAGAGCATTCTTCCCCTATGCTGGCACCCCCGTGATGAATTTCTCAGCCACCTATATCATTGGCGGCTGAGAAATTCACATCTTCCCTCTTTTAATAACGGTCGGAGTCGTAAAACCCGTCTGGGCGGTCAGTGATGGCAAAATAAACGGCGACATCGTCCAAGTTTGTGATGTATGTACCCCCCATTACGCCTTCTTCGTAAAGTAAATAGTCCAGGTCGTCCGTTTCAAGTACAATCCGCGTCATTTGATAATGACCATTGGATTCAAACAAGAAAATAATCCCTACTGCATCAATCCCATAAAGCAAGGCGCTATTGTCAAGGTTACTGACAAAATCCGCAATCCGGGTAAAGTAGTTGTAATCCGTTGCCACATTGATTTGCTGCTCAAACAAGAAATGGACAAACTTGCCATCGTTTCCGTAATCCTCCGAAATCCATACGTTTGATAGGATTGGCGACAAATCCTGAAAATAATTGTAAAAAGTGTTTGCGTCGGCCACGGTTGGTGCAGTCGGATAAGTTGGTGTACTAGGGGCCGGCTCATATCGGATTTCAGTGATGTCCCCTGTGAATGTGACAAAGTAATCTGCAAGCCATCTTAGGCTTTCTCCAGTATGCTCGGAAAATTTGAACCCTTCACGGTTTTCTTCCTCAAACCACAGGTAATGTGAATCAATGTTTAAATACCCTGCCAATAACTTCTGTGCTTCATCACGGGTCAGCAAGGCTGGAGTTTCTTCATGCTGGGACTGTACTGCTGGCTGTGGTGTAGCGGGTACCTGTGCCTCCGGAACTTCAGTTGGGACTTCAGCTTCAATGGATGGCACATCTAATCCATTTTCCTCCCTGGAAAAAGGATTCATCCGATTTAAAGCATCGAGTGCCCCGCACCCCTGCAAAAACAGGACTGATGAAACCAAACCAGCCATAGAGATTCTGTTTATCCATTTCATCTTTTTCATCTTTTCCAATTCTTCACACATCCTTGTCATCATGATTAGGGGAACATAGAAAATCCTACCTTCCCCTTAAAGCCTATTTACTCTTTAGCATTGAGCTCATACAATTCCCGGTAATTCAAAAAATGAATCAGCATGGATTCAAAACCCAAACGTAAAAAGACAATCATAATGGCTACTGCCAAAATAATACCCAGCGGAATGAACAGAAGGTTTCCGAAGAAGTCTAAAACGGTGTAACCATAGTCCGCCATGCTGGTGAATGCCGTCAGCCAGCTTCCTAAAATACCAAGGCCTCCACCAACTAAAGACAGGATTACCACAATTTTGAAAAGCACCGTCAGCAGTTTTTCAGTCAAGAGGTTCTCGAACTTCAAAAATGCACCGAATGCTTCCTTATTAAAAATGTTCTTCATGCTATTCCCTCCCTACTGCAAGCCCGCAAGCTTTGCGTTTTTCTCTGCCAAGGTAATCAGGCCAATTTCGTATTGCTTTTCCACGTTGCGGATATTATTGAAGTTGACCAATGGGCGGCGGGCCTGTTCGGCTTGTTCTTCGTACTCGGCTTCACTGATGATGCCCAGGTTCTTGGCATTGTCCAGCTTCTCCATGCGTTCGTCCACTTTCAGCTGGATTTGGGCTTTTTCCTGAAGGATGAGCTGGTCTTTCAGGCGTTTTTCAATTTCATAGATTTGCTTTTGCAGGTCTTTCTTGCGGTCAACCTTTTGTTCGGCAACTACCAACACGTCGTTGATGCTAAGGGCCTGGTTGACATCACCTGTCTTGATGACGTACTCGAAGTACTTCTTACCGATTTGGGCATACGCCGCATTCAGTTCCCCATCAATGGCAGCCACTTCGCTTTTTAGCAAGTTGATTTCCACTTGGTTGGCTGATGATGACACAGCCGTGTTGGTGTAGGTCTTTACACCATTGACCGCTTGTTGGGATGCGGTTTTTAAGATGTCTTTTAAAGCCATGATGAATCCCTCCCTTTCAATCAGCGAAACCTTCAAACCTGCCCCGCCTTCTTTTCCAATATAAGCAAAAAAAAAAAAAAATGCCACTTAATCTAAATTTTTCCAATTAGCGAAGAAAAAAAAGCACCCCATCTCCGCTAGGGGATGGGGCACCAAAGGTTATCTATTGTCAATTTTTTCTGGGTAGAGGTCGTGGTTCATTAGGCGATGGTTGGCCATTTCCTCGAATTTCGTCCCTGGGCGGCCCCAGTTGCAGTAAGGGTCGATGGAAATCCCGCCCCGTGGGGTGAACTTGCCCCACACCTCGATGTAGCGGGGGTTCATCAGTTTAATCAAGTCCTTCATGATGATGTTCATGCAGTCCTCATGGAAGTCGCCGTGGTTCCTAAACGAGAACAAATACAGCTTCAGTGACTTGGACTCCACCATTTTGATGTCGGGGATGTAGCTGATGTAAATCGCCGCAAAGTCCGGCTGTCCCGTAATCGGGCAAAGGCTCGTAAACTCCGGGCAGTTGAATTTAACAAAATAATCGTTGCCAGGATGCTTGTTATCGAAAGCCTCCAGCACATCCGGGTCATAGCCATAGTTATATTTCGTCCCCTGGTTCCCCAAGAGGGTCAAATCTTCTTTTAATTCTGATTCCTTTCGTCCCGCCATTAGGAGGCACCTCCGTTTTTCATATATTCATCCAGCCCGCGGCTCCTTAAATGGCAAGCCGGGCACTCGCCGCACCCACTGCCGATGATGCCATTATAGCACGTCAGGGTTTTTTCCCGCACATAATCAAAACGCCCCAGCTTATCCGCCAGTTCCCAGGTCTGCGCCTTATCCAGCCACATCAGTGGCGTATGGATGACAAATTCATAGTCCATGGACAAATTCAGGGTCAGGTTCTGGGACTTGATGAACATATCCCTGCAATCCGGGTAGCCCGAAAAATCCGTCTCGCACACACCGGTAACAATATGCTTTGCCCCTTTGACTTTTGCTAAAATCCCCGCGAATGATAGGAATATCATATTGCGGCCTTCCACGAATGTCGAGGGCAGTCCCGTTTCCGGGTTATCGGCAATGGCAATATCATCCCGGGTCAAGGCGCTAGGGGCCAGCTGGTTCAGAAGGGACATGTCAAGGACATGGTGCTCAATACCGAGTTCCTGACAAATCGCTTTAGCCACTTCCAGTTCCAGTTTATGGCGCTGGCCGTAATCAAAGGTCACGGCCAGCACTTCATCAAATTCTTTTAAAGCCCAAAACAGGCAAGTCGTCGAGTCCTGGCCGCCGCTGAAAACGACGACCACTTTTTTATTTAACATACAATACCTCCCACTGAAGGTTAGTGCAACGAAGTTGCACTAACCTTTCGGGTGAAGCGGCGCAAGCTGGATTCGGGGGATTTCCGTAAAAAAGCCATAGGGTTCTTTATAGGAGGAAAACTATAGTTTTTTTGAAAAATCCATCGTTTTTTTTCGCCAAAGAAAAAACATAACCTTGCACTCATTAGCATCCCTTGAAGCAAGCTTGCGGCGCTTCCCCTGAGGGACAAAACAGCCTCGCTGTTTCGTTCCTCCTATTTCATTAATGTTAAAAATTCCTGTTTGAACACCGGGTCATTGTCCAGCAATGTCCCTTTATACGTAATTGTGGTCGTGGACGAACCTGGTTTTTTAATGCCGCGGGCGGTCATGCAGCTATGCTCCCCATGGATCAAGACGGCAACCGCGTCGCTTTCCGTGATTTTTTGGACGATTTCAGCGATTTCCTCGCCAATGCGTTCTTGCAACTGCAAGCGGCGACCCACCATATCGGCAACCCGTGCCAGCTTGGAAAGCCCTGCCACCTTGACTTTTGGCAAATAGGCAACGGTCACTTCCATGTTATACATCAGGGCTAAGTGGTGCTCGCAGTAGCTGAAAATCGGGATGTCCCGCACCACTACGATGCCTTTGTTGTCCTCTGAAAAAATATCCTCTTCAAAGGTGGTGGAAAACATTTCGGCAATCTCGTCATTGGTATATTGCATGCCTTCAAACGTTTCCGCATACATCTTCGCCACCCGGGCAGGCGTTTCTTTTAATCCTTCACGGTCAGGGTTGTCCCCAAGGGCAATGAGGATTTCACGAAAACACGCCTCGATTTTCTCAACATCGATTTTCTTGTTCATACTAGACACCCCTTTTATTTTTATCCCAAACGTATTTATGGAGCTGTAACTGGAAGCGGACACCATTAAGCTTTTCTTCCATCATTTTATTGACGATGTGGACAGGCTCATACATCTCCACCACCGGGCTGAAAAAGACAAGACATTTGTTTAAAAGGTCTTTTTCACGGACCAATTCAATGGCACGAAGCAAATCCCGCTCGCTGGCGATGACAAATTTATAGACATCCCAAGAATTAAGCAAATCAAAATTTTCATGAATCATGGTGTGTTCCATCCTGGAATCTGGCAATTTGTAATCCAAGATAAACTGGACATTATCCGTCTTGAAACGCGCCTTATAAGGGGCAATATCCACGGCCCCATTGGTTTCAATGCGGATGGTCAAGAATGGGTCGCGGCTCAAAAGTTCTATCAAATCGCCAATCCCGTCTTGGATTAGGGGTTCGCCGCCAGTCAACGTCACGTTGGCAACGCCGCTGTCCTTAATATAACCATAAATCTCGTCAGCAGTCATGGATTCCGTGGTACATGAACCATCCCAGCTATATTTCGTATCGCACCAGCTGCAACGGATGTTGCAACGGGAAAAACGGATAAATGCAGCCAACTGCCCAGCACTAGGCCCTTCCCCATCAATGGAAATAAATTTCTCGATGACATTAAACATCCAATCGCCTCCCAAGAGTACCCTGGCACAAAACGCCAGGGTATCCATTATTTTTATTCATAGTAAGTACAGCTATTTGTAGGTGTTTCGTAAAGTTCAACTTCAGTTACGTTGACGCCATCCGCTTTTAGCATCTTATACGCATGGCGAGACATTTCTTCAGCAGTTGGGCGGTAAGGGACATACACCACATCAAAGGCTTTCACCTCATTGATGGTTTCGCCTAATTTCCGGCCTTCCTCATTGTCCTCTAAAAGCAATTTATGGTCCCACAGGTCATGGATTTTTTTAAGGGCGGCCTTTAACGTGCCGAAATCATCCACCATCCCACGCAATTGCCCTTCCTGATGAAGTTCCTCAGCAGAAACCTTGGCAATCAGCCGGTAACGGTGCCCGTGAAGATGGTTGCATTTGCCCACGTAATGGGACAGGTAATGGGCGGTATCAAATTGGATTTCGCTTTTTATGGTAAACATAGAGATAACCTCCGATAGTAATGAATTTCAATCTAGTCCGTAAGCCGCGGTGAAACGGGCTTGCTGCACTTTTTAGCATAATCTAGTTTCGCAAGCCACTTCGGACTGAAAAGTGACCTTCCATGCCACCGCCTCTGGGAAACCCACCCAGTTGCGATGTCATTCCAGGCACACCTTTCAGCCCTATGTGAACAGGCTCGCTACACCTTTTGGGTATAAAAAAAGTGCGCAAAAAGGCACTTTAAAGGGTTAGCTTTAAATTTGCCTAGTTTTGTTTATAGACAGGATGGTCTGAATGAACTGTCTTGTAAGGCTTCAGCCTAGCATTTATTTTAATGCTCTTAACTATAACACATTTGGCGAAAAATGTCAAATTTTCAAAAATGAAATCAGATGTAAAAACCCTGAAAAGCTAAATTAACGATTTGTTAAACCCGCTTTTCTGGTTCGTATTATGCAGGGCCTTATGCGGTTATTGCGGTTCCATTTATCGGGGGGTTGTTCCTTTGCGGTATTATTTTCTCTGCCATCAAATCCACTGCTGACTCCCAACTATTGGTTGCTTCTTCTTCCGTCGTAGGTGACATTTATAAAGGACTGATTCATAAAAATGCCAGCGTCAAGCACCTCGTTTGGGTCAGCCGTTTAAGTATCTTTGCCTTAGCTGCCATCGGCTTATTTTTCGCCCGAACACCGGGAGGCGGGGTAATGGCATTAGTACCCAATGCATGGGCTGGCTTTGGTGCCGCATTTGGCCCATTGGTCATCCTATCGCTATTTTGGAAACGGATCGACCGGGCAGGCGCTTTGGCTGGCATGATTGTTGGTGGCCTGACCGTTATCATCTGGGAATATGTGCCCGTCGTCTTATACAATGCGGACCGTGTTCATTTAGGGCATTCCCAAGCCACAGGCCTATACTCACTGGTTCCAGGTTTTTTCCTAAGCATAGTTACAATCATCATCACAAGTTTATTAACGGCACCGCCAACGAAGGAAATCATTGATGGCTTTGAACTTTCCACTAAACCCATACCAGAATAATAGCACCAATCCTGATTATATCAGCCCCGACAGTTTACTTTCAGTTTTGTCGGGGCTATTTTTACTGCTTTTTGAAAATAAACACTCGGTTTCAACCTGAAGCTTCAAGGATTTAAAGCAGAGCCGGTTGATGGGGGTGCTATGATTTTGAATGGAAAAAATGAAGGAACGTTTCAATTACCGAAGCATAGGTTTTAGCATAAATCAGAAAATAATAAAAAAACACTGTTAATTTTTTACACTTATTTCATAAATTCTTAATGAAATCTTAACGGTATCGAAACAATTCCTTAACAATTAAGCGGTATACTAGATGTAGTCGGCGTTTAGGCAAGCATTATTTTTACGCCAAAATATCTTGGAGTGGAGTGAGTATTATGAAATTTACTACAATAAAAAAATTGGGACTAGCTGTCGCTGCATTCGGCTTAACAACAGTATTGGGAGCCTGTGGCAATGAAGCGGAAGCGGAAAACACACAAGCATCCCAAAACGAAATAACTGCCCCCGAGGAGACAACTGCGAATGATAGCCGTTCATTAGTGATTTACTCGAATGCCCTAAATGATGCCCGTTCTGCTTGGCTCGAAGATATTGCTAGGGATGCTGGATTTGAACTTAGCCTACTTGCTATTGGTGGCGGCGATTTGCCGAACCGTTTAATTACAGAACGAAACAATCCAATAGCTGACGTTGTTTTTGGGTTGAACCATGTGGCGTTTGAAACATTGAAGGCAAACGATGTCCTTAGCCCTTTTACACCAGTCTGGGCTGACGAAATCCCGAATGGATGGAATGACCCAGAAGGTTATTACCATGCTTTAACACAGTTGGCTATTACCTTAGTCTACAACAAAGCTGTACTCGATGAAACAACCGCCCCAACAGATTGGACAGACCTTTGGGAGCGGGAGGAATTCCGCGGACAATACTTTATCAATAACAACCTGGGCGGAGCAACCATCCGTATGGCAATGGCAAGCATTCTAGTCCGGTACCGTGATGATAATGGCATTTATGGCGTATCTGAAGAAGGTTGGAATGCGATGCGTTCCTTCTTTGAACATGGGATTGTTGGCAGCCAAGATGAATTTTTCCAAAGCCTGGTTGATGAGGTGACTCCAATCGTTACCCTTTGGACGGGCGGAATCATCCAACGTGAAGAAGAATTTGGAGTAAATGTTGGGATTGTCACTCCGGAAATCGGTGCTCCATTTATCATTGAATCTATTTCTATTGTTAACGGAACACAAAACCGTGAGCTGGCTGAAGAATTTATCAATTGGTTTGGTAGTGCAGAAATTCAAACGAAATGGTCACAGGAATTTTATCAAGTCCCTGCCAACTCCATTGCCCGACCTAATGCACCAGAGGCGATGGAACGATTGCTTGACGGGGTCTTCCCTCAAGATATCGACTGGGAATTTGTCACTGAAAATATCGATAATTGGATGACAAAAATTGAATTGGACATCATGCCTTAACCTGGCGTTTTGCTTCTTAAAATAACTGAATTGAAAATCAAACTAGGAGGGGATAAATTCCCCTTTTTGTCATATACCGAATCAATGACAGCTTGTTTGACGTGAATTGGAAAGGAAGAAAAAAATGATTGAATTTAAACAGATTGAAATTAAATATGGGGATTTCATCGCTATGTCCAACTTAAATTTAACGATTAAAGAAGGTGAATTCTTCACTTTATTAGGTCCCTCTGGTTGTGGTAAAACGACGACTTTAAGAAGCCTTGTCGGCTTCGTGACTCCCTCTAGTGGGAGTATCCTTATCAATGGCGAAGTGGTTAACCAGGTGCCAGTTGAAAAAAGAGGAATAAGCATGGTATTCCAAAGTTATGCTCTTTTCCCAACGATGAACGTTTATGACAATATTGCCTATGGGCTTCGGGTTCAAAAATTAGGAAAAAAAGAAATCAATGAAAAAGTCCTTGATATTGCAAAACGAGTGGATTTAAGCATGGCTCAGTTGCAAAAGAAAGTATCAGAACTTTCAGGCGGTCAACAACAACGGGTGGCAATTGCCCGTGCACTGGTTCTGCAACCAAAAATCCTGGTGCTAGATGAGCCACTTTCTAATTTAGACGCTAAGTTACGCCATCAACTGAGACAAGAACTAAAAAATCTCCAACGTTCTTTTGGAATTACCACTATTTACGTTACACATGACCAGGAGGAGGCTTTGACCCTTTCGGATCGTATTGCAGTTTTCAATAATGGCAGCATCGAGCAAGTCGGTACACCCAAAGAAATTTACCACCACTCCAAAACCGAATTTGTTTGCAACTTTATTGGGGACATTAACCAGATTGATAAAGAGGGCATCAAACAAATCAATCAATGCTCCTCTCACGATTTGGACGAGAATAAGCCTGGTTTCATCCGGTTGGAAAAAGTTTTATCCGTAGGGGATTTGGAGGGTCAGATACCTGTACCAACCAAAGTAGTAGACGCAGAATTTTTCGGGTTATTTACAAAATACACCTATCGTTTCGGAAAAAACCTGGTGAAGAATATTGAAAAAGACAGCCATGTGAAAAGCTTTAATGTTGGAGATGATGTAAACCTTTACTTAAATCCACGGCACATCTTGCAGTATTAGAGAGGGCGATAACATGATACTTTCAAAAAAATTAAATCCCCCAAAAGAAAAATTACAAACATTTTCCGTAAAGAAAATCAATATCCCCCTCATCCTAACCGTCAGTTTGCTGTGCTGGTTCATTTTTACTTTTTTAGTTTATCCAAACATAAATCTATTGTTTGAAACATTTTGGGTGGACGGAGCATTTTCAACTGCTGCTTTTACAAGGTTATTAAGCTCCGAAAGAGCGATGAGGAGTCTTAGGAATAGTTTTCTTTTAGCGTTTTCCATGATAGTCACAACGAACATTTTAGGTGTTTTTTGCGTCCTCGTAACTGATTACTTCCAAGTAAAAGGAGCTAAGTGGCTGAGGCTTGCGTATATGTCCCCACTTGCTTATAGCGGAATTGCCTTCGTCGGAGCATTTAATTTCATCTATGGATCTAATGGAATTTTGACCCGCCTGTTAGTGGGTGCCTTCCCCAATTTTGAACCAACATGGTTTACAGGATTCGGGGGTGTTTTATTTATTACCACGTTCGCAGGTACAACGAACCATATGATTTTTTTAAGGAATGCCATCAAAGGTTTGGATTTTCAGACAATTGAGGCAGCCAAAAGCATGGGAGCAACTCCTTGGAATATTTTAAGAAAAGTCGTGCTCCCTGTTTTAAAGCCAAATTTGACTGCTATTACTGTATTGGTATTCTTAACAGGGTTAAGTGCTACATCGGCTCCTATGATTGTTGGAGGTCAAGATTTTCAGACGATAAATCCACTTATTATAACTTTTGCACGTAATATTAATACCCGGGATTTGGCAGCTGCTCTGTCACTGGTCTTGGGTCTCTCGACTATCATCGTATTAGCTATATCTAAAAAGATAGAAGCTGGCACCAATTACCTAAGTGTATCTAAAGTTAAAATGGTTTTGGAAAAACAAACGATTGGAAATCCCATTGCGAACATCATCATCCATATTTTAGCTTATTTACTATTTGCTATATATGCCCTTCCCGTTATTTTTATTTTACTTTTTTCCTTTTCGGATGCATACAGCATTTCTACTGGAAGCCTTTCATGGTCACGCTTGTCCCTTGATAACTATTTAATGCTATTTAGGCAAACTGGTGCATTTCGCCCCTATTTAATCAGTATCATTTATTCAGGATTGGCGGCTTTGATCGTAGTTGCCATAGTGCTAGTGGTCACAAGGCTATTGCACCGATACAAAAAAAGATTTATTTTAATGGAATACCTAATGATGATACCTTGGTTTTTACCTGCTACCCTGATTGCAGTAGCGTTGATGGTAACTTATGACCGCCCATCTATTTTTATAGGAAACCAAGTCCTCATTGGAACACAGTCACTTCTTTTGATTGCTTATGTAATTGTCCTTATCCCTTTTACCTTGCGCATGCTAAAAGCCGCATTCTTTACCGTGGACGATGCCTTGGAAGAAGCATCCAAAAGTATGGGAGCCAGCAATTTTCGGACATTTTTCAAAGTAGTGCTACCTACAATATTCCCTGCAATCATAGCTGTTTCTGCCCTAAACTTCAACAGCCAAATCGCTGATTTTGACTTAACATTAATGCTTTTCCACCCTTTTACCGAACCTTTGGGACCAGTCATCATGAGTGCTACCGGAGAAGCCGCTGGCATTGAGGCAAGAACAATGCTATTGGTTTATACGGTCATATTAATGGTGATTTCAAGCATTGTATTATGGCTAGCAAATGGGCGGGTTCAAAGACGCTAATTACTAATTGAATTGTTAAGCCTAGTTCCCAACTACTCTCAACCTAAAAAACAAGCCCCCATCGCCAGAAAAAGTCCAGTGATGGGGGCTTGTTATATTCAGGGGATTAGTCGTTGGGGGGCAATTCATAATCCGGGGATTTTCAAGAGAGAAAGTATAAAGCCCGCTGCATACAGGAAATGTTTTGGCAGGTCTTTGTGGTTTAAGTATAACAAGGTTTTCTGCCAGTTTCAACAAATTCTGGCAATTATCGTTCGACAAACACGGAACGCAAAATCCCCACAGGCAGACTTATGCCCATGGGGGTTTTACGGTTGTTGCATTCGGTTCAGGAAGCTGTTTGAAACAAGTACCCTGCAATTATTATATCAGAAACCGTTATCAGGGAACATCCCAAAAGGTACGAAAAAATGCGACAGGAAGTGGTCTATTTTGACGGCATGTGCCATATAATTCAACATAAGTCCCAGTCAACCCTTTTTGGTTTTCGGGATTTACCTCCGACTATTCAGTTCATTTCACTAAGACCGCCATGGGCCTCTCATCCCTGTGGCGGTTTTTTTTAGTTAATTTTCAAAACAAAGGCATTCGCCTGTCCACATTTTAGCCAATTTCATAAGATACATTAGGAAGTGAAACAAAAGCTTCCAACCACACAGCAGAAAACGAACCCGACACACTCCACAGCCAGTACAGAACGCAATAACCAATGTAGCCTAATTGCAGTAACGACTCCAGCAACCAATCCTTAACACGCACTTCACGAAGCAATCGACGCAGCAACTAAAATCCCTCCAACCTCCAAAGCACCCTTGTAGCCCAATCACACATCCATTCACACTTCCTCCAGGCTAGCAAAACCTCCACATCCACAGCACTTACACGACCCTTACACACAACTCACTTAACATATAAGTTGCCCCCGCTTTTTCGGGGGTTTTTTGAATTGGCATTAAAAATATTTGCATTTTTTATGTATTTTCTCACTAAAATTAGGCAACTTTAAAAACACCGAACAATTTTCGGTAAATAAAGTTGACATTTCGTCAATCATTGGCTATAATAACCATAAGCCAATGAATTGGTGAACATCCTTGCAACGAAGGGAGGTTTTATTGTGGCACAGAAACTTGGGGAAAAAATCAGTCTGGCACTAAAATCTGCCAATATGCAACAAAAGGAACTAGCGGAACGGCTAGGGATTGCTACCGCAACAGTTTCACGCTATATTTCTGGGGAAAGGGATCCTAAACCAGAGGTACTGGCACAAATAGCCGTTACCTTAGGCACAACTACCGATTATTTATTGGGGCTTGATACAGGAGAGTTTTACCATCCGAAAGTTAAACGGATGTTGGCAAGAAATGCAAGCAATATGACAAGCCAAGAGAAGAAAGCACTATTTGATGCTCTATATGGGGAGGAGTAGTTTTTGCCGATTAAGTTACCAGATGCATCCTATGAAAATTCAAAACAAACCGTGGTTAATACTTTGTCAATATTCGGAATTCGTGGATTTCCGATTAATCCCTTTGAGTTAGCAAAACGAATGGGAATCGTCCCGAAAGCTTATTCCACTTTTCCAACTCAGGTAAAAGAGTTGATGCTAAAAACAAGTGAAGATGGTTTTTCTACCGGCCTTGATAATGGTAAATGGGACATCTTTTACAATGACGAAGGGTGCGATGCCACAAGGATTAATTACACAATTGCCCATGAGTTGGGACATATTATTGTAGACCACCATACAACAAGTGAGGTAGCCGAGGCAGAAGCTAACTTTTTCGGTGCATACCTCTTGGTTCCTATTCCTTTAGTTCATGTGTTGGGATTGACCGAGACCGTTGAAATTCAATCAGTGTTTAATGTTGGATTTCAAGTAGCACGAAACTCTCTAAATAGATATAACAAATGGTTAACTTGCAATGAGAAAGCATACTTAAGTTATGAAATCCAACTCTTACAGCATTTTGGTTATCACCAAGAAAGCAGGCAACCTAAAAAGACGTCGCTAGTTTCTTAAAGCCACACTAAAAAAGAAGCCTACTGCAATAGGCTCCCTTAAATGGAAATCAGTCTGCAAACCGATTTTCAACTTTTAATTTTTACATACCCCGACAGACAAAAAGTGGGCTATGAATTTTTCTATACGCATTAATTCTAATTCATTACTCACTCTTTGTCAAGTAAATTGAGAAGGAGGAAACAAATGACCAATTCTGTTAAACAACTCGAGTTATTCCCAACCCCATCAAACCCGGATTCTGCTACTATGGAAAAAGAGTTTGAAAAATTACTGGAGAGCATGGGCCTAACTGAAAGTAAGATTTTAAACGACCAAGTAAAATTTTCAAAATCAGTGGGCTACTCTGACTTTGAAAATGCCCACTATACAGGCTACATGGAAATGCCTATCCTACGAACAAGTAAACTTATTCCCAAGCGGGTGATTCCTTTTTCTCAAGCAATCACTTTAGCAAATAAGCACAAGGGAAAATCCAGTTTTGATTATTGGGTTGTCTTTTACGAAGACGATGAAAAATTTATACGCTTTGTAAATACGCCCGCTAATTACCTCAAAACCCTGAAAAAGTTTAAGGGAATTATTTCTCCTGATAATAGCGTTCATCGTGACATGCCTTTAGGCAAGCAATTCACGCAAATTTTTTTATCCCGAGAGCTCGCCCTTTACTTAAATCAAAATGGAATAGAGATCATCCCCAATATCCGCTGGGGCGGGCCAAATACCTACCCATTTTGTTTCGATGGCATAGAACATCACTCAACGGTAGCAGTTGGAACCCATGGTACGGTTAAGAATCTCCTCGACCGTTATTTTTTATTCCATGGCTTTAAGCAAATGCTAAACACGCTCCATCCTCGAAACGTTATCCTATACGGCTCATTGCCAAAATACATGGAAACGTTATGCCACGAACAAAAAATTCAGGTTATCCATTTTAAAAGCCAGTTTGCAGTAGCGAGAGGGGAATCAGCATGGGAGCAGGAATAGGCGGGAGTTATGGAAACACTACTGGTAGCGGGAGCAGAACCTTATCCGATAACTTGCCTGAACTTACTGAAAAATATCCTGTTACAAGCAGTGGCTATTTTGGCGTGAAAGGCAATCGAGGAAAAGTTCGAAACATTGTAAGTGACAACGCTTTGCAGTCTGCACATGACTTTTGGTACTATGTCAATATTTCAGACAACTTAAATTTGAGGACTTCAGCCATAAGAGGCTGATTTTTCTTTTTTCATGATATTTTATCTCCAGATTGAGGGGGGAGGTATCTTGATATCCTTCTTTAATTCTTATGGAAAAAAAGGGCTGGACTCTTCAGCTCGTACCCACTCTAAATCTCAGATTTTCGTGTTTAAGCTGCGCTTTGCGTTAGATAACGTTGTTCAAATTCCATG
>Ga0268261_10000184_pt1 | contig 38645 bp, 31 predicted proteins | sample TergutNc150P1_FD_190353 | JGI IMG/M metagenome (GOLD analysis project Ga0268261, IMG submission 190353) | Nasutitermes corniger P1 segment gut microbial community from laboratory colony in Florida, USA - Nc150 P1 (SPAdes) (version 2) | ecosystem: Host-associated > Arthropoda: Insects >... | reverse complement strand
CTTGCACCAACTAAAACCATTCTGTGCTGAAAAACGTTTCGAAACTTTTCGCGCTAAAAGTGTTGAAACCTGTTTAACGGCAACTCTCTACCACTTAAGTGCATATAAAATTTTTCAGGATCAAGATCTTGACAAGTGATGAATTTCGTATAATTACGAACAACTTGCACCTTAACTGTGCTGAATATGGGCTACAAACATGATTTAATCCACCTAAAAGAGTACGTGTTAAGCGCTTGACATACAGTCATTCTATGACAAAGCCTGTTAACATGACTAACTGCAAGCGATGCAATTCGTGTCTTTACATTCGACATACATCTTATCTGTTATGAATATGGGTTTACACATAACATGCGCCAAATCAAGAAATTTGTGTGTTTACGCCTTCGCTTACTGTCTTTCTGTATTGAATATAGATCTTAAACACGACTCGCAAATAGATGAGCTTGTCATGCAACTCATCGGTAATCAAAACAGCCTCCAAACATGAGTTCGGCCAACCGAAGTTTTTCATGTATTGGCGCTCGAAATACAGCCTGTTTTCTCAGCATATGAACTCCATTCGTAATGAAATACGTGTATACGGGACCTACCTTTAGGTTCATTCATTACTATATATTGATAAGTCCAGTTAGGCATGAACAATATCGCTGAAAAATACCGTTAGGGATCTAGTTCACTGCATCTTGGGCAAGATTTTGGTGTTTCCCACTCTCGTCGCCAGGTGCCTCTACGTCTGCAAAGACGTCAGAGAACCTAGCGGCAAAAATTGGAACTATTTGTCGAAAGTTTGTCATGTAATGTTGCAGAAATGACCGCTTTCTCGCCATTTATATAATGTTTCTTGCCACAAATGTACGACAAGTGATAGACGGTGACACTGAAGTTATCAGTTAGGAGTATGTTTTTAAAAAAAGACTTGCGGCAACCCGTTATGAAAGAGTACTGAAGATCGACCCTTTGATTTCGTAATGTGGATTGCGCCTACTGGAGAATTTCATGTATTGGCGATCGAACTACAGTATATCTTTGCAGAAAATAGTCGAGAATTATGACTTCAGCCAACTTAATATGATCTTTTCTGATTTTCCACATGAAGCTTTATTGTGTTTATAAATGACTGTAAATATATATGTTTTCGAAATGAAGCCTAGGTGTAATGAATATGTGACTAAAAAGTGACTTGCACCAGCTCTGCTGAAAATGGTCTCGAAACTATTCGTCATAAATGTGTTGAAATCTGTTTAATGGCAATCTACAAGCACACTGCATAGAATATTGTCAGGGTCTAGACTTTTAACAATTGATGAAATTCTTATAATTGCGAACTACTTGCACCTTAACTGTGCTGAATATGGGCTACAAAAATGATTTAATCCACCTCAAAGGGTACGTGTTAAGCATTTGACATACAACAATTCTGTGAAGGAAGCCTGTTAACATGAATCACTGCAAGTGATGAAATCCGTGTATTGTCATTCGACATACATCTTACCTCTTCTGAATATGGGTTTAAACATAACTTGAGCCAAATCAAGAAAATTGTGTGTTTCTTTTGGCTTACTGTCTATCTGTATTGAACATGGACTGGAATCAAGACTCGCAAATGGAGATGAAATAATTGTCTTACATCTTGACATGCAAATCATCGTTAATCGAAACAGGATCCGTACATGATTTCGGCCAACAGAAGTTATTCCTGTAATAACGCTTTGAATACAGCCTATTTGTTCAGTATATGAGCTCGACACACGTCTCGCTCTAAGTAATGAAATACATATATACGCGAACGTCATTTAGTTTCATTCATTAATATATAGCTCTAAGGTCAGTTAGGCATCATCAATTGCCCATACAGGAGACCGTTACGGATCTGGTACTCTGGGTCCTGGGCAAGTTCTTAGTGGTTCCCACTTTCGCCGCCAGGTGCCTCTACGTCTGCAAAGACGCCAGAGAACCTAGCGGCAAAAAGTGGAACTATTTGTTGAGAGTTTGTCATCTAATTTTGCAGAAATGACGGCTTCCTCGCCATTTATGTGTATATTTCTTGCCACAAATCTACACGTGATCGACGGTAACATTGAGTTTAGGTAAGAAATGTGTACGAAACATGCCTTTCGACAACCCATGTTAAAAGACTATTGATGTTCGACATACAGGTTATCAAAACTACGTTTAATCTCGTAATATGAATTGCGCCAATTGAATAAATTCATGTATTAGCGCTCAATCTGCAGTCTAACATTGCAGAAATTAATCGAGAATTCTGACGTTCGACATGAAGCTTCATTCTTTTGATAAATGGCGCTCGACATGCAGCCAAGGTGTACTGAATAAGTGACTAAAACGTAACTTACATCAACTAAACTAGTACTGTGCTGAAAATGGTCTAGAATCGTTTCGCAATAAAACTGATGAAATCTGTTTTGTGGCAATCTCACTACAAGCAAACTGCATAGCAAATTGTCAGGATCTAGACTTTTAACAAGTGTTGAAATTCATATAATTACGAACTATTTGCATCTTGACTGTGCCGAATATGAGCTACAAAAATGTTTTAATCCACCTCACAGAGTACGTGTTGGGCGCTTGACACACAGCCACTCTGTGACAAAGCCTGTTAACATGACTCACTGCAAGTGATGAAATTCGTGTTTGTACATTCGACATGCATCTTATCTGTTCTGAATATGGGTTTAAACATAACTTCCGAAAAATGAAATTTGTGTTTTTACGATTGGATTTCTGTCTATCAGTTTAGAATATGGACAGAAATGTGATTCGCGAATAGGGATGAAATAATTTTCTTACAGCTTGACATGCAACTCACAGGCATTCAAATCACCCTCAGTACATGAGTTCGGCCAACTGAAGTTGTTCGTGTATTAGCGCTCGAAGTACAGCTTGTTTTATCAGTATATGAGCTCCATACACGTCTCGCGCTAAGTAATGAAATACGTGTATACGGGACCGACTTTTAGTTTCATAGTATATAACTCTAAAGCCAGTAATGCATTAAACAATAACCAAGACCGGAGACCTTTATGGATCTAGTACACTGCATCCTGGGCAAGTTCTTAGTGTTTACAACTATCGTCGCCAGGTGCCTCTGTGTCTGCAATGTCGCCAGAGAACCTAGCGGCAAAAATTGGAACTATTTGTCGAAGGTTTGTCATGTAATTTTGCAGAAATAAACGCTTCCTCGCCATTTATGTCCATGTTTCTTGCCACAAATCTACTACAAGTGATCGAAGATGACATTGAAGTTATGTTATGAATATGTTTTCACAACATGTCTTGCGATAAAAGTCTTTTGATGTTCGACATACAGATTATCTAAACTACGATTGATCTCGTAATATGAATTGAACCAACTGAACAAATTCGTGTATTGGTGTTCCAACTACAGTCTAACTTTGCATAAGATGATTGAGAATTAGACTTGAGCCAAACTTTCTGACGCACGACATGAAGCTTTGTTGTGCTGATAAATGACTCTAAACATATATGCGCTCGACATGCAGCCATGATTAAGTGACTAAAACACGACTTGCACCTACTAAATCTATTCTGTGCTGAAAACAGTTTCGAAACTTTTCGCGCTAAAAGTGTTGAAACCTGTTTAACGGCAACTCTCTACCACTTAACTGCATAGAAGTTTGTCAGGATCAAGACTTTGACAAGTGATGAATTTCGTATAATTTCGAACATCTTGCACTTTAACTGTGCTGAATATGGGCTACAAACATGATTTAATCCAACTAAAAGAGTACGTGTTAAGCGCTTGACATACAGTCATTCTATGACAAAGCCTGTTAACATGACTAACTGCAAGCGATGAATTTCTTGTTTTTACATTCGACATACATCTTATCTGTTCTGAGTATGGGTTTAAAGATAACATGCGCCAAATCAAGAAATTTGTGTGTTTACGCTTGGCTTACTGTCTAACTGTATTGAATATGGATCTTAAACATGACTCGCAAAAGAGATGAGCTTGTCATGCAACTCATCGGTAATCAAAACAGCCTCCATACATGAGTTCGGCCAACCGAAGATTTACATGTATTGGCGCTCGAAATACAGCCTGTTTTCTCAGCATATGAACTCCATACGTAATGAAATACGTGTATACGGGACCGACATTTAGGTTCATTCATTAGTATATATCTATAAGTCCAGTTAGGCATGAACAATATCGCTGATCAAATACCGTTATGGATCTAGTACACTGCATCCTGGGCAAGTTCTTAGTGTTTTCCACTCTCGTCGCCAGGTGCCTCTACGTCTGCAAAGACGCCAGAAAACCTAGCGCCAAAAATTGGAACTATTTTCGAAAGTTTGTCATGTAATGTTGCAGAAATGACAGCTTTCTCACCATTTATGTAAATGTTTCTTGCCACAAATGTACTACAAGTGATAGACGGTGACAATTAAGTTATCAGTTAGGTGTATGTTTTTAAAAAAGACTTGCGGCAACTCTTTATGAAAGAGTACTGAAGTTCGACCCTTTGATTTCGTAATGTGGATTGCGCCAACTGGAGAAATTCATGTATTGGCGACAGAACTACAGTATATCTTTGCAGAAAATGATCGAGAATTATGACTTCAGCCAACTTAATATGATCTTTTCTGATTCTCCACATGAAGCTTTATTGTGTTCATAAATGACTGTAAACATATATGCGCTCGAAATGCAGCCTAGGTGTACTGAATAAGTGACTTAGAAGTGACTTGCACCATCTCTGCTGAAAATGGTCTCCAAACTATTCGTCATAAATGTGTTGAAATCTGTTTAATGGCAATCTACAAGCACACTGCATAGAATATAATCAGGGTCTAGACTTTTAACAAGTGATAAAATTCATATAATTGCGAACTACTTGCACCTTAACTGTGCTGAATATGGGCTACAAAAATGATTTAATCCACATCAAAGGGTACGTGTTAAGCTTTTGACATACAACAATTCTGTGACAAAGCCTGTTAACATGAATCACTGCAAGTGATGAAATTCGTGTATTGTCATTCGACAATACCTCTTTTGAATATGAGTTTAAACATACCTTGAGCCAAATCAAGATATTTTTGTGTTTCGTTTGGCTTTCTTTCTATCTGTATTAAACTTGGACTGGAATCATGACTCGCAAATGGAGATGAAATAATTGTCTTACAGCTTGACATTCAACTCATCGTTAATCGAAACAGGATCCGTACATGATTTCGGCCAACTGAAGTTTTTCGTGTATTAACGCTCTGAATACAGCCTATTTGTTCAGTATATGAGCTCGACACACGTCTCGCTCTAAGTAATGATATACGTATATAAGCGACCGTCATTTAGTTTCATTCATTAGTATATAGCTCTAACGTCAGTTAGGCATCAACAATAGCCCATACAGGAGACCGTTACGGATCTGGTACTCTGGTCATTGGCAAGTTCTTAGTGGTTCCCACTTTCGTCGCCAGGTGCATCTACTTCTGCAAAAACGCTAGAGAACCTAGCGGGAAAAAGTGGAACTATTTGTCGAAAGTTTGTCATGTAATTTTGCGGAAATTACGGCTTCCTCACCATTTATGTGTATATTTCTTGCCACAAATCTACACGTGATCGACGGTAACATTGAGGTTAGGTTAGGAAATGTGTACGAAACGTGCCTTTCGACAACCCATGTTAAAAGGCTATTGATGTTCGACACACAGGTTATCAAAACTACGTTTGTTCTCGTAATATGAATTGCGCCAATTGAAGAAATTCATGTATTAGCGCTCAAACTGCAGTCTAACATTGCAGAAATTTATCGAGAATTCTGACGTTCGACATGAAGCTTCATTCTTTTGATAAATGACGCTCGACATGCAGCCAGTAACTATACTTGCCACTTATCATCTACAAAACGAATATTAAGCATGTTTACCGGCTGAACACAATGTGTGATCAGTAGTGCTTTTTTAGCTAGTACGTATACTTACCACTTATTTGGATGGCTGCAATTGTGACAAAATATGTAGGTAGGTTACGTCGTTATGATGATCTGCAGTGACACAATTTACCCCCAAAATACTACGTATTAGAGGCAATTGTGCTTACTACTCAAAGTTATCCCGAAATCGTATACACAATTAGTTTCATGTACTGTATGGTAACTGTAACAAATTCACCTTCGAAATTAATGGTAACTTACCACCCCAAAATTTACAATACAAATGTGAAGCATGCTTAGCAGCTGAACACTATGTGTGGTACATAGTGTGCTTTTTGAGGTAATAAGTATACTTACAATTTATTTGGGTGGCTCTAATTGTGTAAAAATAGTAAGTGGGTTACGTCATTGGGATAACCTGCATTTACATTTACATTTACCGCCCCAAATACCACCAAACTAATGGTAAGTGCGCTTACCAATTAAAGTAACGCCGAAATAACCTTAGACACTTACTTTTATTTACCGTATGTTAACTAAACAAGTTCTCCTTCGAAATTAATGGTAGCACTTCTATATAAGGACAGGTAATCGTTTTTTACCTCATTGTGTGCTCACATTGACAGAGCTTGTCTTGCAGCTATTGAAAAAGATTCAACGGGTCTCTGGAGGAATCTCAAGTTTTAGAACTGGAAGAGGATGGTAAATGATTCGCCGACGAGGTGGATGCGTGCGTCTATACGGAGGGACCACATACCTTCCCTTTCAGTTCCGCGACGGAACTTTTCAGAACAACCAGTCTATCTCAAAGGGACTAACTATTGTCATTGGATGTTTCAACGCTACGTTCTAATCTAATACATCTTTCATTAGCCTATATATTCTCACAAATCCTCCTTCCCATCCTTCAAAATATTACCGATGAATGTTAGTTTAAGTGTAGTTTCGACATAGTAGGCCTATATTCACTCTATTTTGAACTAATCACTGTTTGGTATTGCTAGCTTTGTGGAATATACGTTTCTGAAGTAGCAGAAAATAGAAAAGGAGAAATTGAATATTTACTTCAAAATTCTTAATTTGTATATTTCTCGTATCGGGAAGAAGCGAAATATAAACATACATTTGGATTTTAGGCAACCTTTTTTGTAACCAGAAAGTTGTGGCATCGGATTTTTTATTCGCAATATTTACGTATCGCTTTTATTTTATTGTAATTTTTACTATCGTCTCTATTTTTAGATTTTGCAATACCGCATTTCCGTAAGAATGCCATTTATTTTGTGAAAGCTGTGTGAATAGTGAAGTATTCTCATTTACTTTCTACTGAAAATAAAAGTTGCTTTGTTTACAAATATGCCATATTTTTATGGTCTGTTCTTTTCCCCGTATGGAAACAAGAGTATGATAATTGCAAATACTCCTTGGTGTATCGGTTGCTGTTTGCGCAAATGAGATTGGTACTTGTCACAACAGTACGTGAAGTAAAGTTTAAAATGCAATTTTGCAGTCATTTCGTAATCAACACAACGGTGACATCTCACATTAAGAAAAGATACTTTCTGAATGCATATTTGATGACGGAAAGATAAGATACTGAAAATAAACATCGGCAAATTTGGAGATCATAGACTATAGTCAATCCATCCATGGCGCTAGAGCCCCTTCCGGGCCTTGGCTTCCCTCATAAGACGCCTCCATTCATCTCTATTCACAGCTCTTCTCCATCCTCTTGTCCCCAGCAGTTGTAGTGCATCCCTCTGAACCACATCCGCCCATCTAGTTCTTGGTCTTCTCACTGGTCTTGTGGTATGGAAGTTTCCGTTTAGAACCTTTTTTGGAATCCTTTCTTCTTCCAACCTTATACGACCCGCCCATTCTAGTCTTCTAATTTTGATGTCCTCCACAATGTTTGGCTCCTTGTATAAGCTGTAGAGTTCATTATTCCATCTGGGACGACCGCATCCCTAGTATGTTTGACCATATATTCTTCGCAATATTTTCCTTTCAAACGTGTTTAGCATCTGCTCTGACGTTTGGGTTAAGGTCCAAGTTACGCTTCCATAATATTGGCTTACTTAATGTTTTGTATAGTCTTATCATGTTCCGATGGATTTGTTTAGATCGGAATATGGTTTGGAGGGAGTTGTAGGCTTTATTGGCTGCCAGGATCCTAGCTCGAATTTCTTCCATTTTATCGCTGACGTCATTTATTACCGTCCCTAAGTATTTGAATCTCCTGATCACTTCAATCTTGTGATCCTGAACAGTCGGTGTTCTTCCCTTTCCAAGTCTTCTGCTTTGCCCTACTGCTTTTGTTTTTTCAACATTGATGATCAGTCCAGCATCTTTTGCTCTCTTTCAGTTCACCATATGCTTATGAAGTAGCTCTCTTCGTTCTACCCATGATATTTGTGTCGTCTGCATATCCTATTAACTGCACTGATTTATAAAATATTTTTGATGTGGTTTGTACCGACAATTGCCTTATTACTTATTCCAGTGCTATATTAAAGGGGCTGGGCGCCAGTCCATTTCCTTGTTTTAGTCCAGTTCTTACCTTGAAGCCAACCGTCATAACTGTCCCTATCTTTACATGGTAAGTTGTTTTCCATGGTTGCTTTCGTTAGCCTTATCAGTTTGTCCGGAATTCCCAAGTGCGCCATTATTACGTATAGTTTATCCCTTCGGGTGCTGTCATATGCTTTCTGGAAGCCAACAAAGATCTGGTGTATCTCCACATTATGCTCCCAGGCTTTTTCCAATAAGTTTTTAACTTAAAGATTTGATCTATAGTCGATTTTCCTGTTCTAAATCCTGCTTGATATTCGCCAATTATGTGTTCAGTGTATTTTCTTTAGTTTATTGTTAATAACTGTAGTTACTGTTATATCCTGTACACAGTAATTATATACCTCTGTAGTTTTTGCATTGTCGTTTATCTCCCCTGTTTTTATATATTGGTACTATGTTTGTTGTCCAATCTGTGGGCATTTTCTCTTCCCTCCATATTCCCTTGATCAAACTATGTATTTTATTAAGTAATAGTCCTCCTCCTTTCTTATAAAGCTCTGAGGAAAAATAATCTATGCCAGGTGATTAGTTGTTATTCATAGATTGTATTGTCATCGCCATGTCCAGTATACCTGGAGGTTCCTCTTCCAGTGCCTCCTCCGTATCTGCTTGGTTTGAATAGCCTCTAGAGAATTATTCTGACCTGCTGTTACTAAGGTGGTTAACGGATCTTGGAAATAGGTTTTCCACCTAGTCTTTATTTCTTCTTTTTTAGATAAAATCTCGTTATTTGTGCCTCTGCAAAGGTCCGTGTGCGGTTGAAAATCGGCCTTTAGTGATCCAACCTCCTTATATGCATTCCTGATGTTTGTCCTTAACCTTTTGGCACCGGAGTTTTACATTAAAATTTTAGCACATCCTGTATGTAAAATGTGTATAACACAGGAACCACAAAAGGTAGCATTATGAAATAAAAGGCATTTTGAAGAGGAAAACGGAGTTTGCAGCATGTTTAAAATACTCAGTACTTATATTTGTTGAAAAATGTATATAAAATGCAACATCTAGCGGGTAGCGGTACGCCCGTCCTATATATGGGACGCACGGTTCTTAAATGTTAATGTTTTCTTCTATGTTCCTTGTATGATTATCCGTATGTGTTCTTTTCCTGTTTTTACGTTTTATGGGCTATTTTTCGCAATCTTTCGTATTCCAGTCTCTTAGTTCTGGTTGGTCTATCGATCCGTTTCTTATATGCTGCATTCTTCTCCTCTAATACCCTACTACATTCATCGTCGAACCACCCTCTCCTGTCTCGTTTTGGTTGGTATCCTATTGTTTGTTCTGCTGCTCCCTTTATAGCCTCTATTAACTGTTTCCTCTATCTGGCTTTCCTCCTTTGTTGCCTGTTCGATTTGTAGCTTTCCAATTTCTTCTTCCAATTGCTGCTGGAACCTCCTGCCCATGCTGGCTTCTCGCAATGCATCTGTGTGGAACCTCCTTGTTGTTCTATTCGGTTCGTATTTGCTATATGCTATTTTACATCTATAAATCCCTCTAACCAGATAGGGGTCAGAGTTGCTGCTTGCTCCTCTACATGATTTCAGTCCAGCGTGCTGCTTACGTTCCTTTTGTCTATTAGTATGTGGTCAGTTTGGTTATTAGTTTTTACGTCTGGAGATCTCCATGTTTGTTTACGGACTTCATTATGTGGGAAACAGGTTGAGGATACCACCATATTTTTTGCTGCTGCAAAATCTACTAGCCTCTGCCCGTTCTTATGTGAGTGCATGCTATGCTTACCAATTAGTCATTGGTAGATTTCTTCTCTCCCCACTTTGGCGTTCCAGTCCCCCAATACTATTTATGTCATTGGAGGGACATGAATCATATATTTCATCTACTTTCTGATAGGCTTCCTTTTCTGACTCCTTTTATTCTGTGGGAGCGTGCACATTTGACGCTCGTATTTTGAAATTTTATTTTAATCCTTAACACACATATTCGTTCATCAACCGCCTTAAAATAGACTATAGTCTACGCTCTCCAAATTTACCGATGTTTATCGATAGCTATCGATATTCAGGAAGAATGTCTTTGCTAGTTTAAAGCGTAACACGTTTAGCGTTACATGTCTCCAAATTGGAAAGTTGAAGAACACATGCAGAATTGTTGCCATTACTTGTGAACAGAAGACAATTGGCAAGATTACATTTATTGTAACATAACTTTAATAGTCTTGGTACACAAAACTTTTATTAACTGTACTCAATTGACACACTCACTTTACCTTAAAAGCAGAGTAATTCCTCTCCAAGTTCCGGATTTTAAAACTATTACTACGTTAAAAGTAGTTTTGAATGGGAAGAAAGAATGTAAGAACTATTCTACCTCGAAACTGCATGCAGTATATTCTACCCTTTCGTCAACTGTTCCCACTGCTCTAATCCGTGCCCACAAGTGACGTTGCTGGCTACCATTTGCAGATGGCAGGACAATCACTGTTTAACTTCATATTCACACGCATTAGGTATACCTTGTAATGGACTATAATATAGGTCTTAACTCTAAGACTTTACCTTGATTTACTGGCTTCAATACAAACACATATGCAAATCACTTCCACACACGCCATCTTAACTCGCCGTCCGGCACATGCTAATGCTGCCAACATAACTCGTAACTTAACATCACCGCCCACCTAAATCAATTGATTTAAACTCAAAAAGAAAAAATACACAAATAATAGAACATTCAAGTTCATAACACTAGATTACTCTGCGTCATCAGGTAATGGACAAAGTTTAAGCACTCTTCTGCAAAAAACTACAGATCGGGTTCGTACATCAGCCACCCGAACTAGTTCATCACTGCCATAACGGACATTTTCTATCACCCCCAGTTTCCACTGTAGAGGTGGAGTATGATCATCCTTCATGAGAACTACTGTCCCTCTGGATATTGTTGGATTCCGTAGGCCACTTATGACGTTGCTGCAGCTGGTGCAAATAATCCCTGGGCCATTTTTTCCATAAATGCTGGGTACATCGTTGCACAAATTGCCAGCGGGATAGCTTGTTTATGGGTACATTAGAATAATCAGCGTCAGCTAGTGCCATGAGGGGTCCACCAATAAGCAAATGACCAGGGGTTAGAGCTTGCGAGTCCTTGGTAACAGAGGGAATTTGACGTAACAGGCGAGAGTTCAGGCACACCTCAATTTGGGTCAAAATTGTAGACATTTCCTAAAAGCTGATACATGCATTTCCTATGACACGACGCATGTGATATTTCATGGACTTATTCCAGTTTCCCAAAGGCCTCCAAAGTGTGGTGAGTCATGAGGTATGTAATGCCAACGAACACCCTCTGTTGTCATGAAGTTATTAATTTCTTCTTGAAAGGTGTCAGAATTAAGCATCTTTCTTAATTCGTACAGCTTGTTATTAGCACCCTTAAAACATGTTGCATTATCACTGTAAATATGACTTCTTCCCCTTCTAGCCATAAATCTGCGCAGTGCTGCTAGGAAAGCCTCTGTTGTCAAATCACTGACAAGCTCGACATGTATAATTCTGGTTACTAAACAGATGAATAGAGTTGCATAACATTTAACCTTCGTTTTACTCCGTTTTCCACCTTGACGGATTAGGAATGGTCCAGCATAGTCTACTCCACAGCTGAGAAATGGACGAGCTGGCTTCCCTCTGAGGCTGGGGAGATTTCCCATCAGTTGGCTTGCTGACGCAGCTTGCATTCTGAAGCACTTGACACAAGAATGAACTCTCTTCCTGCAAAGTATCTTTCCCTTGATAATCCAAAAACATTGGCGGAGAGAGGAATGCATGAGTTGAGGCCCTCCATGCAGAAGCCTTATGTGCTCGTGTTAAACAATCAGTTCAGATAGATGGCCTTTGGTGGCAATATCACTTGATCTTTTTGGTCATAATCTAAGACTGCAGCTTGAAATCTTCTGCCCACCCTGATAAGTCCATCCTGGTCCAAAAATGGGTGTAGGGCCAAGAGTTTGCTATTCTTCCTGATAGGCCGCCCTGCTCGCAAATCCTTCAACTCATCTGGATAAGATAATTCTTGAGTTTTCCTAATGCATCGCAAAAGGGCTTCTTCAGTTTCATCAACCGTTAAACTTCCATATTTCTTACCCTTGGGATCTCTAGCGTTATTGATGAAACGGAAACAATATGCCATCACTCTCTTTAGTCGGTTTAAAGAAGAAAATCTTGATATTTCTTCAATGTCACTTATGTTTGTCATGCATCCATTGTGCTTGCGTTGTTCGAGAGGAGTTCCCTCCATTACAATGTTGGAATGGGGCCATGAGTCTTCCCTTTGTTCCAACCAAGATGGTCCATTCTACCATTGACTACTATGCCACATTTCTTCAGGACCTGTTCCCCTTGACAAGATATCTGCTGGATTGTCCTCTGAAGCAACATGATTCCAAAAAGTTTGATGTAATATCCTAAATTTTGGATACCATGTTGGCTACGTACGTGTTACATCTTTTGGGAATGTCTTGCAACCAAATCAAAACAAGCGTTGAGTCTGTCCACAGATGAATACTATCTATGGGTACACACAAAATAGGTAACGCCTTAATTAGTCTGGCAAGTAGCTGCACACCACAAAGCTCAAGCCTTGGAATGGATCCGTGTTTCACAGGCGACACTCTTGATTTTGAGCACTGGAGTTGAGAATGTAGTTTACCATTTGCATTGCCTGAATGTATATATACACAAGCCCCAAATGCTCTTTCTGATGCGTCAGAAAACCCATAAATCTGTTTGGTAGTTACCTCGCCCTCAATCTTGACTGACCTCGGAATAGATATGTTGTTCAATACTGGAAGCCTCCGATATAGCTTCTTCCATGTCTCCTGAAGATCGCATGGAAGCTCCTCATCCCAGCCGATTTGTCGTAACCACAACTGTTGCAAGAATATTTTGTGACAAACTATCACCGGCACTAGGAGTCCTGTAGAATCAAAAATGGATGAAATAATAGATAGAACTACTCTCTTCGTCACAAGTTCCAGACAAGGTTTGATATTTATCTCATATTTAAATGTATCCTGTGAGGAATGCCATAATAATCCCATAGTTTAATGCCTTCATACCTTTTGAATTCACAAGAAGGTTCAGACTCTCGTAACTGTTTTGATACAGCTTCAAGGAGATCTGCGTGATTGGCATACCATTTGTGTAGTACAAAACCTCACTTTCCCAATACATTATTTCTTCTTGAAGCCTTCGAGCATTTGAAAGATTATCAGATCCTGTGACAAGATCATCAACATACATGTCACGACTTGACTTCTGCCGCGAGTGGGTACGATGACGCTTCTTCGCTTGCAAGCTGATTCAAACATCTTGTTGACAGGAATGATGCAGGTGATGTACCGTAAGTGACAGTCATTAGCTGATACTGCTTAAGTGGTTCATCACTGGATCTTCTCCATAGTATACGCTGTAGATCGTAATCCTCAGAATACACTCGGATTTGTTGGTACATTTTGGATATATCAGCAGTCATTGCATACATGTGCATTCGGAACCTCAGTACAATGGATATAAGATCTTATTGAATTTTTGGACCGACCATGAACATATCATTCAGTGAAATACCTGTAGTACTTTTGGCAGATGCGTCAAAGACAACCGTGTTTTGTTGTCGTGCTGCCTTCCTTAAAAACAGCATGATGGGTAGGAAGAATATAAGCTGGTCTGACGTATTGTCATATGAACTATTTTCTTCTTCCGGCACTAGCTGCATATAGCCCAAACCTAAATATTCATCCATGAACTTCATGTGCTCCCTTCGAAGCTCCAAATTTCTTGTCAGTTTTCTTTCCAATTGCTGAAACCTGTATTCTGCCGTACTGTAAGAATCCCCAAGTTGAAGATTTTGTGAATGGTGTGGAAGTCTCACTACGAAACGCCCTGTTTCATCCGTAATGGTCGTTTCCAAAAAGCGTCTTTCTACTGCCTCTCTTCCTTAGTACGTATTGGCGAAACAATTTCTTCTTGCTCCCAGAACCTTTGCAACTGGAAGTCTATAGGTGGTTCGTTGCATATGAACAACGCTGTGGATCTATCAGCTCCTTCCTTCGGTACACGACCAAGGAGAATCCAACCGAAATGAGTTTCTTGAATGAATGGATGATTCTTCCCACGAGTGTAGCGTCCATTCTTCATTAAGCAAGGATACAAGTCAGATCCTATAAGCATATCAATCCTTCCCGGAATATTGAATTCATTATCTGCCAGTACGATGTCCTTGGGTAATTTTAAGGTTGTAATATCTATGACAGATGAAGGCATGTTACCCGTCAAATTAGGTAAAATGAAACATGTTACAACATTAGAATACTTACTGTCCTTAGAACTGAATTTAATGTCCATGCTATGAGTAGCTGCTGAACATGTAATGTTAATGCCAGTAATAGGCATCTCATAGCACCTATGCTTTAATTGTAATCGCTGTGCAAGGTCTTCAGTAATATAGATTGATTGCGAGCGGCCATCAAGTAGAACTCTACAAGGTTGTTGAGTACCCCGTGAATCTGTGAATTTGACTGTGGCCGTGGCAAGCAAAACTTGATATGCACGCTGTTCCTTAAAACTGCAGTAGCTTCCTTGCCTTGGTTCTGTAGGAGTCGAACTCGTTTCCTCAGCTCTTGTAGAGGATGCTTCAATCTCAGGAGCCTTCGATATTTGTTCCCTGCGATTCTGATGTAGGAGAGTATGGTGGCGTTTCTTACATTGCTTACAATTATGTGGGTTAGTACATTCACGAGCCCTGTGTCCTTCTTGTATGCAGTTAAAGCATAAATTATATCTCGCCACAAGAGCCCTCCTGTCTTGCAGCGTCAATAAACAAAACTTATCCCACTTGTGCAACACATGTGCGTTCCTACACATCGGGCACTTGAGTGTTGCTGTGGAAATCAACGTATTGGTGTTAAGCCGATCCTTTGTATGCTTGTCTCCCTTACCATCAGTTGACCTTGTGTCTGAATGACTGTTACCCTTTCCTGGATTTAGGCTTTCGAGGGCACGTCTCCTACCTTCGAGGAAGGTTATGAACTTTTTTAGTGGAGGGAATGGAAGGTCATTCAACTTGAGCTCCCATGCCTTGCATGTGGTGGAATCTAATTTTTCTATAATAATTTGAGAAATTATCATGTCACAAATAGAAGTTTCAATGTTTAATGCCTGTAAAGCACTGACATTGTTTGAGATAGTGTTAACTAGTTCTGCAAATTCACTAGCATACTCCTTATGCAAATGTTTCAATCCTAACAGCTGTCGAATATGACTTGTAGCAATGAGGCGTTTGTTTTCATACCTTTCGACTAGCAACGTCCATGAAATTGTGTAATTGTTGGCAGTCATGGGTAGATTGCTAACTAAACGCTCAGCTTCTCCTGATAAGGATAATTTGAGATAATGAAATTTCTGTATTTCAGGCAAACTATCATTCTCATGTGTCATCGCCTTAAACATGTCACTGAAACTAATCCAGCGGTTGTACTGGCCGAAAAAAATTGGCAACTTTATAGTAAGTAATTTTAAGCTGTTGTGTAAATTTGAGCTACCCTGCTCTAAAGTGTCTGTTGGATTTACCTGCTCACTGCTCTTGACATCATGTTCATCTGTGCGCTGTATTTTAACTTTCAAATCGTAAAACTTCGTTTCAAAATCATTTCTAAATTCATCATGTTTGGAGGAATCACAATCTATGTTTTCTAATCTATCCTGTATTTCTTCGTATTGGTTCCAGATTTCCTCAAGCCTTCCCATGAGAAGTTTAATATTCAAAACATCCTGACTCTCATTATACTGCTGCACGAATGTTTGAATTCGCGTCAAACTGGCTTGAACGCGACCGCGAGCACGTATTAAGTCTCTGTCTCCTGATTCGCCATGATTCAGGCACACTCCTCTTTTAGGTTATGAGCGACCACCACGGATAACTGCTCTACATACGCAGACTGCCGGGGGGTATGCAGTTGCTTGGAACAGAGACTTAATGCGAACGGAATGACGCTTTATGTAATGCAATTCCGCTAGCACAATAAACTTGACTTGGATTCACAGATCCGGCACGAGTGGACCAATGTTTGACTTCATATTCACCTGCATTAGGTATAGCTTGTAATGGACCGTAATATAGGTCTTATCTCTAAGACTTTACCTTGATTTATTGGCTTCTATACAAACATATGCCAATCACTCCCCATCCTACCTCGCTGTCCGGCACATGCCACTGTTGCCAACATAACAACACGCAACTAAACAATTACCATAACGGGCAACATCCTTCACGTGGTCGAGTTACACGGCCGGAAGGTGGTATTTGTGGTCAGAGATGAGAATTGGTTGTGGTTGAGTTGTGTATTGAGCACAAATCTTGCGGTGCAAATAATCGGGGTTTGCAACGTTCCACTTCATTTGCTGCAGTTATGGTGACGAAAAGGAAATACGGAAAGTGGCTGCCCGTGCATTTGACTGAAAATTTGATATCTGAAGGAGTTGATGGATTAGTTGGAATAGAGGAACTAAACGATTACAAGGTAGTTAAGGGAGACAGGGACCGCGACATGCACAAGGTAGGGAAGGGAACTACAATGAAAATATACATTTTCATTGATTGGTCGTGTTTCCCGTGGTCATAATTTGTACACCTGTAAAATAGTCCACGAATTCTAATTCCTCCTTCATAATCACGTTGCAAGATGAGGTTAAGTTGAGCAGGTGCAACATTTTATTGTCGGAATGTAAATTCTGCGGCTTACACTGTGCATAAATAGTCGTTGAATCACTTTAAATAACGTGTATTGATAGGTTGATTATGTTTGAGTTTTGATTTATGGCAACGTTACGCATTTGTCGGAAATTACAAGTAATGTGGTGTGATAATCCCTGTTGTCACCCTGTCGGCGAAAGCATGTTTGTGATAGTGGTGGAAAACGTTTATTTCGATAATAATCTTAATGCTGCCACAAACCTTCCACTTCCATAAAATTATGTTCATCTGCTCTTTCTGTGTTTGATATAATTGTGACTTCCACGGAAATTGCTCTTGGCTTTCCTAAAGATTGAGGCAGTGTCGTCAACATCATATCACAGAATTTTTTCATTGTTAACAGTAACGCTTCGAACACCTCAAAGCATGCATGTTATCATCATCGTCATTGGCTCGACAGCCCTTGGTGGGCCCTGGCCTTCTTAAGAAACTTTGCCCATTCGTCTTTGTCAAGGGCGACCTTCTGCCAGTTTTATGTATGTTATGTGCCTATGTGATTATCAGACTACCATCTGTGATAATAACATATAGATATGCCTGTGCCTGGGTATGTACGATTGCTGAAACATGATATTCCATGGTAGTGTAACAGTGATGTGGCTCATAATGGAGCGGCCACAGATTCTGCATTGTCTCATTTTTTACTTCCTTGTCCTTCAAGCTGTAATTATTTTTGATAGTTATGTCTGAGTATACCAGTAATTTTAATTGTATGAGCTTACAAATCCATTACTCATAAGGAAGGGAGGGAAACATGTATGTCATATGTTGGTGATAAATTCATGTAAGTACTGTCTCATACGGGGCACGCGGTAGCGCAGTTGGTTGAGGCACTGCACTACAAGCCGGAAGGTTGCGGGTTCGATTCCCGATGGTGTCATTGGATTTTTTCATTGACATAATCCTTCTGGCCACACTATGGCCCTGGGGTCGACTCAGCCTCTAACAGAAATGAGTACCAGGAATATTTCCTGGGGGTAAAGGCAGCCGGTGCGTAGGGGTGACAACCTTACCACCTTCATGTGCCGATTGTCTTGAAATCTGGGAGCCTCAGCCTCTTGGAACCCTTAGGGCCTGTCCAGGCCTGTAATGGGATTGCTTTACCTTTTACTGTCTCATACATGACTGCTTATAAGTGGCTTTGAGTTAGGGCTTTATTTACAGGTACTACTAATCATAAGTATTGTAACTTACTGAAGTCCCCTTTGTGTTACCGAGTTTCAGTGTTATTTAGAGTTGTTGGCTCACGTAAATACAAGAAAATCCACCATATGTGTGGTAACTTAGTGGCATTTTGTGAGTGTTTACTTAATATACATAAGCTGCTGAATATGTGTGTTTATATATATATATATATATGAGGACATATTACATTCATTCTTTAACTTGTATGTGCAAAATAACAAGAAAAGACAAATTCCTGGGGAATGTGATATAGTTTGCTGTATAAGGTATAGCCACTTTATATTTACTTACTAAATTCTTCAGGAAGGAGCAGAATTAAAATATTATGGAACAACACTAAGAAATTAAAATTATAGTAATGAAAAAGTTTCTTGTGCTTTTTAGTGTGGTTGTGAAAACAGAACTCTCATCCAAAGCGAAGAACATGGATTGATGTTTGAGAACAGGGTGTTGTAGAGAATATTTGAACCTAAGAAGGATGAAACGTGAGGGTGCTGGTTATGTAATTGGATAACAAAACAATCCCATTACAAGCCTGGACAGGCCCAGAGGGTTCCAGGAGGTTAAGGCTCGCAGATTTCAAGACAGTCGGCACATGAAGGTGGTAAGGTTGTCAGCCATATGCACCGGCCGCCTTTACCCCAGGTAACATTCCTGGTACTCATTTCTGTTAGAGGCTGAGTCGACCCCAGGGCCATAGTGCAGCCAGAAGAATTATGTCAATGAAAGAATCCAATTACACCATCGGGAATTGAACTCGCGACCTTCCGGCTTGTAGCGCAGTGCCTCGACCAACTGTGCCACCACGTGCCCCAATTGGATTACAAGAAGTTTCATAATTTTTTCTCTTCTTAAGTATTATTCGGTTAGTGAAGTCAAGAAAGTGAGATGGACAGGGTGTTTAATATATGTAGGAGATATGAGAAATGTGCTGAGCACCTTATTTGGAAAACCTGAAGAAAAAGATGTTGCCACTTCAAAGACATAGGCCTAGATGAGAGGTTAATTTGAAATTGAATTGTGATGTTCAGACGAGGTGTAATGGATGAATCTAGTACAGTTGTGTACATGGGTATGAACTTTCAGGAAAAGGCTTGCAGTTTCATGACTGTTTTCTTCAAAAGAAGTATGGAGCATAGAGTTAATCACCACTGTTTGTTCACAGGAAACAGGTAGGAAGAGCATTATTGTGCCCACTGATGGAGGCTTTCAGCTTACAAGTGCTAAAAGGAAAAAAGGTCTGAGACATTCATCCTCCAAAAGAAGGAAAATGAACCATAAAAGGAAATATCAGAAAAATAATGTGATTGAGAGGTCTCCAGAAGTGCTTAAAACTGGTAAAGATGAAATGCCAAAAACTGATGAAGATGAAGCAGAATCAACTGATAGTGACATTCAAAGACAGTGTAAAGTGTCAGATTTTAATGAAAAGATGTCTGCTTGGAGTGGGTTAGGCATTGCAAGTTCCATACTTAGGGCACTGGCTGAACAAGGGTTTGTTGAGCCTACAGAAATTCAGGTGAGATTTAGAAACCAGAAGTAATGTGTGAGTTTTATGGTTCTCTCAGCACTGAGTCTTTTGGGAGATGTTGCCATGTCATTTGGTAGATATGTACCAACATGTTATACTAGCATGTAGAAGGATGCATTAGGTTTCTGTGATGAGTAGATCACTATCTACCAAACTCAACAGCATCACATCCAAGAAGACCATAATCATAATTTAAAATATAAGTTATGAAATGTAACTGCATGTCTTTATAGTATTAATATGACATTTTCTGAGTTGTTTATATATTTATTCCACATTTAGTTCCATGTGTATGCAAAGGGTAATCAGTATCATCATCATGAAATTGGCAGTGTATGAAAGGAAACTTCAGAATGTTGTGTTCTGGGATGTGTAGAAGAGACAGTTTTCTACCCTGATGAAGGAAGCAGCAGCTTTTTCTGAAATTTATGTATGCATAGTAAACAATATCACTCTCTCTCTCTCATACATCATGTGCGCGCGCACGCATGCATGCACACACACACACACACACACACACATACAGCACGCAGCACACATGCTACATATGTGCAAGGTGTATGTACTTGTATGTATGTGTATATTTACATGAACCAAATGATTCCAAATTTGGAGTGACTGCAGAAAGTGGAATAGGTCATGAAATATAAAACATATAGATAGTTGAATGGTACGCTATTTTTAAATTGAATGTTCCAGTAAATTCTTATCTAAGCACAAGGGATGAGTTTACTGAACTGTAAACTGTGTAAATACAGAAACCATTAAGATGATTATGAATCCTTTTTAAACATAAAGAATTTCTCCACTAACTAAAAGGAGTGTGTACTTTTTTGTTATAATTCTTCTTTGAAATGGCTTTAGGTTTTAGACTGTCAGAAGAATTTGATGCAGGTGTTGTTTGCACTGTTCTGAAAACATGAAAAGGTTGACAGTGGGTCTGTGAAGTTCATACTCATACCATGTGAAGCATATTCATAGAGTTGCAAAAAAGCAGTGTATGTTCATTTTACATGTTTGTCCATTTGCATGGAACAACACAACTCTTGTTAAACAGATTTTCATGAAATTGTGTATGGGGGGGCTGGGGGTGGAGTGTTCTGACCTGTGTCAGAATTCGAGTGTGGTTAAAACTGTATGGAAATAGTTGGCATGATGTTATGAGCTGCTCTTTATCAGGGTTGTCCTGACTTGCCTTTCTTGCTAGCCTATGCTGTTGCATGTAGTTTTGTCATGTGACACATAGAATGCCACTTTGCATGCATGCCAAAATCATATATATGACAGCAGAGGTTGAATTAAATATTTTGTAATTTTTATGCTGCCAGGTCTCTCCAGTTGACCATAAAGAAAGGAACACAGTTTCCTTTGAAGCAGATGCACAACCAGTGTCATATTTTAAAGAATCTAGTGTAAGAACAAAAAGTGATATGCCATGTTGTTTCCTTGCATGAATAATAAGCCACAAATGGATGAACAGTTACCTGAGTATTGTTCAAGTTCGGACCTTTTAATGCATCTTGTATGGTAAAGAAGTTTTCTGAAACTGGCTAATAAGTTTACCATGAAAACAACTATTGTCATTGTATAACAGTATTCTCTTAACAGTAAGCTACATGTTTTGGCACACAATGGCCATCACCAAGCATTGTGTAAACACATACAAGGAAGTAAATTATGTTATTATTACGTATGTCTTTAGTGTGGGATCAGTGATGAAACTTTTGGTCTTAGGACTATTTTCCTCAACTGTCAAACCCTCAGAATTTCTGGAATATTAGTAGCTGAATTAAAGGAATTCTTCTGTACTTTTAAAAGCGTGGCAATTTCTGAGATTCTGTTTCTTTCTATTTCATAAGTCTTTTTGGGGGTTAAGCAGTATATTTGATTGCTGCTGATGAAATTTCTTGCCTTCTAAGTTAACAGAAACACAGCACGATTCCCTATATTTAAATCCTGGTCTTAATATCACATGTAGGCTTATAGTTTTGGTATGTAGAATTGTTTCAAAATGTGTGGACCCTAGCACATTTTCAGAGGATAAGCTGCCTTTATATTGGTATTTTGTCCTATATCCTGTTGATGGGACAGGACCAATATACTTAGTTTTATAAGCGTTTACTTCTGTAGGAGTATCCTTGGTAGTGACCATCTGCTAGCTGCATGAAAAGTGGTTGGAGTATCTGCTGCACATATTATTGCTGCCACTGCAGCTGCTACTACTACTACTACTACTACTACTACTACTACTACTACTACTTCTACTACTTCTACTACTACTACTACTACTTCTACTACTACTACTACTACTACTATTACTCCTCCTCCTCTTCCTCCTTCTCCTCCTCCTCCTCCTCTTGAGTTACACTAGTACAGACAAAACAAATGAGAATAAAATATATGAGGGAGATTCAAATGAAAACCTTAAATATTTTTTATCTCGTAATTTATTGAAAACAAAAGGTACACAATGACTTCATTTGTCTATTTAGTCTCCACTGCATTCCATACAAGTGTTACAGCGCTTCGGAAGTGCACGCATACCCCTATAAAAAAATTCTTTTTGTTGAGAGTGCAGCCGTTCTTGCATCGCCTGCTGCACCTCTTCGTCGGACCTGAAAGGCTTGCATCCCATCGCCTCTTTGAGTGGTCCAGAGACATGAAAGTCGCTGGAGTCGAGGTCTGGCGAGTACAGCGGATGTGGAAGACACTCAAAGGACAGTCTTGGATTGTTGTAACAGTTGAATGGGCAGTATGGGACCGAGCTTTGTCACATTGAAGCAAAACACCTGTACTCAGACGTCCACGTCGTTTGGACTTGATTGCAGGACGCAGGTGATTCTTTAGGAGATCTGCATACGTTGTACTGGTCACAGGGTTCCCCCTGGGCATGTAGTGCTCCAAAATTACCCCTCGTTTATCCCAAAAGAGAGTCAGCATAACCTTTCCCACAGATGGTTGTGTGCGGAATTTTTTCGGTTTTTGTGAGGAGGTGTGGCGCCATTCCTCACTCGCTTTTTCTGGCTTTCCGGCTGGTGGTAGTGGACCCAGGTTTCATCTCCCTAACAGTTCTTCCTAGAAAGCCTTTGCCTTCTGCTTCAAAGCGGTTCAAAAGTTCCTGGCAGGCATCAACACGTCGTTCTTTCATTCTGCAGTCAGCTGGCGTGGCACCCACCTTGCAGACACTTTATGGAACTGCAGAATATCATGAACGATATGGTGTGCTGATCCATTACTCTTATCCATATGTGCAGCTATTTCGTTCACTGTTACGCGGCGATTTTCCTTCACAATGTCTTCAACTGCTTCAATGGCCTCTGATGTCACTACTCAGTGTGCCTGACCAGGTCGAGGAGAGTCTGTTACAGAACTAATGCCGTTCATGAACTTCCTAGTCCACTCGTACTCTTGCTGCAGTGACAGACATGCATCACCATACTGAACTTTCATTCGTCGATGAATTCGATGGGTTTCACCCCTTCACTACTTAAAAAACAGATGACAGAACGCTGTTCTTCTTTGGTGCATGTTACAAGCGGGCCGCCATCTTTACACTAGTACTGCGCCATCGTATTGAATTCCTGCATCGTACTACCACCTGTCAGCCACCCTTCAACCCATGAGTAACATTGTTGTCAACTTTCAAGACAATCGAGCTGTGTTTCGAATTTTTATCGCACTTTTAAGGTTTTCATTTGTATCTCCCTTGTACATAAATGAAACAATACAAAAACACAGTACAAACAATACAAAACACAGTAAATACATGTACACATATTACCAAAATACCCACACATTACAAAGAATACACGTACATACCCACACATTACATAACAAGTTAAAACAAACATAGTACAATATACACACCAAAAGAAATAATTCACAATACATTCAATTACACTCAGTATGAGGTCATCCTAATGTGCATGGTTCTTTTGTCCCCAAGAATTTTACTTCACTGTACTTCATTTCAAAAGAAAATCACTTTAAAAAAATCATGTCAGTTCACTCCACATCGCTTCACTTCATGTCACTTCACTTATTTACACTCAATCCGCACTTGATTTCCCTTTGCTTGTGACTACATTCTTAACCTTCTCTCTAAAAGTGTTTAGTTTACAGGGGAAAGACACTAGTAAGCCTACAGGTAATTGGTTCCAGCTTTTAATGGTCCTATTTACAAAGGGATATTTACCAACATCTGTTCTTTGTTTCCTAGTCCTGATTTTTTTATCGTGATCTCCCCTACTCAGGTAACATGGTTTTAGAAGTCTATCTCCTATCGCTTTACAAGCCCGTCCCCTGGTGTATGCCTTGAAAAGGGCGCATATATGGGCTATCAATCTACACTGTGCCAAAGTTTCCCAACCCAACTCATTTATATTGTTTGCAAATTTAGCTACTCTCTTTTGCACCGGTTTGAAGGCGCCTACCTGACCTTCTCTCTGTGGGTCCCAACACACCACTCCATACTCAAGTATTGGTCTCACTAGTGCTGTATAAGCTAAATGTTTCATATTATTATATCCCTTTTTGAGTATATGCATTAAGAAATAAAGTGCCTTCCATGCTTTTGGTAGTGTGTAATTGACACATTCTGCCGAGTATAAATCGCTGTGTATAATTATTCCTAAATATTTAAAGCTACTTGCCTCTGGGATTAATTGATCCCCGAAATAATTCCCTATTCATTCCTTCATCATAGCTTTTGTAAAGCTTACTGCTTTACTTTTGCCCAGATTTATCTTCATTTAATTTTCTACGGCCCATTCCCCTAATCTGTTTAGGTCCTTCTGTAACTTTCCAGTGTCACTGCTATCCATTATTTTCGTGTGTATGATACAATCATCTGTGAACAGCTGTATATTAGACTTGGTGTTCTTCCAAATATCATTAACGTAAGCGAGGAACATTTGAGGACCTAATACGCTCCCTTATGGCACTCCTGAGTTTACTGTGACTTCTCATATAGTTGTCCACCCACTCTAATTCTCTGCGAACATCCTAAGAAACATTCCTTTACCCATACAACACCCCTCAAATCCACTCCGGTTGCTGTGATTTTCATAACCAGCCTATCATGTGGAACTAAATTGAAAGCCTTTAAAAATTCATTATTATCGCATCTGTCCTGACTCCCCTATCCAGTGAATCCGCGATATCCTGACAAACAGCAACTACTTGACTTTCACATGAGTGCCCTGGTCTAAACCCATGCTAACCTCATATAACCATTGACTCATTTCCCTGACTTGTCTTAGGTTCCCTGCTATAACTTGCTCCAGTTGCTTGCAAACCACCGAGGTTCAGCTGACTGGTCTATAGTTTCCAACTACCGATCAATCTCCCTCTTTGTAAATGGAAACCACTATAGCTTTTTTCCAGTCACCTAGGATAGCGTTATTGTTCATCGTAATATCCAGCAATCTCACAAGGTATGGAATCGTGGCTTCCCCGCCTAACTTTAAAATTTCCCTAGGAATGCCATCTGGTCCGACAAATTTCCTTCTCCCAGTTGCTGGTAATCGCTTTCTTATAACATTAATACAGTGGTGGAGGGTTTACCTGATTCTGTTGATTGAAGTTGTGGATTATTGCATTCTCAACTGAAATAGGCACATAATAAGAGTTTAGGGAGTTGGACTTTTCTGTTGGATCTGTGATGAGCTTGCCATTATGGTCCTTGATCGTCGGAATATTTTCTCTATTTCCTTTATGTCATTTAACATACTTATAGAACTCTGTCCTGTGTTTTCTAAGACCAAGCATAAACATGTCTCCTGAGCCTTCCTTTTTTGCAACCAGTAATTCCTTGGATAATCGTTAATCATTAATACTTGTCAAAATTAATTGTATCCTCCAAGAAGATTGGTCCAAATTTTGTTTATTTCTATTACACAGACTTGGGAATGTATAGTGGGGCCTGATGTATTAGTCTCAGATTGCATCTGCTGTTCTGTTTAATGAGACATGTATATCTGGCCAGTTCTCATCACAAAAGAAAACCCCGATGGAAATCAGTTTCACCACCATGAATAAACTGAAGAATCCAAATACAGAAATTCCCTTTGGTAATGATAAATTCAGGTCATTCAGACAAGTATAATTTATCTTGGTCTATGGTAGAAATTATTATATCCCCATGACCTCAGCATACTGTGTGTGATTAATGCACATACATCTGATTATTTTAGAGATCTGTTTTTCAAGTTAAAGTAAACTTCTTTTATGTTACTGTGGAACTGTTGAAGGCCAAAACTCTGCCAGCCACTGTGCTGGGCCAAAGGGATATACTTGGAGCTGCAGAAACTGGCAGTGGGAAAACTCTCGCATTCGGAATCCCAATTCTTCACAGGATTCTAGAATACAAGGAACAGACCACAGGTAGATATATACAGCCTTGTTGTTTACTGTATGGTATTTAACATGTGCTTTGTGTTTATTGGCATGTAGTTGATTATGCTTCAGATGAAGTTCCTGCCTCCATCTTCAGGGTAGTCTAAAAAGAGGAAATGATGTGGAAGAAGTGCAGGCAAACAGTGGGTTAGAGCAACTGACATAGCATGTCATTAGGAGAAGTGTTTTGGAGTGGGCAGAACCATGTGTAGAACATACGAAATGAAAGGAGAGCCTGAGTATCTTGGCCCTAAAAGTCTCTGAATGAGAGGTTTCCATGATCTGTTCAAGACCAGGCCATTCTGTCTGTATGTACATGTTGGGATTGAGCTCAATCTAGGTCATCTCCCTGATGATAACTGTCTGTGTAATGGGGTTTGGTAGAGGTGATTTCATTTTGGAGTTGTATATGATAGTGCTTGTTGAAGCTGTACTCAGCTCTCCTTCCTCCTACTTCTTGATTTTACTGTCCTTTTCTCTGGTGTGTTTGCCCATGGCCAGCCCATTTCCCATTGCCATGTATGTTACCTTGTTATGCCAATTGCATACACTGTTCTGTCTGTGTACAGGTAGCCCTTGGTTTGTAATGATGTGTTTTGTGATGATTCACAGTAACAATGGTTTTGAAACCAGAAGACCAAAAATATTAAAGTATACAAATTTAAAAAATGCACAGGTATAAATACCAGATTTGTGTAAAAAAACAGCACAGCCAATCAGAGATGAGAGCTTTTCTCATCTGCCATCTAAGCCAATCATGGATGAAGCTGATTAAATTACTAAAATAAGAGCCGCATGTCTAGTAAGAGAAGTGCAGTGAGTTCAAGTGAATGTGAAAATATCATTAAAATGTCACATATGTCTGTCACTTAGGAAAAGAAGACGGAGGTAATTCGTAGAATGAAAAATGGTCAGACATGTCCTAATGTACCTAAAAGTATGAAATTGCCTCCATCAACAGTTGAGTTGGTATACGTCATAAATGGTGTATTACAGAGTGATTATGTTGGATGATTTATTGATTGTACAAGCATGCATGGTGTGAATAACATAAAATTACCATTACAGTGTCTAATGATAATGTATATGCTGGGCTGTGTAGATTGCATATGTGATTCCTGCAACATGATGGTCCATAGTACCGTAAAAGTGACGTGTTTGTTGGCAGTTTGCCATCTGTCTTGCAGTGTATGTGCTATGACATGTAGGTACTGAGACTGCTCTTGGTCTGATAAATCATACTGTAGACAGTTTGACATTCACTTCAAACTGCGTGTGTACATATGTAATGTGTTGTAAATGGGTAATCACCAGTGACACTAAAGTGAGTTTAAAGTACTTACAGTTTCTGTATTTTCAGGCACTGCTTCCTATCAGTAATTATACAGGGTGACACAAAAAAACAGGAATTTTTTAAATGCATAGTGGCAGCCATGTACAGTTGGCAGCACTGCAGAACAGGGACCTTGAGCTACAGACAACCTCGCCATTAAGTAATCATGAATCAGTGGAACGGTCAACAGCATGCTTTCGCCATAAAAATGTTTTACAAAAACAATGATAGTTTGGAAGGTGCGCAGAGGGAGTTCCAACATTTTTTTCAATTTAGGGCATCATGGTCGGGTTCCCTCGAAACACGCGATAAAAACTTGGATTAAAAACTTTGAAGTGACTGGATCAGCTCTGAAAAAGAAACCAACAGGACGACCGAGAAGTGCTCGTACTCCACAGAATGTCGAAGCTGTACACATTTCAGTCTTACGGAGCCCACGGCGTTCAGCTCTTAAGCTAGCAGCTGCGGTCAGGTTGTCCGGAGAGTGTGTTCGCCAAATTCTCCGTGTTGATTTAAAATTTCATCTGTACAAGCTGCAGATCGTGCAAGAACTGAAGTAGAACGATCACCAATTGCAATTAGAATTCTGTCAACAAATTGCGACAAACATAAACGAGGACAATGAATTTCTGGACAAGCTGTGGATGTCAGATGAGGCCCATTTTCATCTCACAGGTTATGTGAACAAGCAGCACTATCGTTACTGGGCAGACAGCAACCCTAAAGAAGTTCATGAACGCCCTTTACACAGCAGCAAGGTGACGGTATGGTGTGCAGTTTCGTCACACGGGGTCATCGGACCTTACTTTTTCGAAAATGAAGAGCGGATCACAATGACTGTCACTTTGGATCGGTATGTTGAGATGCTGCAATCTTTTGTTACACCTGCATTGAACAATTTTCCACAACTTCACAAAGCCTGGTTTCAACAGGATGGTGCGACATCGCACACTGCAAGGGAGTCAATGGCAGCTGTGCAAGATTTGTTCGGTAACCATGTCATCTCAAGATTCAGTGACATTCCCAGGCCCCCAAGATGGTGGATTTGTCCATTTGTGATTTTTTCTTGTGGGGCTACCTTAAGAATCGGGTCTACATGACTCGGCCAAGGACACTGGATGAACTGAAACAAAGAATCCAAGACAAAATTCGTGGTATCCCCGCTGAAATGTTGCAGCAGGCAATGGGGAACCTCAACGGCAGATTGAAAGAATGCATACGTACAGGAGGACGCCATCTACAGGACGTAATTTTCAGACATTGATAATTTGGATTACTGTTTCTTAAAAGGCAAGTTCTAGTGGTTCAATTTTTGTCAATAAATTTTTTTTTTGTTGCATTTCTTCAATTTTTGTTGGGTTTTTCAGAAGTTCCCGTTTTATTGTGTCATCCTGTACTAACGCTTCATGGGCACACCATGTCTTTGTCCATTTGTTGGATTTGATTAAATTGTATATGGGAGAACCTTGGTAGTAAAACATAAGTGTGAGTTTCACATTGTTGCTTGCACTGTGCATGTCTGTCAAGTTATTATCTACAAATTCATCCAGTAACAGTTCAAAAATACTTTTACAGTCTAGTCACATTCCGAACTGTTTTGGTGGCAGCTAGCACCGTCATCAGGGAAGACAATTCCACGGGCCAAGAACACCGCTATATTTAGGCTGTCTGTCTTGCCATACACACAGATTTATTTTGCAGCCCCTTCAACACAGAGCTTGTTTATGTCACACTTCTATGTATGTACTGCCAAGGTCATCTGTAGTGTCGGGTCTGTAGGTTCCATTAGGTGGTGCATACACCTGTGCCTGCAAATCTTGTCCCTTCACCCAAGACGTCCACTCTATCAGTTAGTGCAGCCGTATGCACCACCTATCAGAACTCCTATACCTGACAGTACAGCTGACTTCACCAGTCAATATGTGGGAAGTGTGACATCAACAAGCTCTTTGTTGAAGGGGCCACTAAATAAACTGCGTGTGCATGGCAAGATAGGCAGCCTAAAAATAACGGTGTTCTTGGTCTGTGGAATTGTCTGCCCTAATGATAGTGGTGGCCAGTACCAAAACATGTTGGAATGTTAGATTGACTGTATCAGTATTTTTGAACTGTTATATGTGAAGAGTGTTGAATGAATTTGTGGAAAATAATAAGTGTGAGTGTTATTGGTGAATTATGGATGTTGACTTTACATCCTCACTCTCCACCCCTCTCCTCTGTGCCTCCTAGGCCTTGTGCTCAGTCACACGTGTAACTTCATCTTATGGCTCATTGGTGCGCTACCTGTCCATTCAGATGAGACTGGTTTTGTGAAGTGCCACAAAGGGGTTTTAAAACATACTATGAATATGTATGACACATCAACTAGTATGTATCTGATTCATATTTGTGTTAGATTACAATGAACTGTATAACTTCTGTAGGAACTAATACTGGTACATTTATGTCTGCTCTTGATGGAATTTATATGGGGCTGATGAATATACAGTCTCAAGGAACTGCAGGCTGGGAAAGGGTTGAAGGCCACAAGTGGCCCACCTGCAACAGGATGTCACCATGGTTCTGGCTTTTATTTTACCAGTAGTCCTAAACAGACTTTTGTATTTATCTTGGTAGATGTGTGTTAAGCAAAAACACTGTTCCAGACAGTGGTTGTAGATCATAGTAAAAGTTATGTTTTGTGTCATAAAAAATTGTTCTTGCAATGAGCTGTTTTGATAAGTGTAAGAAGTTTTGAATTTGGTTATTTATATTTCATTAAATATGCAGAAATGGAGGGAGATTACATGTTTTTTTGTTATTTTCCAAACTAATCTTGCTGTCTGCATATAATAATGCTGTAGGTAAAGGCCAGATTAGTGTCTAAAATAAGGCCATGACTGCTCCCTTACACACACATGCTAATCATTCATGTGACAGTACTCTGAGCCATTTGAAGTGTCTTTAAATAAACTGAGGGGAAGTGAGATTTACTCTAATTTTTGGTGTTCTCGAAAATTATTGTTGTGATCCTTCACTTTTCTGTGCTACAAATGTGCATATGTTCTTTGATAAGGTAGGATGTGATACTTTAATAAACCCATAGAAGCACACATTGCCTATGTACCTCCTTTTGGCATTCTCAATTAGTCAAATGAAACAGTCCTCACCTCCCTACCTGCTCACTTAACAATAAGACATGGAGTTAGAAAAAAAGGAATTATGAATATAAACATTTTCTTTTCTAAATGTAGCTTAGTGAATATAGTGTCTAATATACTTCATGTTGGACAGCTGTGGAACTGATAAGCAAATCCCAGTGGGGACAGTGACATTTTTTCTTCTCCTTCATGTCAAATCCAGCTCTGGGGCCCACCCAGCTTCCTATCCACTGATAACAGATGCTGTTGCATTAGGCTGCTCACTCACTCCCATCCAGTGCTGAAGTTAATAATCTATGGAGCATTTTTTTTCTCTTTCCCATATTTCTTAATGGCCTGGCTCTTACTAAACATGGGGAAAATTTTACATTTACTTTCTGTGAAGATTCTAACAGTCAAGTAAAAAATATGTCTGTTTTTTCAGGTGATCCCAAGATGACAGATGATGCTGAGTCATATGAAAATGGAACTGAGCCTGAAGGGTGTGATAGTAGTGAACTGGTGGACACTGGCTGTTCGCAAGTTGTGAGTGATGTCTGTCCCCGCAACACCAAAGGCTATCCAGAATCAAAGCTTTATGCCCTAGTGTTGACTCCTACAAGAGAGTTGGCAATGCAAGTACACAGACACCTCACATCTGCAGCAAAGTATACTGGCATTAAAGTAAGTAGGTCACCAATACAGGCAGACAGAATCTCTACTCAAAGATACAGACTGTCTTTTTGAAAGTGGAACTTAATACTGTCTGAAAATTTATCCAGCACTGTGTAACTCATCTCTTGGCCGGGTAGCGTAGTCGGTATAGCGCCTAGCTATGGGCTGGACAGTCCAGGGATCGAATCCCGATGGCGAGATTTTCAGCACCTGTCCAAACCAGCCCTGGGGCCCACCCAGCCTCCTGTACAATGGGTACCAGGTCTTTCCTGGGGGTAAAGAGCGGCCGGGGCATGACGCTGACCCCTCACCCCCTTCTAGTGCCATTGGTCATGAAAGAGTAGAGCTATACCTCTACTACCCCTGTGGGCCATTCAGCCCATACAGAACCTCAGTGCCTGTACAAGGGTGCACTTTACCTTTCTTTTTATGACTCACCTCTCATAGTTTTATTGCAGCATGTTGTTGCAATGCATCATCTGGAGGTGTGGCCACACAGTTTATCAACTGAATACAACAGATGTAAATTTTTGTTTGTTCTTGAATATGGAGTACAGTGGAACACAGAGGATTTTTATTGTTACTGTTCTGTATAATAAAAAGGATTGTACTGTAGAAATCTGTATAAGGAAGGAATTCTGTAGGAATGTTGTGGCAGTGTATAAGTTGGTTATCCTGTTTTTTATTTCCTTCTAAATGAGGTGTATTTATGGGTGAACAAATTTTGAAAATGTTCTTTCTTATGAAAGAAACAAGAGCAAGTATGACATGTTCTTTCAGAAGAAACAATAGATGATACGAGAGGGCACTCAGAAGCATGGCCACGAATATCTTTGATGGTTATTCTAGCAAGTAGTTATCAAAGTCATCTGTATAGACAGCCACAAAACAGTTTTTTATATATATATATATATATATATATAGCATACAAATGTATGTATGTGTTGGAGAACGATTCATTCATAAATGCTACACTGCGTTCCGTAGTTTGAAATACTTTCCTCATCCTGTACTCAGGGGCTGCATGGACTTCATATCTGCTGCTGGCTTGAAGTCATCACAGATATCATGTGTCAGTTCCCTCTGTAGATAGGCAGAGAATAATTCAGCCTTTCATTTGCTGTAGCTATCAACATATGTTCTGTAACTGCTGGTATTCGCCCTGCGTGTTTTCATTCAGTGCACTTCTTTCAGCTGTTGGCTCAGGAGTGGTACTGGGGACATAGCAATGGCAAAAAACTTTCTGACAGACAGTGAAGTGCTGGCAGTTGTGTACAATTCAGATGAAAGTTTCAGTGATAGCAGCAGTGACAGTGTTAGCAGTAGTGATAATGAAATTGTTGACATAACTGTAGCAGATGCAATTATAAATGATGACAGTGGTGATGAAGAGGAAATACTGCACTGAGATTTCAGGTGGGAGACTGTGGACAATTACACAGGACACAGAGAAGTGTTCAGTTGTGATTTTGGACCCAGAAATGGTGCGGAAAATGTAAATGACATTGTACAACGTTTTGAGTTGTTTTTTGACAAAGAAATCGTACAACAAATTGTCAGAGAAACTAATAGGTACTCACAACAATACAAGAACACCGGAGGCAGTCTTTTCTCATTTAGATCACTTGTGAGGTCATGGACACCTGTCACAGAAAGTGAAATTTACACAGTTTTAGGTCTGTTTTTATTGATGGGCATTGTGCAGAAACCGACAGCCAGGTCATACTTTTCGAAAAGAAGAGTAATAACACCTGAATTTGCTGATTTAATTAGTAGAGGGAGATATGAGTTGATTTGTAAATTTTTGCATTTTATAGACAATGAGAGCTTACCAACATATCAAGGACCTCCCATATTGTTCAAAATTTATCCTGTGATATGTTATTTGAACATAAAGTTTCAAACTCTGTGTCTACCATACCAAAACATTGCCATTGATGAAAGTTTGACACTCTTGAAGAGGCATCTGTCAGTAAGGCAGTACCTACCACCAAAGGCTTCAAAGTTCGGAATAAAAACTTTCACACCCTGCGAATCAAGAACAGGATATTTGTGGCGTTTTCTTGTATATACAGGCAAAAACATGGTCCTACATTCGAGTCTGATTACTCTAGACACCCCCAAAACAGCAGCTGTAGTACTGGAACGTTTAGAACCCTTGTTTGATTGTGAACATGTGCTGTGGATTGACAACTTCTTCAACAGTCCAGAATTAGCAAGGTAGCTAAAGATTGAATATTCCACTGATTGTGTTGGCACACTAAAACTGAACAGAAAGAATGTCCCCAAGGAAGTGAAAGATAAGAAACTGGAAAAGGGGGAAATCATAGCCAGACATTCGGGTCCAGTCACAGTACTGAAATGGCGTGACAAAAGAAATGTAACTATGGTGTCACCATACCACAGTGCAGACACACAGACAGTTTCTAACAAAGGCAAGGAAACAGAGAAGCCTTTGTGCGAGATTGATTATAATCATAATATGGGGGGAAGCTGATTTGAGGGACCAGTTGCTGCACATGTACATGGTCGAGAGGAAAAAAATGACCAAATGTACCTCACACTTTATCAAAAGGCTACTGAACTCTACAGTTCTCAATTTGTTTGTTGTTTATCGACAAGTGACTGGAAGAAATATACAGCAGCTCTTGTGTAGAATTCAGCTAGTGGAACGTCTGTTTACGAAATATGCGCGTGCTGCGGAGACGCGGAGTGTACTGGGGCGACAGGCATCCAACAACACAATTCCACAGCTGACTGAAAGACATTTTCTGAGAAAAGTAGCACCCAGAACTGAAAAATCAAAACCTCAGAGGAGGTGTGTTGTGTGCTCAAAGCATGGAAAAAATAAAACTTCAGTGTACTGCTGCCAAATATGTGATGTGGACTTTTGCGTGGAAGATTGCTTTGAGCTATATCACACGAAGATCAATTACTGAGGTAATGACTGTCATTTTACTGCATCTATATAGTTTTAAGATTTCTCTACTAAAATTTTAGAGAAATCAGATTATTAGTTTGTGAATAATGTTTCTTTAAGTAGATGGTTGCAATTTCATCATAGGGAATTTAAAACTCTTCCATCCATTGAGACGGTAGGACTTTAAATGTGCTTCGTTGCTGGCGGCCAATTATACGACATATAAGAGGCCAGTAGCATGTGAAGAAACATAGGTCATTACCACGTATAGAGGGCGACGCTGAGGGGTTAAAGGCCGAATAACAGACCCACTGTGGGTCCCACAACAAGGCCTGGTATTCCTCAGGAGCAATGATGTCATTTATGGTGGTTCGGGTTTTGATATTATTTATGTGCACACTTGACCTTTGGTAATCAGCTGAGGGACATGCACGACACAGTAGACCATTGTTTGAGGCTGAAACATAGAACCTCGATGACGAAGAGCTCTAGTTAGTCTTCTGCCAGCTTTCATAGAAGTGTGGTACATCCTGATATTGTTTTGTGTTGGCGGACTGGCGTATATGTGAGAGTGGCGGATTGGTTATAAACCACAATGCATAACTTTTCACAACATTTTTTGTCAAAGCTGCAAGTGTTACATTTCACGGTTGTGTTTGATGTTACATTATCAGCAGCGAACTGGTATATATTTACTGGCGATTTGTAAGGAAGTACTCCTTCCTCGGTATTGGTATTTTTCTACAGTGTTTACTGACAGTTTCATCTGCATTACTTTCCCGTTGAAGAATTATTTAGACTTTAGTCAAGTGGTGCATTATCAGTAACTTGCTTATTTGATTTAGTTGGAACCTTTTAAAATTGAACCTCAAACGAGCTAAGTATTCAAAATCACTCGATCCTGACGAAATAAAGGAGGTACTGATGGATGAGGAATTAGAAGACAGAGATGAAGTGATGGAACATCATGTACAGTCCTCCTCATCTTCAGAAGATGAAGATGTTGCTGAGAAAACCGAAGTTGCGTTTCTGGCTACAAGAGCCAGGGATTCATCAAATTTCTTGAATTTTACTGGACCAAATGGTGGTAACCAATCAACTGCCTCTGATATAAATGCAGAATCTTCTCCCTTTTCAATCTTCATTCTCTTAGGCAGGGTTTTCAAATTATTCTAACCAAAACAAACTGCTACTTCTATCAATACATGTCACCTAGAAATACGGGAAGCACCAGCACAACCACCTCATATTACCATTGAAGAAATATACATATTTTTTGGACTCTTAATTCAAACGGGGCATGACTAGCATCACAGCAACACACAGAATGGTGCTGCAGGTTATTCGAAGAGTTGAGGGACTGGGCTGCAAAATTTTCATGGACAGTTATTTCACCTTGCCTGCTCCGTTTGATGATCTGTTCCAACGAAAAATGAATGCATGTAGAACATTTCGCCATGACAGGCATGGAGTGCCATGAGATATTGGACAAAAACTCTAAAAATGAGAAGGGGGGACATAGCAACATGAGTCAGGTGAACCCTAAGAGCTGTTCGCTGAAAAGACAGGCGGAATGTGTACATTCTGACAAACATGCATGCTTTCCCTGTTGAAGGAAATTTCACCCAAGAATCTGTCCAGGCTATCAGACCTTGTGTTGTAGAAGACTATAATGCATACATAGGGTTTGTGGACAAGTCAGAATGGTCAATGGCTATGGAATTGCCTGCAGAACATGGAAGTGAACCAAGGAACTGTTTTTTCTCCTAACAGACATGACCATTCTAAACGCATTTCTTATACACAAGTCATGTGGCAGCAAAATGATGCACAAAAATTTCCGTGAAATTCTCGTTTGCAAATTTATTATCCATACGCAAGAGGAAAATGTGACAGCTAGTGGCATTTCAAGGGGCAGACCAAATCCAACTGCATCCAAGTTCAGTCAACTGGAAGTAAAGCATTCACAGCATTGCCCTTCCAGAGGAAAACAACGGCGGTGTCGCGTGTGTTTGCTGCACAAGCAAACATGGAGCACGCTGTATTTTGGCAGGAAGTGTGACCTTGGTCTGTGTGTAGTGAACTGCTTCAAGAAGTGGCATACGCGTGTGAACTTGAGTCACTAGACACAAAGAGAAGCGTTGACTGTGGTGATGTGAGGCAAATTATATCGTCGTACAGCACGGACAGAAAACATTTGCAATGTAAATAAGTGTTGTATGCTTGTATGTACATAACGTCACACATGCCAGTGGTGTAAAACAAGGGGTAAGTACAAAAAAAATTAACAGAAGTGTCATTAAATACGTCATGCAAAATAACTTTTGAATCTATCATAAAGTTTTGTGAGTATAATTTATTGCTAAAGCTCAACACTTCATCTGTTAATGTAGAATTTTATTCTCTTTCAAACAGTTTTCATTTCATAATTTTATGTTATACAGAGGCCTGCAATTTCAAGATTTAAATGCCAACAAAATTCTGCCCACCAGGGGAGTGCTGGCTTTTAAAAGTCAGTACTTTAAAGGTTAAAACAGTCCACACACAGACAATGAACTGAAATAAATCTTAGGTGTGCAAAATAAATCATTAGGTTTGCAGTATCAGCAATTTATAGGCAAGTTCAGGTTTAAGTAATACCTTCACTATGGGTCACACATGTCTGAGTTTAAGGTTATCTTCATCGTCGCTTAATATGTGGCAAGGTGTAGGGTACTGTTTGTTAATGTTTAATGTTCCAAAGGGAAAACAGTTTTTTATTGCATCATGTTGTTTTAAAATTTTCTTTGTTTGTAAAAACATAACTCTTATTTATCTAGAATGCTTCTGTACATTCAGAAGATTGTCTGAGGTTTACTTCTAATTGTTGTTTACTTCTGAGGGTTAATTTTGTTTACTAACAACCTTATGATTTTTACAATAGTCATGTTTTATTTAGAGACGTCTACAAGCAGACATTCTTATTTTGTTCTGTGTCACAGCTTCAAAATGAGACAAGCGTGTATACAGATCATTCAGGAATGCCCATGCTGTTTCTTGTTCCCTTTTGTAAAATCCAAACCCCCTTGAACCAGCTATGCATTTTCTGTCTTTGACCCAAACACACAATCATATCGTATGTGTAGCCCTTAAGAATCAAACAGCTTCCAGATTTTTATCCCCAACCGGTGTGTTTTTCTGGTATATACTTTGGAATATGACTCTACCTCTGAAAACACAAAAATGTTATCAGTTGCTAATTGTTATGGCTTTTAATACAGATTGTGTTCAGAAAGGCCAAGTGATACACAGTACATGCCAGATAAATTTAATTAAACATTATCTCCTTGAAAACAGTGGTTTTAATGAAATTTCATTCCTTCCCAGCATTCTGTATATGATTTTGGATATATTTGGGTTAGTTGATCAGGCACTGTTTCTTGTATTTCATCTTCCCATTCAAATCAGTGTCCTTTTAAACTCATTTCCATTTTTGGAAACAGTAGAAAGTCTGCTGGAGAGAGGTAAAGAATGTAGGGTGGCTGTGGAACCATTGCAGTTTTGTGTTTAGGAGAAACTTCTGGATGGAGACAGTCCAGTACATAGGAATGTTGTGAATGATCTGACTTTTCCTACAACATTTCCGGTTATTTCTTTTGCCTTGTGTCTCATTGATGTTGTAAAACATTTGGGTAGAATTACTAATTCACTGTTGGACCTGTAGGAAACTCGTGATGCATTAAATCTCGACAATTGAAGAAAAACAACATGATTTTTCACATTCAATCTGCTGTTGTGTGTGTGTGTGTTTTTGTTTTGGGATAATTTTGACTTCCACCGTGAAGAATGCTGCTTTATTTTTATATCATACTTGTAAACTCACATCTCATCATCCATAATGATTACTTTTATAAAGTTCTCTTCCACTTCAGCTTGCTGAAAAATGTGTGTACAAGTGTTTAGGCACTTATCTTCTTGCTCAGCTGTGAGCAGTTGTGGAACGAAACTTGTGGAGACATGCTGTATGGCAAAATTTTCTGTCAAAGTTGTGAAATGTTCTTCTGTGGATATTGCTACATCTTCTGCCACTTATCATACACTTAACTCTTTAAAGACGAAGCGCAGACTGCTTTATTTAAAGACCCGGTCCGTACCGCGCTGTAAACACTTTTCATCTCGGTTATAAAAACCAATCAGTTTATGCTGTAAGTGGCACAAGTCGCTGTTTGTTCTCAGA
>Ga0268261_10000183_pt1 | contig 38740 bp, 38 predicted proteins | sample TergutNc150P1_FD_190353 | JGI IMG/M metagenome (GOLD analysis project Ga0268261, IMG submission 190353) | Nasutitermes corniger P1 segment gut microbial community from laboratory colony in Florida, USA - Nc150 P1 (SPAdes) (version 2) | ecosystem: Host-associated > Arthropoda: Insects >... | reverse complement strand
CACCTACCTTTATTAATTTTATATTCATAATTATACACTATAATTAATATATTGTTAAGAGAAAATTAGTATTTTTATAAGAAAATAATATAGATTAGTAAGTCTTACAATAAAGTTTTACTTATAGATAATTTATTCTATTTTGTTTGTATTTATAAGAACATTTAGATAAAATAAAACAAACCAATAAAGGAGAATACAATGAAAACAATTAAGATGTATATCGATTTCTCTTGTCCTTATTGTTTAAAAGGATATGAGATTGTTAAGAAAGTAGCACCAGATTATAAAGATATTTCCTTTGAATGTGTCCCATGTGAAGCTCATCCTAGACCAGAAGAGTGGCACCACCATAGTGATCTACTAGCTAGAGGATTCTATATCGCATTAGATTTAGGTATGGATGCATCGACTTATCAAGATGTCATGTATAAGGCTGCGGTTACTGATGCGATAGATATTGATGATATTAATGAAGTATGTATGGTGTTAGAGTCTTATGTAGATATTTCTAAGTTTAAAGAAGATCTAGATAAAGGAGACTACCTAAAAGAATTAGATAAGAACAACCATGCTTGTTGGATGACTTATGGCTTTATGGCGGTACCTTCATTTGTATATGAAGATAAGACATTAGGAGCTATACCTTTAGAAGGTGTCTCTGAAGATGGATTAAGAAAGTTTATTGAATCATTATAAATAAAGAGATGTCACACGACATCTCTTTTCTTTATTATTTTAAGTTAAAGAAGGTATCTTTACCTCTGTAGATTGCTAGATCTCCTAAGATATCTTCGATTCTTAATAATTGGTTGTATTTGGCGATTCTGTCTGTTCTTGATAAAGAACCAGTTTTGATTTGACCCGCATTTACCGCTACTGCGATATCTGCGATAGTTGTATCTTCTGATTCACCTGAACGGTGTGAAATAACTGAAGTATAACCATTTTTCTTTGCTAGTTCAATCGCATCGAATGTTTCAGTTAAAGTACCAATTTGGTTTACTTTAACCAAGATTGAGTTCGCTACTCCTTTATCGATCGCTTCTTGAAGTTTTTTAGTATTTGTTACTAGTAAGTCATCTCCTACTAATTGAATCTTAGAACCTAAACGATCTGTTAAGATTTTCCATCCATCCCAATCGTTTTCATCTAATCCATCTTCAATCGAAATAATTGGATACTTAGATACTAAGTCTTCATAGAATGAAACTAGTTCTTCACTTGATAATTCTTTGTTTCCTTCTCCAGCTAGAACATATTTCTTTTTATCTTTATCATAGAATTCACTTGAAGCGACATCTAATCCTAATAAGATATCAGTTCCAGCTTTATAACCAGCTTTATCTATTGCTTCTAAGATAACTTTTAAAGCTTCTTCGTTAGATCCTAAGTTAGGAGCAAATCCACCTTCATCACCTACTGCGGTATTTAAACCTTTATCATGTAAGACATTTTTTAATGAATGGAAGATTTCTGCACCATAACGTAATGCTTCTTTAAAGTTAGGAGCACCTACTGGTAAGATCATAAACTCTTGGAAGTCTACGTTATTATCCGCATGGCTACCACCATTGATGATGTTCATCATAGGTACTGGTAGTTCTCTTGCATTGAATCCACCTAAGTATTCAAATAAGTATAATCCTGATGATTCAGCAGCCGCTTTAGCAACCGCAATACTTACACCTAAAATCGCATTAGCACCTAGTTTTGATTTATTGTCTGTACCATCTAGTTCAATCATTAAGTGATCAATACCAGCTTGGTCTCTTGAATCCATACCAATTAATTCAGGTGCGATAATCTCATTAACATTAGCTACTGCTTTTAAGACACCTTTTCCACCGTAACGTGATTTATCTCCGTCACGTAGTTCTACGGCTTCATGTTCACCTGTAGAGGCACCACTTGGTACAATCGCAGATACGGTAATATCATTTTCTAATGATACTTCTACTTCTACGGTTGGGTTTCCTCTTGAATCTAATACTTCTCTTGCATAAACATCTGTAATATAAGGCATTACTTGTCCCCTTCTTTCTTAATTAATGAATGACCAGTCATAGCTTCTGGCTTTTCTAAATCTAATAAATCTAAAATGGTAGGTGCGATATCACATAAGGCACCATCCTCTACTGTGTAAGACTTATCACAAACAATGAACTCTACCTTGTTTGTGGTATGAGCTGTAAATACTTGATTGTTTTCATCTAACATTTTTTCACTGTTTCCATGATCTGCGGTTACTAGTAGTGTTCCATTTAATGATTGTATTTTATCATATATTCTACCAACACATGTATCTACGGTCTCTACTGCTTTTATCGCAGCTTCTATAACACCGGTATGACCTACCATATCACCATTAGCATAGTTTAAGATCACAACATCGTAATCGTTATCTAACTCGGCTATTAACTTGTCCGTAATCTCATAAGCAGACATTTCTGGTGCTAAGTCGTAAGTTGCGACTTTAGGAGAATTAACTAGGATACGTTTAGACTTATCTAACTCTGGTAGGTTAATCCCATCATATTTCACAAGACCATCAAAGAAGAAAGTTACATGTGGGTACTTCTCAGTCTCTGCGATTCTTAGTTGTTTCTTATTATTTTTAGATAAGTATACACCTAATACATCATCTAGTGATTGGTTTTTAAAGGCGACACTACCTTTAACACTTGAATCATATTCCATCATTGATACAAAGTAGATATCTTTTAACTCTTTATTAATGTCTAAGTTTTCATAAGATGGATTAGTTAAGATAGAACCTAACTGTATCATACGATCAGGTCTAAAGTTTATTGAGATAACCGCATCCTTATCTTTGATTTGTCCATTGATAGATGGATTATAAGCAGGAACGATGAATTCATCGTATACTTCTTTATTGTAGTTATCTTGAATATATTTTAATGGATCACTATAAGTTTGACCTTCATGTTTAACTAAGACATCATAAGCAAGTTTATTACGATCAAATCGTTTATCTCGATCCATGGCATAGTATCTACCTGAGATATCGGCTAGTTTACCTAAACCGACATTATCCATATAAGATAAGATATCTTTGACAAAGTTTAATCCGGTATCTCTTAAGGTATCTCTACCATCTAAAAAGACATGGACATATAATTCTTGTACCTCATGATACTTAGCAAGTGAGATCAAACCTTTTAAATGATCGATATGTGAATGAACCCCACCATCACTTAATAGACCCATTAAATGTAAAGCAGTATTATTTGTTTTTACATATTCAATTGCTTTTAAGAATTCTTCATTGTCATAGAAGGTATGATCTTCTATCGCTTTATTGATTAAGGTTAATGATTGGTAAACAACACGACCAGCACCGATATTTAAATGTCCTACTTCAGAGTTACCCATTTGACCAACAGGTAGTCCTACTTCTAAACCAGAAGCATTTAAATAAGACATTGGATATAGTGACTTCAATTTATCTAAGTTAGGTGTATTGGCTAGTTCATAAGCATTACCTGGACCAGGATTCGCATGGGCCATACCATCCATAATACATAGAACAACTGGTGTTTTACTCATTAGAATAATTAACTAGTTTAGTAAATGAATCCACTTTTAAACTAGCTCCTCCTACTAAGGCACCATCCACATCATCACATGATAAGTATTCACTGATGTTTTCTTCATTAACTGAACCACCATATAAGATACGTACTTCTTCACTAGATTTAGTATCGTACATAGTTGCGAGTATGGCTCTTATTTGACTACAGATATTTTGTGCTATTTGAGCATTTGCGGATTTACCTGTACCAATTGCCCATACTGGTTCGTAAGCAACAATAATCTTGTTTACATCTAAATCAACACAAGATTCTTTGATTTGTTTATCAATAACCATTTGGGTTTGACCCGCATCATACTCTGATTCAGTTTCACCAACACAGATAACTGGTATGATATGTTTCTCTTGTAAAAGTTTAGCTTTCGCATTAACCGATTGATTGGTTTCATTGTAGTAGGTTCTTCTTTCAGAATGTCCTACTATACAAAAATCCATCTCAATTTCTTTTAATAAGTCAACACTTACCTCACCTGTGTAAGCACCACTTTCATGATCGTTGACATTTTGAGCACCAATTAATAAACCAGAGGCATTGTCTTTCATTCTTTCTAAATGTAAGAATTGTCCCGCTAGTCCTACTTGTAGGTTGGTAGGTACTCTTGAATCCATCTTAGCCACAAACTCACCTGCTTGTGCTAAGGATAGATTCATCTTCCAATTTCCGATAATTATATTTTTTCTCATTAAATTCTCCTTGTTTATATATTATAAAAAGTAGATATTCTTATTTATCCGCAATAGCTTCAATACCTGGAAGTTTCTTACCTTCCATGAACTCTAATGATGCGCCTCCACCTGTTGAGATATGACTAAACTTATCCGCATAACCTAACTGGATAGCTGCAGCTGCACTATCACCACCACCGATGATAGTTGTGGCATCTAAGTTGGCTAATGTTTCACAGATCGCGTTGGTACCCTTGGCAAAGTTAGACATTTCAAATACTCCCATAGGACCATTCCATAAAACAGTTTTGGCATCTTTTAAAGCATCTTGGTACAAAGCGATTGTTTTAGGACCAATATCTAATCCCATATAACCTGGTATTAGTTTATCGTAATCTAATACTTTGATATCACCATCATTGGCAAATTCATTGTTACAAACAAAATCTATTGGTAGTAATAACTTACCTTGAGCTTTCTCTAACAATTCTTTTGCCATGTCTAATTTATCATCTTCTACTAAAGAAGTACCAATTTCATAACCTTGGGCTTTTAAGAAGGTATATGCCATACCTCCACCTATTAAGACCTTATCTGCGATGGTTAATAGGTTTTCTATCACACCAATCTTATCTGATACTTTAGCACCACCTAAGATCGCAACTAGTGGTCTTTGTGGGTTAGATAAAGCACCTCCGATAAAATCTAGTTCTTTCTCAATTAAGAAACCTACTGCAGAGTCTGATACATAAGCAGGTACACCTGCCGTAGATGCATGGGCTCTATGGACTGAACCAAAGGCATCTGATACATATAGATCAACTAGTGATGCCCAATACTTAGCTAGCGCTTCATCATTTTTAGTTTCACCCTCTTCAAAACGAGTGTTCTCAAATAATAAGACATCACCATCTTTAAGGTTGTTGATAGCTTCTTCTAATTTAGGACCTCTTGTTTGATCAATAAACGTTACCTCTTTACCTAGTAGTTCACTTAAACGAGTCGCTACTGGTTGTAAGGATTTACCCTCTTTATCCTCTGGTGTTTTGACTTTACCTAAGTGAGAACATAATACTACTTTTGCTCCTTGTTCCATTAAATATTTAATAGAAGGTAAAGCTTGGACAATACGATTATCATCACTAATGACTCCCTCTTTTAATGGGACATTAAAATCACATCGCATTAATACTTTCTTATCTTTAAAATTAATATCTGTTAATGTTTTTTTCATTTTAGTTTTACCTATTAAAATTTAGATCTTAAATACTTCATTGTACGAATCATATTTGCGGTATAAGACATTTCATTATCATACCAAGCCGCAACTTTTACCATTGATTGGTCACTACCAAAATCCATTACTTTTGTTTGTGTCGCATCAAATAAAGAACCGAATTGACATCCGATAATATCACTAGATACAATCTCATCTTCTGTGTAACCGAAAGCTTCATCAGCTGCCGCTTTCATCGCAGCATTAACTTCTTCAACTGTAACTCTTTTATTAACAATCGCAACTAACTCAGTTAATGAACCTGTGATTACTGGAACACGTTGAGCTGAACCATCTAATTTACCAGCTAGTTCTGGAATAACTAATCCAATCGCTTTAGCTGCTCCTGTTGAGTTTGGAACAATTGATGCGGCTGCAGCTCTCGCTCTTCTTAAATCACCTTTAGCATGTGAGTTATCTAAGGTATTTTGATCGTTTGTATAAGCATGAATCGTCGTCATAAAACCACTTTCAATACCGAATTTATCATTTAATACTTTAGCCATAGGCGCTAGACAGTTAGTCGTACATGATGCAGCTGAAATAATCGTTTCACTACCATCTAAGATGTCTTCGTTAACACCGTAAACAACTGTTTTTAAATCTCCTGTAGCCGGTGCAGATATAATAACGTGTTTTGCTCCCGCATCAATGTGTGCTTGTGCTTTCTCAGCTGAAGTGTAAACTCCTGTACATTCTAAAACAATATCAACACCTAGATCTTTCCAAGGTAATAGTGATGCATCTCTTTCTGTTGTGACAAAGATTTTTTTACCATCTACAAAGATATCTTCGTTATCATAAGTAATTGAATCTACCTTGTAAGGTCCTTGTGCTGAATCATATTTTAATAAATGAGCAGATGTTCTTGCATCTGTCATATTGTTAATTGCGACAATTTCAAAATCATCGTTATCAAACATCTCTCTAAAGGCTAATCTTCCGATTCTACCAAATCCATTAATTGCAACTTTTATTGCCATTTTTCTTCCTCCAATAAGTAATTTTATTAATACTTTTATATTTCTTTAAACATTTCTTATCTTAACATAAAAAAAGCCCTATATAAAGCAATATAGAGCTAAGTTTATATATATTCACATTATATCAATATATCACTCATTTAAGGTTAAATAAGTAAGAATTGATTGAGCTAATCTTTGCATTTCAATAATCTCAATACTTTCATTAACCGTATGAATATTATTGTATGAGATCGCAACATCTATCGAGTTTAATCCCTTGTTGAAGAAAATGTTGTTGTCGGAACCTCCACCAGCTACTTTGAAGTAAGGTTCGATACCATTCAATTCAAATGAACGTTGTAAATCTTTCACTAATTGGGTGTTGGTATCAATAGCGACACTTTCAAAAGAAGTATCGACTTGAACATCCACAAAACCATTTAATAAATCCGCATAGTAGTTGAATTTCTCTTTGATGTGATTGATTTGTTTTTTAGCTTTATCTGGACAAAGCGATCTTACCGTTGCATCAATGTGGCAGTGTTCTGGTATGATATTACCTGCTTCTCCTCCATAGATAATACCTATGTTACATGTTGTTTCTTCATCGACTTGACCTAGGTTGATATCCGCAATAGCTTTAGCCGCTATCTGTATCGCAGAGATACCCTTCTTTGCACCTGAGCCAGAATGGGCTCCTTTACCAGTAACCTCTATTTTTAGATGGTGGTTACTTGGTGTTTTAATATCGATGCCACCAATCTTACCTGTTCCATCAAAGACAAGACCATCTTTAGCTTTCAATAAATTCACATCTAAAGCTTTAGCACCTAGTAGACCATGTTCTTCACTTAAGGTAAAGACCACTTCAAAGGGTCTTGTTTTTAAATTGTTTTCTTTAATTGTTTTTACGACTTCCATTATGGCGGTCATCGCTACTTTATCATCGGCACCTAGTATGGTAGTACCATCACTTTTTAAAAATCCATCTTCTTGTACAACCTTGATATTTTTACCATTAACTACCGTGTCCACATGGGCAGATAAGAATACCGGTTCATTATTTAGATCACCCTTATAAGAGGCAATCATATTATAGCCATTAGAGAAGCTATTATCTTCGTTTGTTTTTAAGACATCTAGTCCTAGTTGAGTTAGTTCATTATATAAGAAATTACATATCTCTAGTTCATCTCCTGATTCACTATCGATTGATACATATTTGATAAAGGAATCTATTAGTTGTTTTTCACTAATCATAAATACCCTTTATTAACTTATTATTTACTAACTGTTTGCCTGATACATCATCCATATTCTTTCCCTCAATTCTATATAATTCTAACTAAAAACATGTTTCTATTATACCGAATTTTTGTAAAAATACTAAATGATATATGAATTTTTTTTGTACATAATTAAAAAAAGCGTCCACATAACGTGAACACTTGTCTTTATACTTAGACACCAAATGGTAATCCGAATAAGAACCAAACCGCAAATAATCCAGTCCAAGCTAAGAAGAATGCGATTGTTAATGGGAATCCAGCAGCGATGAAGCTACCTAATCCAAAGCCTTTCTTGTACTTCATACCTAAAGCTAAGATTAATGGTAAGAATGATCCTAGTGGTCCTACAATAGTCGTAACTGAGTCACCAATTCTAAATGCAGCTTGAATCGCATCTGGTTGGTATCCTAACATTAAGAAGATAGGAACAAAGATTGGTGATAAGATTAACCATTGTGCTGAAGCACTTGAGATTAATAAGTTAGTAACTGCGGTAAAGATAATGAATGCGATAAATAAACCTAAACCTGATAATCCAATTGATGTAATTGAAGCAGCACCGTTTACCGCTAAGACAATTGCTAGGTTAGACATTCCGAATAAAGCGATGAATTGAGATGCGGTAAATACCATTACTAGGTAACCACCCATTTCACTTAAAGCAGATGCCACTAATTTAACCATGTCATGTGTTGATTTAATCTTACCTGTTACAATACCATAGATTAATCCTGGTAAACCAAACATTACTAAGATAATAGGTACTAGTCCTGTTAAGAAGACTGAGTCTCTATCTAATAATCCACCTTGTGATCCTGATAGGAAAGCATATCCGTTATGAATCGGTGCGATAGCTAAGAATAATAAGAAAGCGATATATAAGAATAAACCAAGGTTAGCTAGTTTGATTCCTTTGATTTCTTGTGGTGTAATTTGTACTTCGTTATCTAGTTCTTCAGGTCTATCCCAACCATCTCTTTCTAAACGTGGTGCAATGATTTTCTCTGTCGTAAATGTACCAACAATTAATAATAAGATAACCGATACAGCCATGAAAATCCAGTTAATTGTAGGATTTACTGTAGCAGCTAGTTCTGGATCGATCATGTATACTGCTTCTGCGGTAATACCCGCTAATAAAACATCTAGTAATGTGATCATGAAGTTCGCAGAAATACCACCCGCAACTCCTGCGTAAGCAACGATAATTCCGATAATTGGATTTCTACCTGCAAGCATGAAGGCTAAAGCCGCAATAGGAGGTAATACGATGAATCCCGCATCCCCTGCACTGTTAGCTAATAAAGCGATAAATAAGATAGATACTGTTAAATATTGAGGCTTAATTTTTAATGTTGCCTTTTTAATAACAGTAGTGATATAACCCGTCTTGTCCGCTAGACCGATACCGATCATTGTTACTAATACTAATCCTAATGGTGCGAACCCAGTAAAACGAGTGACCATAGAAGTCATATTAGTAGCCATAGAATCTAATGATAATAGATTGACTACATAGACAGGATCTCCTGTACCTGGATGTAAGACATATTGATTCTGACTTGCTAAGATTGCTGAGATAATCATGATAAATACTGACATACCAATAAAGATCATCGGTGGCGATGGTAACTTGTTTCCAAGGTATTCAATACTATCAAGAATCTTTACAATACGACTGTTTTGTTTGACTTGACTTTGTACTAATTCTGACATAATAGTTTCTCCCTTTTATTTATTTTTTTTAAAACTTGAAACCTATTATACATATACGAATATTATTTGTATAATAATTCGTACTTTTTTTGTACATAGATACACATATATAAAAAAAGTATTCACTTTCGTGAACACTTAGTTTACTTTTTCATCTTTGATCCTTTAGATCCACTAGAGAAGTTTTGTAGGACATTTGTATCAAATGATGTTGTTACTAACTTACGTTCTCTTTTACGTTTAATCCCTAAGGTAATTAACTTATCACATAGTTGGGTAAAGTCTATATCACTCTTATCCCATAAGTAGAAAGCTAATGAACCAGGAATGGTATTTACTTCATTAAGATATACTTGTTTGGTATTACCATCGATTAAATAATCAATTCTAGTATCTCCAGCAAGTCCTAATACCTTGAATGCTTGTTTAGATAACTCTTGTACTTCAAGCGTCTTTTCATCACCGATAGGTGCTGGTATTAAACGATCGGTTGATGCCATTCCAGAAGAGGAAGATTTAGAACCACCTGTTTTCTTAGAACCTCCTGATTGATACTTAGCTTGGTAATCTAGAAGTTCTTCATTATCAATGTTTACCTGTTCAATAACCGATGCGATTTGTGAAGAGTAATCTCCTAATACCGCACAGTTTACTTCTATTAGGTTATCTACCATTTGTTCAATGATTACCTTGTTTTCATAAGTTAAAGCTTCTCTTATAGAATCATGTAACTCTTCTGTATTAGATGCTTTTGAGATACCGATAGATGAACCTAGACTTGCGGGCTTAACAATGACAGGATATTTTAAAGTAGATTCTACCTTAGAAATAATCTCTTCTTCATTATCGTAATACTCATTAGCATAGAACCATACAAAGTCTACAACCGGTATCTTATTATCTCTAAGTATATTTTTCATAAAGACCTTGTCTTGTCCATTAGCTGCTCCTTTAACATCACATCCTGTAAATGTCGCATCTAATATCTCAAACATACCTTGTAAGGCACCATCTTCACCAAAAGTACCGTGTAGTACTGGAAAGAAGATATCAATATTGTTTAACTTAGAATCTTTAAACGTCTTCTTATTAAAGGTATGCATCTCTACATTAGCACCCTCTTTTTTAAAGATAATCTTACTACCTGTATCTGTAGCTTTCTTTAAATTTTTAAAGATATCTATCTCTTTATATTCATCACTGTAATAGAAATCTCTATCTTTTGAGATATAGATAGGTAACACATTATATTTAGATTCATCTAAGGCTTTCATTACTTGACTTGCACTAATAATAGAGATTTCATGTTCAACACTTTCTCCACCAAAGACAACACCTACATTTATTTTCATATAAACACCTCTTTTATTTTTTCAATTATACTACAAATACATCTTATCAGTCATCTCGATAATACTTGTATTATTTGATTTATTAATAAGAATATCACATATATCAGGATTACTTGTATAGAAATAAATTGTAACATTATTTTCGTAATCAATCTTACTTATGTAACACTCATACTTTTTTAGTTCATACTCAATGATAGAAGCTATCGAATAATCAATGGTTATTTTATAACCTTGAGATAAGATGGCTTCTTTAATATCCGCTTGATCAACAGCACTTTTAACACTACCACCGTAAGCTCTAATTAATCCACCGACACCTAGTTTAATACCACCATAATACCTGATAACAATCGCTACGACATTAATTAGATTCTCATATCTAAGAATATCTAACATAGGCATACCAGCAGTTTTAGATGGTTCTCCATCATCTGATTGGTTTTCTATATTTTGATACTCTTGATTAATAATATAAGCATAGGTATGATGTACTGCTTTAGGATGACTAGATCTAGCTAAAGAGATATAATCTTTGGCTTCTTGTTCATTATTGACAGGATACAACCATGTAATGAATTTAGATTTATTTATAGTTACTTCACATTCTACCTTGTTGTTTAATAAACGATACATATTCTCACATCCCCACCCATTATAACATACCAAAAAACTAACCTTATGGCTAGTTAATTGTTTTTCTATAAAATATTGATTTAACCTTTCAATCCCTTGTATTTATATGCCGCTACAAATCCGATAAAGATAACAAGTATATTTATAATAATAACGATGTATGATCTAGTTAAATCATCATTCATACCAAAGACGTATGTCATTAATTGGTATGGGAATGTGAAAGATGCGACTTTTTCAAAGGTTTCATTAAACTGTGAGAATACTGGTAATAATGAGAAGATCATCATAAATGGAGTGTATAAGGCAGCTGCTTTTTGTACATTGTCTGCGAATAATCCTAAAGCTGCTCCTAGTATTGAAGATGCGATTAAACCTAGAATTGCCATGGCAAAGAAGTTAATTAAGGTTTCACCATTAAAGCGTGCTAGCCATGCGAAAGCAACTAAAGAGATTAAAGATACCGCAATCGTGAATCCTGCCAGACCACCTACATATTGCCAAGGTTTAACCCCAGCCATTCTAAGAAAACGTAGTGACTTGTTTTCATTGTCTTCAGCTACTGTGTTACAAATGATAATTAATGGTGTTGATCCTACAAACATAGTTGCGAATTGTCCTACAAAACCAACCATTTGTCCTTCAATTAAAGAACCTAATAGTAAAGCTAGAACAGGAAACATGAAATACATCATGGTAACTGAGATATTCTTTGTTAGGTCGTTGTATTGTTTTTTAAATAATCCTAGAACACTAGACATTTTTGTTTCCTCCTGTTACTTTGATAAATACTGATGTTAAGTCAGGTTTAGTTACAAAAGAATCATACTTTTCACAGATTGATTCAGGAGAACCATACTCTACTATTTTACCGTTATTAATTAATGCGACATGATCACATAAATCAACTGCTTCATCCATATTGTGTGTGGTTAAGAAGACTGTTTTACCTTGTTTTTTAAAATCAATTAATAATTGATGAATCCCTTTAGCAGTAGTTGGATCTAAACCAGAAGTTGGTTCATCTAAGAACAATACTTTTGGATTGTGTAGAATCGCTCTAGCTAAAGATAAACGTTGTCTCATACCAGTAGATAACTTAGCTACTGGTGTTTTATAATCATTGTTTAACCCAACACTATCTAATGCTTTAGATATATTGGCTTTATCTACTTTATAGATATTCGCAAACAATTCCAAGTTTTGATAGGTAGTTAATCTCTTATATAAACCATCCTCATCTAACATTAAACCAATTTCATTAGATGGTGCATTTACTACATAATCTCCCTTATCTGGTCCTAGTTGACCAACTAAGATGTTAAGGATAGTCGTTTTACCAGCACCAGAAGGACCTAGTAAACCAAATATTTCCCCATCGTTAACATTTAAATTAATATCACTTAAGACTTCTTTATTATTAAAAGACTTAGCGATATGTTCCATTTTAATCATATATTTTTCCCTCTTTTTCTATTTTTTAGACTCCTAATTTCAACCCTCTTCTTTTTTTATAAGTTGATTGATACATTAAGCCATACCAATAATCATTCACAAAGCCTAATACTAACGAATCGATTAATAGATATCCTATTAGTAATTGGTGACCTTGTAGGTTGAATAAAGGTAGTGCAAAACTCATATTTAAACCGAATAGCTGAATACTAACAAACATCATTAAGATTGATGTGACTACCAAGAATATGGCTTTACTAAGTAACCTTACATTCTTATTTTCTATTTGATCAAATAGTGGTTTAATGGCTGGATACAGCCCAAATCTTAATGACCACGTAATTAATCTAGAGATGTTAGGTACACTCATGAAGACGATGACTGCAATAGCCATCATACTAGTTAAGGCGTATTTAATTGATATTTCCTTTGCGATAATGTATACACATAAGCCCGCAAACAGTATCGCTAAGTAAGGCATGATACCTAGACTATTAGCTAATATAAATAATAGTGATCCAATTGCGGTTAAGATACTTGCTTGTGTTAATTGATTTGTTTTAGACATAATAACTCCCCCTTTTATGTTTTATTTAAATGTCTTTTTACCTACAGAGTAGATATCTACAACAGCAACAATAATCATAACTACAATTGAGATATTTCTTACTGAATACCATTGGAAACTTATCACTTGATTTAAGTTATAAGATAAATCATGGAATAAGATGTTTGGTGTTGTAAATATGATGATCATTGCGATAACTGAAACAATATTGGTAATAGTATTTGCGATAAAAAACTTTGGTGTATAACGTCTGATTACTAGTGCATAGATCGAATTCAATAATGAGATTACACCAGTTATTCCACCAAAGATTAAGACATTATGCATAAACTCTGGGCTAAATGGAATGGTTTCTACATTTAACGAATGATTGATATTAAAGATAAAAGGTAAATGCTCACTCGTTAATGCTAGGATGAAAGCTAATCCAATTAAAGTAGAGATGATATTACCGATAATCGTTGATAAAGGAATTACCTTCTCATCTTTAACGATGTTTTCTTTTGAGATATCTAACTTATCTGCAGTCCAAGTTTCATTGTCGTATTCATTGTCTTTATCGTAACGTAAATAACCTTTTTTAACTTCCCAATTAGAATTGGCTTTTTTAATGTTACGATCATAAATCACAAAGCCAATCGTGATCCAAGCAAATCCTTGGAATAGACCATTTAATGCACCACTGATAAATGATGAGATAACACTTCTTGTCACTTCAAGACCATCAACATTGGTATGACTTACCACTTCAAATATATTAGATAGGTTTGTGATGATCGCAAAAGCTAACATGATCATTGGTAAATACTTTTTTAAAGTAATGATGTATTCTGGATAAACTCTAGGTGAGATTAAATAGTTAGGTTTAGTTGAATACGAAGAAGCTAAAGCTACAGGATCTCCTAGATTATTCAATACTTCTTTTACTTGTTCATCATCTGAATCATCCTCATGTAACATATCATAGATATTTGCAGTTAATTCTTTTGTGACCTCGTCTTGGTCTTCTTTACTTAAATATTTATTTACTTCATTTAAATAAGCTTGTATATATTTATTCATGATCGTTCTCCTTAAAACATAGATTTCTAATATTATTAGATATTTTTTGATACTCTTCTAACAACAGTTTATAAACTTCTTTACCTTGTTTACTTACCTGATAGATTTTCTTTGGTCTAGTTTCACTAGTATCCCAAGTTGATTCTAGTAAACCTTGTCCTTCTAACCTTCTTAATAAAGGGTATAAGGTATTAGCTTCGATGTTAATTTGATTATCTTGCATAACCTCTAACAAACCATAACCATGTAAGGCTTGTTTTTGTAGACATGCCATTACCGCTAATTCAACGGTTCCTCTTCTAAGTTCCACAACAAATTTATTAATTAAGTCTTGCGACATATTTATTACCTCCTTACTAACATTAATGTGTCATACACACTATGTTGTTGAATACAGTATACTATGTGACACACACTATGTCAATAAGTGATGCTAAAAAATTTTTAATTTGTGATTTTTACATCAAGATAAAAAATTATCATATAAAATAAATTTTTTTCTTTTTTCCTATACAAAACTATTAAATTTATGTATATTATATGTGTATGAGTTATGAGTAAAAAATTAAGGGGAGAATGTACTTGAATAAATAAGTACTCATAACTAGATGATCAAGTACAAAATAATAACAATATGAATATTGGCGTACCAAAAGAGATTAAAAATAATGAAAATCGTGTTGGTTTAACACCTGCAGGTGTTGCATCATACGTAGCTTATGGGCACAAAGTATTTGTTGAGACAAATGCGGGAATGGGTTCTGGTTTCACAAATGAAGAGTATGAAAATGCAGGAGCAACTATCGTAGATTCAGCTGCAAAAGCTTGGGATCAAGATATGGTAATTAAAGTTAAAGAACCAATCGCTAGTGAATATGGATTCTTTAAAGAAGGATTAATCTTATATACTTACTTACATTTAGCACCTGAATTAGAATTAACAAAACACCTTTTAGATAAAAAAGTAATTGGAATTGCTTATGAGACAGTTCAATTACCTGATGGTTCTTTACCATTATTAACACCTATGTCTGAGGTTGCTGGTAGAATGTCAGTACAAATCGGTGCTCACTTATTAGAAAAACCACAAGGTGGTATGGGTAAAATGTTAGGTGGAGTATCTGGTGTCGATAGAGGTCGTGTAACAATCGTTGGTGGTGGAGTATCTGGTATCAATGCTGCTAAGATGGCTGTTGGTATGGGAGCAAGAGTTAAGATTTTAGATATTAACTTAAACCGTTTAAGAGAAATCGATGATATCTTCCAAGGATCAGTTGAAACATTAATGTCAAATCCTTACAATATCGCTAAGTGTGTTAAAGATGCGGATTTATTAATTGGAGCTGTTTTAATTCCTGGAGCTAAAGCACCTACATTAGTAAGTGAAGAAATGGTTAAATCAATGAAGCCTGGTTCAGTTATCGTAGATATCGCTATTGACCAAGGTGGTTCTATTGAAACAGTTGATCGTATTACTACTCATGAGAATCCTTCTTATGTAACACATGGTGTTGTTCACTACTCAGTAGCAAACATGCCTGGAGCTTTACCTCAAACATCAACTTACGCTTTAAACAATGCAACTTTACCTTACGGATTAAAGATTGCGAACATGGGAGCTAAAGAAGCTTTATTATCTGATGATGCTTTATTAAAAGGATTAAATACTTATAATGGTCATGTTACTTATAAAGCAGTAGCTGAAGATCAAGGATTAGAGTATGTAGATCCAAAGAAAGCTTTAGAGGCTTAATAATAAAAAGAGGAATTTAATCCTCTTTTTTGTTTGTCTTGTATGGAACGTAATCTTCACCTAATAAGTATATTAGATTTTGAGTTTCTTTGAAAACAGATTCAAATGACCTTTTATATTTATGATGATTTATAATGTTCTCCTCAAGGTTATCTTTAGACCAAATCTGTAATTCCCATGGAAAGAAATAGTTTGAATCATTTTTAAAATAAATATGATAAGCATGATAGTCATCTTTATCTCTTTTATACCAATTTTTAAGTTGGTAGTCTTCCTCCCAAATATCAAGCATATCATCTAATTGTTGGTATAAGGTATCATCGATAATAATTCTTGCCCCAAAGATATCATTCATCCATTTATTTACTGGATATTTATCGATAGATAGAGAATACCTTTTAATTTTAGCTAAGACACTTTCTGGTGTCTTAACACGATAATAATAGTTAATCTTATCTAGATTAGCTCTCATTAAATAATCATTAATGGATTCATGTAATTTTAATCGATAATCTAGAATATGGTTTATCGGCACTTTATCTATCGTTCTTTTAAGATTAACCTTATCTACTTTTCCTGTATCAAAGTAATCTAAGGAAAATTGATAATGAATACTATTAATTTCCCTAATCAATTGTTCTACATCTTCAAACATGGTATCAACTCCTTTAACAAAGATTTAGATTATTTTAATTATAACATATTCCATTACAAAAAAATTCTATTGTTTATTTTTTGTAAACAGTTTCATTTTCTATAAATATTATTTATAATAAGCAAGCTAAAGGAGTGGTTATATGGTACAAGATATGAGAAAAGGGAATCCAACTAAGGTATTGATATTATTTTCAATTCCATTAATATTATCAAATGTGGTATCAGGATTGAATTTCTTCGTAAACTCAATCATCGTTGGTAAGTTTGTAGGGGTTAGAGAGTTAGGAGCTATTGGTGCAACACAAGGTGCAAACTTTATGATTCAATCTCTAGTTATAGGATTATCTGTAGGATCGAGTGTTGTTATTGGGCAGTATTTTGGTGCCAATAATAATCTAAAATTAAAAAAATCAATCACTTCATCATTTATATTAATTACGTTAGTAGCGATTGTTATGTGTATTCTAGGAACAACATTCGTTCGTAATATATTAGAAATCTTAAATACACCAAGTGAGATTATCGATTTATCGGCAATCTATCTAAAAACAATCTTTATCGGTATCATCCCATTTGCGATGATTATTGGTGGTTCTTCAACATTAAGATCACTAGGTGATTCATTCTCACCTCTAGTAATCTCTGCATCAAGTGTTATTATGGATGTGATCTTAACTTATATATTTGTAGCGATATTTGGTATGGGTGTATTTGGTGCAGCCCTAGCAACCTTAATCTCTCAAATATTAGGTGCTATTTTGTTAATTGTCTATGCATGGAAGAAAGTACCTGTCGTAAGAGTAAAGTTTAATGAATTTAGATTAGATTCACATATCTCTAAACAAATCATTAAACAAGCAGCACCTGCCGCTTTACAATATTCGATTCTAGGTTTTGGTAACAATATCATCCAATCTTTAATAAATGGGTTTGGATATAATGTCGTAGCCGCTTATTCTAGTGCAATGGCGATATGTAACTTAGCATACTCTCCAGCTATGGCAATTGGTAATGCATCAAGTACATTTGCGGCTCAAAATAAGGGAGCTAACGATATACAAAGAATTAAACAAGGTTTATTTGCATCACTTAAAATTATTGGGATTATTTCAGTATTAATCACTGGTATTATTCAATTATTCTCTACTAATATCTTAGGGTTATTTATTGATAGCGAATCAATCGATATATTATTAATCAGTGTCCAATACTTAAAAATACTTTCTTCATTCTTAATTGTTATTGGTATCTTATATGTCTTTAGAGAAACACTACGTGGTATAGGAGATTCATTTACACCAATGATAATGGGTATTCTAGATATCTCTATGCGTGTTATCGCAGCAATGATTCTAGCTAGTAAACTAGGTTATTATGGTATATGGTGGTCACAACCTATCTCATGGTGTATCGCCTTATCAATTGGTATTCTTGTTTATTTTAAAGGTAATTGGCAAAATACAACTTCTATTGATTAATGATCACTTCTTAGGAAGTGATTTTTTTATTTCATTATCTCTACAATTTAAGAGTATTTATATTATAATAAGTTACTATCAAGAAGGATGGTGATAATATGAAAACATCTAAAGAAGGTCTAACTAATGGATTCATTGCATTTTTTATGTGGGGTGTCTATCCATTATATTGGTGGCTTCTATCTAATATAAGTGGTTTTGAAATACTAATTAATCGCATGTTGTTTTCTTTTCTAACGTTAGTTGTATTGATATTAGTGATGAGGAAACTTCCAGATTTAAAGAATGCTTTATTATTAATGAAACAACAACCAAAAAAGATACTCTTAATGATAGGTGCTACTTTATTAATAGGAATCAACTGGTATACCTTTACCCATGCGGTAACAAGTAACCAATTTGTAGCAGTAAGTCTTGGTTATTATATCAATCCTTTATTAAATGTATTAATTGGAGTCTTCTTCTTAAAAGAGAAACTTAATAAATACCAAGCTATTGCGGTATTAATTGCCTTTATCGGTATCGCATACCTATCTATATCGTATGGTCAATTACCTATTGTATCCTTGGTATTAGCAATTACATTTTCTTTATATTCTCTAGTAAAGAAATTTATTGGTATTGATGCGATTATCTCATTGTTTTTTGAAACTGGTTTAATGTTACCGGTGTCTACTTACTTATTTATAACGACCATTCAAAATGGAACCTCTCACTTTGCAATGGATGATATAAAAATACAACTATTACTAGTAGGTACTGGTATGATAACAATGTCACCATTAATCTACTTTACTAAGGCAGCACGTTTATTAGAATTAAAAATATTAGGATTCTTACAATACCTAGCACCAACTTTACAAATGTTAGTGGCGGTATTTATTATTGGAGAACCATTCTCTACCAATCGATTGATTACCTTTATCTGTATATGGATTGCATGTTTATTGTTCTCAATGTCACACTACTTAGATAAGAAACCTTTACTACAACTAAAAAAGACCTAACGGTCTTTTTTGTTTTATCTTGCTGAATTTAAGAAAGCTACATGCTCTGCTAATAGTGCAGTAGTTAAAGTATATGGGAAGAAGTTTACTCTTGCGATATCTTGTGCACTAACATTCTCATCAGCAAATAAAGGTGTTGGATAATAAGTTAATAATTGTTCTCTAGTACCGTTAGCTAATAACTCAGCCATAGCTCTAGCATTAGGGTTAATAGTTGTTTTATTAACTAAAGCAACTGATTCAGTTAAGATGAAGTTTCCTTCTTCTACATCGATTACTTGAATTGGTAAACCATCATTCATAGCAGCAACACCTTGGTGTCTTAATCCAAAAGCAATCGCAACTTCACCAGTTCTAGCTTTTACAATAGGAGTAGATCCACTTGATTCAAAGTGAACACCAACATTCGTTAAGATATCTGCTAATAACTCTCTACCTTGTTCTTGTCCATAGTTATAAAGTAAAGCTTGTACAAACAACCATCCAGTTGTTGAAGAGTTTAAATCTGGAATTGAAATATATCCTGAATAAATAGGATTAGCTAAGTCTGCTAATGAAGTAGGTACTGGTAAGTTAGCACTATTTAATACTTCTGTATTAATAACTAATGAACCTTCTAATCCAAGTAATGGACTATGGAAAGGAACATGTCCACCTAATGAGTTAGGTTTTACATTAAAATCAGTAAATACATCTGCATTTGATTCAATATGGAAACTTGATAAGGTAACGATATCAGCTTCAATGTTTGTACCCTCTGCTACAACACGACCAGCTAATTCACTTGTTCCTAATACTTGGATCACATACTCATTCGCAAAACCATTTGAATCTAAAGTTTCTCTAATTACTTCAATTGCTTCCGCATCCGCATTTGAGAAGATAACCACTCTGTTTGCTGAAGCGTTAGCTCTCGCACTACAACCTGTTGCAACTGTTGCAACCATCAATAACATTACTAATAATCCTAATTTCTTAAACATTTATAATTCTCCTTATATTTTTATTATCTTAATTATAAATATTATAAGTAATAGAAATATTAACTATTAGTAATAATTATGTAAGTTTTGTATATTTTATGTAAAAAAGAGTGTTTCCACTCTTTTAAGAAAAATTATGTAAATATAAGTTATTTAATCCATCTAACATTAAATTCTCTTCTAAGATATTTTCATGTTTTAATAACTTACTTATAATAAATGAATGTTGTCCTGTTAAAATAATGTTTAATGGTTGATCATACTCTTCTAACATATAGTCAATCATACCATCAAGCATCCCAACATAACCAAAGACTAAACCTGATTTTAAAGCATCACTTGTATTATTGTTGATAACATCTCTCGTTAGTTCAAAAGAAAACATTGGTAAGTTAGGAACATTCTTACTTAGACCATCAATCATACTATCGATACCAGCTAGAATACTTCCACCTAATAACTCTTTATCTTTACTAATGATAACCATTGTACTTACTAAACCTAGATTGATGATTAAGGTATCTCCACCATATTTTTGATAGGCAGAATAAGCCCCTATTAATAAATCACTACCTAATGATTTAGGATGGTCTACTTTTATTTTAATTCCTGTTTTTATAGAAGGACCAAATATCTTAATGTTACTATCGATAGAAGGACCAAACTTAACACCTTCAAAGTTAAAATAATCGAGTAATGCTAATTCTAACTTCTTATCCATACCAACAACGACACTTGATATTAAAGCACCATCGATACTTGAACAATCAATTCCTTTAACCTGTAACAAAGATAAAAGATCTCTACCATACTCATCACTTGTTTTTAAGACATCGCTTTTCATTGTAAACATCGTAACAAGTTCTTCTTTTTCATAAGCTCCAACTAATATAATATCATTGGATATATTAATCATTAATTTCATATAAACTCCTAGTATTCATCCAAGAAAGAATGTTCTTCACCATCGATTGTCCAACCGATGACTGTATCTAGATTAACGTTCTTACCTGCTGCAAAAATAGATTTATCTACATTATCAAAGACTTTTTTATAATCTGCGATAAACTGTTTAATATCCGCTCTAGTTGATGCGAACTTACCTGCTGCAACAACACATCCACAATTCATCATAGATACTCCTGTTTGTTTCGTATAGTTGATGATATCTTTCTCTCTAATATTAACCATCGGTCTTATCAGTTCCATTCCTGGATGGTTAGTCGCCTTTAATTTAGGCATCATTGTTTTAAAATTACCAGCATATAAAACGTTCATCATCGTTGTTTCAATCACATCGTTAAAATGATGACCTAAGGCAATTTTGTTACAACCTAACTCTTGGGCAAACTTATATAAGTAACCACGACGCATCCTTGCACATAAGTAACAAGGAAAGTCATTAGCTTTCTCTTGAATGACTTCAAAGATGTTTGTATCAAACATTTTAATCGGAATCCCAAGATATTCACAATTTCTTAGCATGTTACTTAAATCAAATTCTGAGAATCCTGGATTCATCCCGATAAACTCTATATCAAAATTTTTCTTACCATGTTTCTTTAATTCTTGAAATAATTTTGCTAGAAGCATTGAATCTTTTCCACCAGAAACACAGATGGCGATCTTATCACCATCTTGAATCATATCATATTCGTTAATCGCCTTTACAAAAGGCGACCATAAGTTCTTACGATACTTCTTAATTATTGATTTCTCTATCTCTTTTAAAGGTAATTTTTCTTCCATATATACCACTTCCTTAACTTAGATATTATACACTATTTTACACTATATGATTATGTTATTTTCTTGAATGAATGTTCTCTATAAAATAACTTTCACACAACTATAAATTTTACTTAATAGAAATTACTTTATATATCGTATAAATATGATTGTTTCACTTGAAATTTTCTCATATTTATACTTGTATTAATATATGAGGTAGACTATAATAAAAACAACTCAATATACTTTATAGGAGAGAGAAAATGAAACAAACACTTGTAACAAAATTAAACATTCGTAAAGCAGCTGATGTGCTTAAATCTGTTGATCGTCGCACCCCATTAATTAAATCGTTCTACCTAAGTGCAATGACTGGTGGTGAGGTATTCTTAAAACCAGAAAACCTTCAATTAACAGGTTCATTTAAATTTAGAGGTGCCTATAATAAAATCGCTTCTTTAACCGACGAAGAAAAAGCAAAAGGCGTTATCGCTTGCTCAGCAGGTAACCATGCCCAAGGTGTTGCCTTATCCGCAAAACTTCAAGGTATCAAAGCCATTATCGTTATGCCAAAGACCGCTCCTCAAGCTAAGGTGGATGCGACACGTTCTTACGGTGCAGAAGTTGTCTTAGTAGGAGATACCTTTGATGAATGTAAAGAAGAATGTATGAGAATGGTTGAAGAGACAGGAATGACTTTCTTACACCCATACGATGATGTTATGGTTATCTCAGGTCAAGGAACTATCGGTATTGAAATCTTAGAAGACTTATACGATGTCGATACGGTAATCGTACCTGTAGGTGGCGGTGGTTTAATCGCTGGTGTTTCAGTTGCTTTAAAAACATTCAATCCTAACATTACAATCATCGGTGTTCAATCAGATAATATCCATGGTATGAAAGCTAGCTTTGATGCCAAGAAATTAACAAAACACTTCACTGCACCAACAATCGCAGATGGTTGTGCGGTTGCTTTACCAGGAACAATGACCTTTGAAATTGTTGAAGAGTTAGTAGATGTTATGGTAACTGTTTCTGAAGATCAAATCGAACTAGGTATGAAAAACTTATTACAACGTTCTAAATTATTAGTAGAAGGATCTGGAGCTTTAACAGTAGCAGCTATCCATTCTGGTAAAATTGATGAGTATATCAATAATAAAAAAGTAGTTGCGATCTTATCAGGTGGTAACGTTGATTTAGAAAGAGTTTCACATATTTGTGATTACTATACGAAAAGAGATATCTAATAAATTTTAAACAACTAGGAATTATCTTAGTTGTTTTATTTTTCATAGAGTGTACATAATTACATAAAATTTTTAATTGACATCAATTCTTTTTTTATTGTATAATTATCAAGTAATTAACGCGGGTGTAGTTTAATGGTAGAACTTCAGCCTTCCAAGCTGACTGTGAGGGTTCGATTCCCTTCACCCGCTCCATTTTAATTACTAACTGAATATATATAAAACTGCGGGTGTAGTTTAATGGTAGAACTTCAGCCTTCCAAGCTGACTGTGAGGGTTCGATTCCCTTCACCCGCTCCATTAAAAATATGAACTTATGAAATTTTTTCATAAGTTTTTTTATTTATCTATTGACTTTACCCCATAGGGCAACCCTTATACTAGTATTAAAGAAAGGAGTGTACGATGTATAAAATTAAAGATTTTTCTAGATTAGCAAAAACAACAACTAAAACTTTGAGATACTATGATAAGATTGGTTTATTGTCACCTGCCTTCATCGATAACAATTCCTATCGTATGTACTCACAGTTTCAGCTAAAGTTAATTAAACAGATTAGATTTTATAAGTCTTTAGGTTTTACCTTAAATGAAATTAAAGTACTTTTAAGTCAAGATGATTCTAGCTTATTAGAATCATTAGTCATTAAAAATGTAGAGTTGGATAAAACCATTAGATCCTATCAATCATGTAAAGCTAATCTAGAAAGTTTAATTAAAACAATTAATAATAAGGAGGAAGTACAAATGAATAAAGAAGTAACATTTATTGACAGCTATGACGAAGAGGTGCATGATTACCCATTTAATGATCACCTACCATTAGATAACTTTAACTTTAACACGATCGTTTACGATAGAGATGCTTTAGCAGAATGTTTTGATACTTTAAAATTAAATGTCAAAATTTTCGATGAGATTTCAAATTCTTTAGATGAGCATTTTCTAATTGATTTAGAATCAAACTTTGAAGATTATCAATTACAACTAAGAGAAGATTTTTTAGATGCACAAGTGATTATTGAGTTTTTACTTGATAATTATGAGCCAGAGGATGAACAAACTTGTACACATTAAAAAAGTGTTTTTTGTTGTTGAACAAATGATAATCATGTATAATCATGATATGTAGAGAACGACGTTATTTTATACATAATTCAGCTGAATATTACTCTTACCCAGATCTAATGATTAGGTCTATTTAAGAGACCGCATGATATAACTTTATTGAAGTTGTCATCATGCTTTTTATTTATAAAAAAGGAGATTTATATTATGAAAAAATTAGCATTTGACAACAACCTATATCTTGAGATGCAATCAAAACATATTCTTGAGCGTATTTCACAATTTGACAACAAGCTTTACTTAGAGTTTGGTGGTAAGTTATTTGATGATTTACATGCCTCTAGAGTATTACCTGGTTTCTTACCAGATTCTAAACTACGTATGTTACTAACTATGAAAGATCAAGTAGAAATCATTATCGCTTTAAATGCCAATGATATTGAACAAAATAAGATACGTGGTGATTTAGGTATTACTTATGATGAGGATACTCTAAGATTAGTAGATGCCTTTAGAGAAGCTGGATTATATGTAGGTAGCGTTGTAATTACTCACTTTGAAAATCAACCAAATACCTTAAAGTTTTGTGCCTTACTAGAAAAGTTAGGAATCAAAGTATACTATCATTATCCTATTGATGGTTATCCTTCTAATGTAAGTCATATCGTATCGGATGAAGGATTTGGTAAAAATGAATATATTGAAACAACTAAACCTTTAGTAGTTGTAACTGCTCCTGGACCTGGTTCTGGTAAAATGGCAACTTGTTTATCTCAGTTGTACCATGAACATAAAAGAGGAATTCATGCGGGTTATGCGAAATATGAAACATTCCCAGTATGGAACTTACCTTTAAAACATCCGGTTAACCTTGCTTACGAAGCAGCAACCGCAGATTTAAACGATATCAATATGATTGATCCTTTCCATTTAGAAGCTTATGGTGAAACAACGGTAAACTATAATAGAGATGTTGAGATATTCCCTGTATTAAAAACTATGTTTGAAAAGATTTCAGGTCAATCACCATACAAGTCACCTACTGATATGGGTGTTAATATGGCGGGTCATGCGATTGTTGATAACGATGCAGCGATTCAAGCAAGTAAAGATGAAATTGTTAGAAGATACTATATCGCATTAGAAGATCACCGTAATAACCTAGCAACTAATGAAACCATTGAAAAATTAGAATTAATTATGGGTCAAGCTGATGTTACAAAAGAAGAGAGAAAGTGTGTTAAAGCTGCACAAGATAAGTCGATTGAAACAGATGGTAAGCCTGCATTTGCGATTGAGTTAAACGATGGTACAATCGTTACAGGTAAAACATCTAAATTATTAGGATCAGCTAGTGCTGCCTTACTAAACTCTTTAAAAATCCTTGGTAATATTCATGATGATATTCCGTTAATATCACCTAACATTATTAATCCAATTCAAGACTTAAAAACACAGAATCTTGGTAATAATAATCCAAGACTACATCTTGATGAAGTATTAATTGCTCTTGCTGTATCAGCTACTACTAATCCAATCTCGCATCAAGCGATGCAACAATTAGAGAAGCTATCGGGAGCGCAAGCACATTCTACTGTTATTCTTAATGAAGATGATAAAAATATTTTAAGAAAATTAAATATTTCATTAACTTGTTCACCGGTATATTCAACTAAGAAGTTATACCATAAATAATAATAGCTACCTTAAAGGTAGCTTTTTTAATCTCTAGATAATCTATAAAAGAAAACACCTGAACAATCAGGTGTTTATTTACTACTCTGTATCCTCATGTGCTTTTTTGATTTCATCAAAAGTCGCATCTGCACTATGTTCTAAGGCATCATTTTTAGCTTTTTGTACTGCGATTCTCGCATCTTCTTTAGCTTGTCTTTCATCAGCTTTAGCTTGTGCTATTTTTTCCTTCTCTTTATCTTTCGTATGTCCTTTAGCTAGGCTTACTAAAATAATAATTGAACCGATAAGTCCTAGTACACCACTTACCCAATACCAATCTGGTTGGAAGTATACACCAACACCAACACCTATCCAAATTAAGATAACTCCAAACAATGTTCTAAAGCCACCTTTAATTAAAATATACAATGCGATAATTGCCATGATGATCGCGATAATAATATATAGATGAGGTTTGATATTTGTCCAAATTGGGATATAAGTTCCTGCGGTACCTACATCAGCCATCCAACGTCTAAATAAATCGTTGATACTGAAAAACATAGCTACTGATAAGACCATTTCTATAATTGTAAAAAATACAACACTTGCTTTTTTCATATAATCACTTTCCTTGTCTTTTATAATTAGTAACATTTTAACTTTTTTAAAGGAATCTTGCATTTAAGATTGTAATATTTTTACATATAAGTCATTTCTATTATTTTTTTGTCTAATATAGTCTTAAAATCTATAGTTAAATAAGGTATAATTATTAAGTTAGGAGTTGTTAGGATGATTCAACCTTTTAAGCAAGAAAAAATAATTGTTACTTATCTATATGCATTATCTATCTTTTTAATAATATGTGGTCTAGTAATACAACCATCAACAATCATTGATGGCTTAATCTCGATCATTACCCATTCTGGTGTGTTAATTACCGATTACTTTGAAATTGGTGGTATATCTGCAGCGTTAGTTAATTCTGGTCTTAGTTTATTAATTGTCATGTTGTTTACTAAAGCTTCCGGCTTACGTTTTTCTGGATTAACATTTGCAGCTATGTTTACCTACTTAGGCTTTACTTTCTTTGGTAAAAACTTTGTGAATGTATTACCGATATTTCTAGGAGTCTATTTATACTCTTTATATGTCAAAGAACCACTAAAAAACTTTATTCATATCGCGATATTTTCTACCTGTTTAGCACCTGTGGTATCGACTAATTTTATTGGAACAACTTGGGGTATATATGTTTCTATTGCCATTGGGATTATCTATGGATTCTTAATCGTTCCTCTAGGACAGCATGCCATTCGTTGGCATTCAGGTTATACCTTATATAATATCGGATTTTCTGGTGGGGTCTTCGCCTTAATATTAACCGCCATTATTCGTACCTTAGGATTTGAATTAACGACAGTCTCATACATATCGACAGATTACCATTACCAAATACTATTCATTGCCTGTGTGATGACCGTTTCTTTCTTTGTGATCGCCTTTGCATCAAAGTCTTTAACTTTAAAAGAATACAAGGTTTTATTGACTAGATCTGGTCGTGCCGTAACTGATTTATTCTCATTACATGATACAGGTGTTGTCTTCTTTAATATCGGACTTCTTGGTGTTATTAGTATTGTAGCTTCTTTAATTACAGGTGTTCCTTTAAACGGACCTATCCTAGGTGGTATGATGACTATCGTTGGTTTTGGTGGATTTGGTAAACATCCTAGAAACTGTATTCCTGTTATGTTAGGAGCAGGCTTAATGTTCTTATTATCAGGTAACCCTATGACTACTACCGTTATCGTAACGATACTATTCGTTACTTGTTTAGCACCTCTAGCAGGACAATATGGTGTAATTATTGGTATCATTACAGGAGCATTACACTTTTCATTAGTAGGCTTTACCGCACCTTGGCAAGGGGCATTCAACTTATATAATAATGGGTTTGCTTCTGGTATCGTTGCTGGGTTTTTAATTAATATGATTGATAGTTTAAGAAAGGTTGATTAATATGAGAGTAAATGAAAGTAAAAAAATTGGGAAAATTTCAGATGAATTAATTACTTATTTAATTCATAATGGTTATGATAATATCACATATTCTATTAATAAAGATGAACATAATCTTAGAGTTACTTTAAGTATTGAAGACTTAACACAAGAAGATGAAGCTTATTTAAAAGATACATTAGATTCTCAAAGATCTTATGATATCGAAGAATATTCTTGGGAATTATTAGGTGAATCCGCATCAAACAATGAATTAGCTTTAGTAGGTATGTTGTTTGATTCCTTCCATTTTGAAAGAAAAGGTTCTATCTCTACGATTACGATGAAACGTATTCTAGATAGAAATAAATAAAATGAATAAAAATAATGTTACAGTAGAAAAACTGATCTTTAATTACTTAGCGGTTACCACATTATTATTAATTGGTATTGGATTATTTTTAAATCCATTACAAGAAGTCTATCAAGGTTTAATTAATATTGTTACTGCTCCTGGTGTCTTATTAACCGATCACTTTGAAATAGGTGGTGCAGGAGCATCACTAGTAAACTCTGGTTTATGTTTATTAGTTGCCTTAATCTTCTTAAAATCAAGCAAGGCTCACTTTTCAGGTATCACTTTAGCAGCTATGTTTATCTATTTAGGTTTTACCTTCTTTGGTAAGAGTGTTCTAAATATCCTACCTATCTTTTTAGGGGTTAAGATATTTTCTATGTATATCAATGAACCAATGAAAAACTACATTCATCTAGCGATATTCGCTACATGTTTAGCACCTTTAGTATCCGTCAATTTCTTAGGTGGTATACCAGGTGTATTAGTAGGTATCATCTTAGGTATTATCTATGGCTTTATCATTGTTCCTGTAGGACAAAATGCCTTAAAGTTTCATCGTGGTTTCACCTTATATAATATCGGATTCTCTGGTGGATTATGTGCGCTAGTAGCCGCAGCAATCATTCGTTCGTTAGGATATGACTTAACTGGTGTTAATATTGTATCTGATGATTATGCGACTCTATTATTAGTCTTATTGGTTGTATACTCGATAGGTACTATTATACTAGGATTCTCTTTAAAAGATTTTACATTAAAAGAATATCTTGAATTATTAGCTAGACCAGGTCAAGCAGTAACTGATTTCTTTCTATTTCATAATCCTGGTATTGTCTTTATCAATGTAGGATTAATGGGATTATTAACGACATTGGTTGCTTTAATAGCTGGTGTTCCTTTAAATGGACCTATCTTTGGAGCAATCATTACTAACATAGGTTTTGCGGCATTTGGTAAGAACCCTCGTAATTCTCTACCTTTAATTATAGGAGCATCTTTAATGTTCTTCTTAACAGGTACTGAGGTTACTACAGGTGTTGTCTTAACTTTAATCTTTGCGACTTGTTTAGCACCTATTGCGGGACAATACGGTATACTAGCTGGTATTCTAGCTGGTATCTTACATTATTCAATTGTATCTTTTACATCTTCTTGGCAAGGTGCCTTAAACTTATACAATAATGGATTTGCTTCAGGTATAGTCGCTGGTTTTCTAGTAAATATATTTGATGTACTTAAAAAGACAGAATAAGCTCTAATCAATGTGATTAGAGCTTTTAAATTTATTAGAGATTAATTCATAGTTAAATAGTCGATCGATATGATTCATCCCACGTTTTTTTAAAATAAACATGATGATTAAATATAAGACATAGATCACATTAATTATATAAAATACTGGATCTAAATAGCTAACAAGACTAAGTATAAATGGTAGATAAATTACGATAGTTCTTAGTAATCTAAAGACCATATTATCATGTTTGTCATTAACTAATGAAGTATTACTTAGTATCATAGATAGTGTTTGGTATTTCTTTCTAAAGATTGGTATTAATAAAAAGGTTAATACTAAGACAATAAATATTATCGCAAAGACACCTTGACTATAAGGTGAACTTCTATCTTGATGGTGCAACATAGTAATCAAATTAGACAATATACTAGCAATTACAAACATAATTAAGATGATTGTTGCATCTGCAATAAATAAGACTAATTGTTTAAAGTAAGTAACTGTGAATATGGTATTGTCTTTAATTAGATCAATCTTATCTAAGAATGATAAGAACCTTCTAGAGATTAAATATCCTAAGATACCTCCTAGTGTATTAAACATTAGATCATTAACATCAAATACACGATAAGGATATGGATAGATAAAGAATAAACCAGATAATTGAATGACTTCAAATGATAAAGATACTAAGAAGATAATTAGTATTGATTTAGTAAAGGATACATCAAATAACTTATTTAAATAAACACCTAGAGGCATTAATAAGAAGACATTAAAGACATTGGTATAGATAGGTGGTGACATTAAATGAAAACCATGTATCCTTGTATAATTAGTTATTTCAGTTATAAAGTTTAAAGGATTTAGTTGCATGTAGGTTACTAAAGGTCTAACTTCATTAGTCATAGAACCTATTTGTGGTAGAGGTAATATCGTTAAGAAATAAGCAATTTCTATATATAGAATAAAGGACATAAAAAATATCGCATGGCTTATCTTAAACATACCATTTCTTCTATATTCCCTTAAGTAAGTAAATAATAGAATAAACCAGAATAATACCGTAAAGAATATAAGACCGATAAAGATTGTTTCTAAATAGATAGACATCCTAACACCTCCTTAAGACTATTATACACAATTGATTGTTTAAATAAGTAAAATCATATAATTAAAAAATGGGAGTATAAACCCCCACCCTTCTTAGTATTTCTTCATATTCTCATAATAGTTATCGTTATTGATTACTAAAAACTCTACAACTATTTCAGTAAAGCCTTGTGATTCTAGAAAATCTGTAATTAATTGAGCAACTGAAGTTTTAATCTTTTCTTCTCGATCAAACCATTTAACTTCAACGTAACAATCTTTATGAGATCTTTCTTTATTCACTATAATATGAGATTCATTCGCATAAAATAGAATCCAATCTTCAGGACATCCAATAAGCGCAGCTAGATCACTTGTATAATCAATCGCAAAGTCAGTCACTGTTTCTATCTTAACATTCGAAAATATAATATGTGGCATAAAATCCCTCCTAGGTTAATCATAACTTAATTTAACTTATTTGGCAAAATAATTGTAATAGATAAACCCTTATTTTCTTTTTCTATTAATAATTGACCACCTATTTCTTTAACAATGGCCTTTACTGTATATAAACCAGTCCCATTAGAATAAGTATTAGACTTCTCATTAATATGACTCTCTTGTAACTTAGTTAAGTTATCTAGGTTAATATCACTGACATCATTATAAAACTTAAGCAACATATTCTCACCTTTAGTAATGGTTTCTATAAGAACACTAGCTTTTTCATCTGCGTAGGTTGCGATATTAGAAAATAAGTTGTAAGCAATTATTTTTAACGCCATTGGATTAATATATAAATGATTACATTCCTCTAGGATAAATTGTACATGAATATCCTTTAGGTAAAATTGTTTACGATATAATTGGTAGGTATCTAATAATAACTTATCTAAGTTTACTTGACTTTGATTATTTAAATCAAGTAATTCTTTATCATAAGCGATATCAATTATCTTGTTTACATCAGATAAGATTAACTCGTTATTATTATCTATTTCGTTTAATACCGGAGAATCTGGATATATATTACTTAGGTTATCTAATATAATACGATTATCTATTAAGGTAGATTTTAAATTATGGATCAATGATCCGATAATTTGTTCCTTCTTTAAATTGGTATCTGCTTGCATTTGTTTTATATCTTCAAAGTATTCAATCTTTTCTTTATCTAAGTTATTCTCTACTTTTAAGGCATAGTTTGATTTAACTAACGAATTAAGCTTACGATAGGAATGGGTTGATGTTTTAAAGAAACCTATCATCAATAAAGAGTAACCATTAAAATAAGTCATTTGCTTATAGACTAAATAATTGGTATCAAAAAACTCAATCCCTAAATAATAATCAGAATCTTGGTGGCTAATAATTTCTAATATTCTATTGGCATATCTTTCAAAAGTAGATTTATGTTCTAGTGCTTTATGTTCTACCATACTCGAAAAATAGATTTGTTCATCCTTGTTCATAATATAAATATCTACTGGATAATTAGATTTAAATGTTTGTAGCGGGTGGTAATCATCATTTTCTAGACTATCTTGAGCTAATGCTCTAATCTCATTGACAAGTTGATTATTAAATTGTAACTGAGAGATATTCAAATAGGAAAAAACTACCCCATTCACTACCATGTAACAAATAAAGCCATGTTTCTTGAGCTTGTTGAGTATGGGGATCATGATTCATACCAGCGGTATCCCTGGCATCTAATTGACATTAAACAAGAAACATCTAGTTTTTCACGAATGTTCTTTACATGGGCATCGATAGTTCTAGTCTCCATAATCCCATCGTATTTATCATCCCAAACATCTCTAATAATTCTTTCACGCGTTAATATCTCATTTTTATTCTCGATAAAAAATAATAGTAGATCAAATTCTTTAAAGGTCATTTTAATTCTTTCATTATGTTTATAGACACGCTTATTAATGATATCTAGTCGCACATCTTCTTGTTCACTATAAACATATTCAGTAATTCTCGCGTTCAATGCAAGCAGGTTTAAAATTCTTTGTCTCAATACTTCTCTTGGCACATCCTTAGCAAAGAATTCATCCGCTCCCGCATCAAAACCTTTAACTAATTCTATATCACTTGGATGTGATGTGAGTATCGCAATTAATTGTTTCTCGTTAATCTCTTTAATCTGACTCACTAAGTAGTTACCTTTTACCTCCGGTAACAATAAATCAGTAACGACTAAGTCATATCGATTATTGTAGTATGTCTTCAATAAATCTTTCGTATCTATTAGATGCTCGACAATAATCGGATCTTTTTTAAATAGATTCGTAAAGAACTTTGCGAAGTTTAAGTTGTCTTCAATCAATAAAATTTTTTTCACCTTTCATCACCTCTAATTTTTTTTAATCTTATCATAGACTTTTTACAATATCAACGCTGGAAATTTTACATAATCAGTAAAGTTTATTTTACAATTATATAAATTCCCATATATTAGGAAATTTATAGTAACACAAGATATTTTAAAGTGCTTTTAATATACACTATTTACTTAAATAAATTTGATAAAATATAGACTGTTGAAAAAAGGAGTGGTTAAGTGAAAGATACAACTTTGTTTAATATGCTTACAAATCAAGAGCATCGTTTTGTTGTTGAAGAGGATTTAAGAACCTATAGTGAGACAATGAATCGATTATTTATAACCTTTGCGACCTTCTTAATTATCGCAGGAATCGCAACTACTATATTGGGTTCATTTATTAATTTAAACCAATATTTTAACTTTAATGATTACGCTTCATTAATCTTTGGAAACGTATGTTTTATCTTTAGTTTCGTTTTATTAAAACATCGTTTATTCTTCCATGCATCAAACAATCCAATTACGATTATTGGTTTAATATTCCCAGCATTCTTTAATGCTCGTTTATTAACGATCCTTACAGAAGTATTAACTAACCAAAGATTTTCTATTTTTGGATTATATCTAGTATTATCGATTGTCTTATACTACGTGATATTAAACGCGTATTACCACAAGGTGATTAAAAATGATTAGTCGTTTTAATTTAAAGAAACCGCTAGTAATCGCATTAGGTGTATTAGTAGCTGCAATTGCGATATTTCTAGTATTCTTCTCAATACCTAGTAACTATAAAAATAATGTTAGTGTTAGAACGACTAGAATTACTGGTAATCATGGTAATGAGAATCCTAGTCGTAACTTAACGCGTATTGGGGTCTTCTCTGATTTAATGATTGGTTTTGATTACCAAGTAGAAAATCTACCAACATTGGTTAATACTATCAACAATGCGAATTTAGATATCATTGTATTTAATGGTGGTCTACTTTATAACAACTACGAATTAACCAATGAACAACGTGCAACTATGGTAGAGTTATTATCGTCTATTAGAGTACCTTTTGGTAAGTTCGCAGTTGCTTCATCAGATGATACAAGTGTGAGTGATTCTATCTTATTTGATAGTGGTTTTGAAATGTTAGAGAATCAAAGTCGCCCCATTAATTTAAATGGTAACCAATTAACGATTACCGGTTTGTTAAATCAAAACTTTAATGATGTCTTATCATCTTTAAATCCAGATATGATTAACCTAGCATTTATTCATGATCCAACGAATAACCAACAACTATTAGCTTATAATACCAATGTGATTGTATCGGCTAAGACATTTGGTGGCCAATACAATATCCCTTTATTTGGATCTATCTATGAAGATTTAAGAGAGTTTCCTTTTTATAGAGGAATAAGCCATATTGATAATCAAATCGTTATTGCTAATAACGGTATTGGTATTAATCGTGGTTCGATGCGTTTCTTAGCGCCATCTACTTTAGATGTAATAGTAATTGAATAGGAGTGGTCTTATGTTACAAAACAAGAGAAAATTAAGTGTTATCTTAGCAGTAATATTAATGGTTTTAACGAGTGTTACTGTCAATGTATCTAGTGCTGAAAAGAAGTTAGAATCTTTTGGTTATAGTAAAGAACAAGCCAAACAACTAGTTACTATCACAAATTGTTTAGATATTGTGATACAAGAAGAATCTAAGTTACAAGATGCTTTATATAAGAAGGTTGAAGTAGCTTCTAGATTAGGAATAACTGATGATCAAATCAATGAGTTAAACTTAAATGAAGAAACTTTATATACGAATACAGTTATCCTACAAGATTTAATTACCCATCAAATTGATGATTTAGTTGTTAAGATTAATGATTTAGAGAAAGTAGCAAAGTCTGAGAAGATTAAGTATTCTTATGATTCTAGTAATATCTATGATAGATATACTTATTTAAATAAAGTGATATCTAAGAAACAAGATTCTATTATTAAAGACTACCAATCTAAATTAACTGAGTTAGGTTATTCTAAGGATCAATTAAAAGCATTGAATCAATCAGATAAGAATCAAACAATTGAAAGTTTGAAAGATACTTATAATAAAGAAGTTAAGAAGTTAGAAGAACTTGGTGGGTTCCAAAGTCAAAACTTACAAGATCAAGCCATGCGTATGTTTAGAGAAGTAAATGAATATAGGGCTTCTTTAGGATTAAAACCATATACTTACAATAGTGGGATGCAGTCATGTGTCTTTAAAGAAGCTAGAGCTTATGCCAATAATAAAAACCCACATAATTGGTTGTGTGGACCTGCAGCTAATGAGAATGCGGGATTAGCTGGTATTAATTCAGATTATGTGAAAGCTGCTATGGATTTCTTTAAGAGTGATCCACCTCATGAAGCAGTATTAAGTGGTAACTATAAATCAGTAGCCATTGCCTTTGTAGAGAAGGATGGAATGGTTTATATGATATTAGATGTCTTTCATTAATATAAAAAGGAGATTGCCTTTAAGGCAGTCTCCTTTATTTTATACAGTAAGCATTAACTGGGGTAATTCCCTTGTAGTTAAAGTTAATGATATGATCTTTAGGTATTTTAATTGTCTTAGTATCACTTTTTAAGACATATAAACCATCTTCTATATTTTCAAATATATACCAATCAACATGCATGTTTTCATCTTTAGCTTGAATCATAAGATTACCTAAATCTTTTTTAGTATATAGAGCTTTAATAACCGCATCTAAAGTAGATTGGGCTAATAGTCTTTCATTATCTACTAAATCATCACTAGTATAGTAGATACCTTTTTCAATGATGTATTCCATAGCATTTAAATCATTGACATACCATTCATTAATAGTATCTTCACTCATATGAATTGACATAAACATTTTATTATCAATGATGGCTTTATTGATGTTGTTGTAGTTTAATAAACCTTTAGATTTTAATGTAGGTATGGCTTGTTCAATATCGATTAAACAGATAAAGAAATCCACATGGAACATATCGTTATAGTTTTTGAATGAATTGTCAATTTGACCATTCTCAATGAAACATTTAGCGATATTAGAGATAAACTTAGCAATAGGTTGTACTAACCCTTCATCAATATCAAACATAACGATATCTTTAATACCAAAGCAATCTAGGCCTCTAGTATAGATGAATCCTTCCTTAGAGTAGTTAATCTTATATAAGTTAGAATCAACGATATTAATCGGTAATAAACCGTATTGTTGGATGTAACCACTATCGTATAAACAGTTTTGGCAGAAATCATAGATTAATAATGGTTTCTCAGTCGCTAGGTATAGTAAGGTAATTTGAGCATAGTATGCTTTTACAAAATCATGTTTAGCTTCGACATACGACTTAACAAATCGACTACAACGTTGAGCTTGAGAAAGTGTTTCATCATCGATTAAAATACGATTGATATTTCCTAAATTAAATTGATGATCTTTTTCTTCAATCTTTAAGTAAATCTTAAAGTCAGCACCTTGGTAAGTAACATCTACTAGGATAATCCCTTTGTTTAAGTTAGTTGCTTTTAATTTATCAAATAAAGTATTTGGTAAAGATAAACGATATAATAAATACTCAATCGTTAAAGTATCTTGAGTATATAAATCAATAATTGATGGTTTGTTTGGTGTAAAATATGGTGTTAGAACTTCTTCGTTATTATCCATATTATCGCCCCCTTTTTAGACTACACTTATTTTAACTAATATCACTTAACAAGTAAATAAATAATGCTTAAATAAACAAAAAAAAGATGGAAATAAATTCCATCTTTTTAAATGTGACTTTGTCTTAAAATTATTTTAAGATTTCAGCAACTACACCAGCACCAACAGTTCTTCCACCTTCACGGATTGAGAATTTAGTACCTTGCTCTAAAGCGATTGGTGAGATTAATTTAACTGTCATTTCTACGTTGTCACCAGGCATAACCATTTCAGTTCCTTCTGGTAATTCAATAACACCTGTAACGTCAGTTGTTCTGAAGTAGAATTGAGGTCTATAGTTTCCGAAGAATGGAGTATGACGTCCACCTTCTTCTTTTGATAAGATATAAACTTCCCCACGGAAATCAGTGTGTGGTTGTACACTTCCTGGTTTAGCTAATACTTGTCCACGTTGGATCTCTTCACGGTTAACACCACGTAATAAAGCTCCTACGTTATCTCCAGCGTATGCTTCGTCTAATAATTTTCTGAACATTTCTAATCCAGTGATAACTGTTTTAGAAGTATCTTTGATACCAATGATTTCAGCTTCATCATTAACTTTGATAGTTCCTCTATCAATTTTACCAGTTGCAACAGTTCCACGTCCTGTAATAGTGAATACGTCCTCTACTGGTAATAAGAATGGTTTGTCAGTATCTCTTTCTGGTTCTGGGATATAAGTATCAACAGCATCCATTAATTCCATGATAGTGTCTTCCCATTTCTCTTCACCTTCTAAGGCTTTTAAAGCAGATCCTCTGATAATTGGTGTATCATCACCTGGGAATTCATACTCAGTTAATAAGTCTCTAACTTCCATGTCTACTAAGTCGATTAATTCTTCATCATCAACCATATCACATTTGTTTAAGAATACAACGATGTAAGGAACACCTACTTGACGTGATAATAAGATATGCTCACGAGTTTGAGGCATAGGACCATCTGTAGCAGCTACTACTAAGATAGCTCCGTCCATTTGTGCAGCTCCTGTGATCATGTTTTTTACGTAGTCAGCATGTCCTGGGCAGTCAACGTGCGCATAGTGACGGTTTGCTGTTTCGTACTCAATGTGAGAAGTTGAGATTGTAATCCCACGCTCTTTTTCTTCTGGTGCGTTATCTACTTCCTCGAAAGAAACTGATTCTCCACCAACTCTTTTAGCTAAAACTGTAGCGATTGCAGCAGTTAAAGTTGTTTTACCGTGGTCAACGTGACCGATTGTACCAATGTTAACATGTGGTTTACTTCTGTCAAATTTAGCTTTTGCCATTTTAATAAAATCCTCCTGTGTTTTTTAATTCCTATATAATTTTATATAATTTTTATTGAAATATCAAGTTTTTTAGATGTTGTACTTATGTACTAAGCACCTTTATTTTTCTTGATGATCTCTTCAGTAATGTTTTTAGGCGTTTGTTCATAGTGATCAAATGTCATAGAATAGTTTCCACGCCCTTGTGTATTTGATCTCAAGCTTGTTGCATATCCGAACATTTCAGCTAAAGGAACCATAGATTGAATTACAATTGCGTTTCCTCTTTCTTCTTGTCCTTCGATACGACCACGTCTAGAAGAGATATCTCCCATTACATCTCCCATGTATTCACTTGGAACTGTAATTTCAACAGACATAATTGGCTCTAATAATACAGCTTTACATCTTTTTGCAGCTTCTTTTAAAGCCATAGATGCAGCGATTTTATATGCCATCTCACTTGAATCGACATCATGGTAAGAACCATCGAAT
>Ga0268261_10000182_pt1 | contig 38834 bp, 53 predicted proteins | sample TergutNc150P1_FD_190353 | JGI IMG/M metagenome (GOLD analysis project Ga0268261, IMG submission 190353) | Nasutitermes corniger P1 segment gut microbial community from laboratory colony in Florida, USA - Nc150 P1 (SPAdes) (version 2) | ecosystem: Host-associated > Arthropoda: Insects >... | reverse complement strand
AACCGCGCGTTCTTTCATCTCATCAGGATACTTCACAATTGAAGCCATGAGTCTCATCCTCTCAAAGGATTGAGCCTCCGTAAAACCCGGTCCGTATCACGCTGCGTTGGCTGCCGCTCAGGGCGAGTTGCCGGTGGTGCGCAAAGCAAATACCGCTGACGTGAAAACGAAAACCGGCGGCAACTTCAAGTACACCTATGCGACGTTGGGTGATGTAGCCCTGGCAGCGTACCCGGTTCTGTCGAAACACGGGCTGGCGTTCATCGTGACTACCGAATCAACCGATTATGGTTTGCTGGCTGTTGGGAAGTTGGTTCACGAATCCGGGGAGTGTATCGGGGCGGAGTTCCCGGTGTACCGTGGCAGCCCGCAGGAGATTGGTTCCGGCCTGACCTACGCCCGGAGATATTTACTTGGTTGTTTGTCCGGCATCGTGACCGACGATGACGACGATGGGCAGCAAGCCCAGCAGGCAGCCGTTAGGCCCAATAATCGGGGCGTAGAGGCTTCTAAAGCGCAACACCCAACAAATACCTCACCCCTCCAGTCTGAGGCCGCTACGGCCCCGAATTGGGATGACGTACTGGCCCAGGCTTCAGCGATGACGGACGAGCAGGAGTTAATCAAGCTCGGCAAGTGGGCACGCTCCAACCGGGCGCCGAAAGCGGTGATGGATGACTTGCTGACTTTGGTGGGCATTCTGAAATCGAAACCCAAATCGGCGGAGCCAGAACCCGAACCGGCCCCGGCTGATGACTTCGCTCCCGTTGATGATTCTGATCCGTGGGGCATGGAAGCCCCTAAAACTGAAAGGCACCAGACCCCATGAGTACCGCGCAAATAATTTGGATAATCCTCTACGGGCTGCTCGGCCTTTGGCTGATTTTCATGGCCCTTACTGAATGGTGGAAGCGGCGCATCAACCACCGTAACCCGGAACCACCGTTGGACGATTACCCAACCTCGGCGCAAGAGGACGCGATGGCTGCTATTGCTTGGGAGGCGCTCCGCACCGGCAAAACGATTAGCGGCAACATCTCACCGGAGGGCGAAATCTTTAACCTCAAAAAGTGGGAGCATGAAGCAGCATGAGCGATAAGCAGCAGATAAAGAAACTCCAACGCGAACGTTGGAAAGCTCCCAGTGGGCACAGGTACATCGTCAAAGGCGTAACCGTATTCAATCCCGGCTTCGAGGCTTGGATGGCACCGAACGTTCCTAAAGGCCCGGTGGTGGAAACTATCCCACCCGGCAACGAACGGCACCGGCCCGCCGATTTCCCTTACCCCTACATTTACCGGCTGACGTATGACCGGCAGCTAACGGAGCATGAAGCTAAGGGCTTGATTTACCAGGGGTGGCACGATGCTGAGTAATTATCCGCCGGGTTGGAGTAGCCGTGACGAGTGCATGAGCGGCATATGTGGCGGTTGCGATAACTGCAAAGACTTGGAATTTGATCCGGACGCCGCTTACGACGCTTGGCGGGATGAACAAATCTTGTGGGGTGAGTTCGGTGACGAAACCGATTGACATTCCGCAGGACGAGTGGATTTACTGGAACGAGGTTATCGCCCAGGCCCATGATGCCCGCAATCTAACCACCATCAAAACCTTGTGGGCTAAGTACAAGGTCAACGCTGCCCCGGAGTGGGCTAAAGCGATTATCAAACGGTACGGCGATTGGTGGGCTAACCGTGGCAACTGACTGGAATCCGGTTTCCGTGGAGGAAGCGATTAGGGAGAAAGCTAACCAGATTAGCCAGGGCGTGAACGTTTGTGACCGCACCTACCGGGCTTATTTGGAAGCTGACCGGGATTTTGATGTGGCGGTGGCTAAAGCGTTCATGTCGGCTGAGGGCAGCGTGGACGCCCGGAAACATCAAACCACCCTAGCAACCGTGGAGGCCCGCCAGCGACGGGACGATGCCGAAGCGGCGTTCCGGTATGCAGACCGCCGGATGAAAGCCCTCGATAACGAGTTGCGTGCTTATCAAAGTATAGGAGCCTCGGTGCGAGAAACGTACCGAGCCGCCGGGACGGGGCAAGTATGACTTGCCGAGTAAAGCTGACAGGTAAAGCGTGGAAGCTGTTGCGGGAGCAAATCTACGCTCGCGCTCAGGGGCTTTGCGATTACTGCGGTTTATGGGTGGATGAACATTTCGACCTGCATCACCGCAAAACCCGTAAGCAATTCGGTGACGACACCCCGGACAACTGCATCGTTACGCACCACTCATGCCACATCGAGAAAATTCACGGACACCCTGCCCGCGCTTACGAAACCGGGTTCATGGTCAAGTCACACGATAACCTGAAAGAAAAACAAATGTTCCAACATCAGCAAAGGTGGGTGACGTTATGACGGCAGTTCAGCTCGACTTGTTTACGGCAGCCTCCGACCCAGTTCCAGGTTGTTTCTACTGCCCACCAAGAAACCCGGAAGCGTGGAAGTACCACGATACCGAGCATCTTCCGTTGACTTGCAAGTTCTGTGGGCAAACTGAGCCTAATGGTTACCTGTTCCGAATGAACCACGAAATTAACCTCGGCGGCACTCGCCACCGGGGCGGCAACATCGTTTGCGTATCGCTGTACTTGCAGATGAACCATCTGGTTTATGCCAGGAAGTACAACGAGAAGCCAGACCTCCGGGAACTCGAATTTGTTTCCGGCCTCGGTTGGGAGCTAGGCGACGACCTGAATTGGCAAGCACCCCCAGGCTGGCCCAAAGCCGACCACAATACAAAATGTGAGGCAATAGCATTATGACGCTTCTGTACTTCAATGTCGGCGGTGAACCAATACCGCAGGGAAGCAAACGCCTAGTTGGTGGCATCAAAACACATGCTAGGTTGATTGACGATAACCCCCGGCTGAAGGCATACCGGAAAGCTGTCACGGCTAAAGCCAAGGCAGCGATGAGCGGCAGCGACGCTCTAGCCTACCTGCCCCCAAATGACCACCAGCCCACCGACTTTCCGTTACGAGGCCCGGTGGACGTAGTGGTGACGTTTTACTTCTCACATCTGAAAGCGCATTACAAAACCGTTACCCGTAAGGGCAAATCTTATCTGACGCATTTGAGGGATGATGCCCCAGCCGTTAAGGCCACAAGGCCGGACGTTGACAAGCTCTGCCGCAGCATTTTAGACGCGCTGACTGATGCCGGGGTTTACGCGGACGATGGGCAGGTAGTGATGCTGTTCGCCCGCAAATTGTACTGGGATAACCAAGAACCAAAAGGAACCACAGAAATAATAGTTAGGACACACGAATGACCCCACTAGAAAGAGCCTCAAATATGGTGCCGTGGCGAGGCGCAACTCTTGACTACGATGACACCGCTAAGAGCATACTAAGTGCTGCCCTTGACTTTGGCGAGCTAGCAGAGATATTTGAACATCACCTCCCACTAGAGGGTGGCAATACAAACGGCAGCGGTATATTCTACTACAACGGCTGTGCATGTAACGGGGTTCTCTACGCCAGCCATAGCAAACATCTGGCTGATGTCATCATCGCTCACCTGCTATCTACCGAGGTGGCAGCATGAGCAAAACACCATTAGAACGTGCCGCCGAGGCGCTAGACCGTATCGAAATGGATGGGTGCGGTTACTGCCAAGGGCAGTGCATGGACTATGACCACATGGCCGCGGTTGCGCTCACCGCCGCCCTTGACCGTGACGAAATCGCGGGCGCGTTGATTGAGGCTGGCATCCACTTCTATGAGGACTATCAGTGTTACTGCGACGAGGAACCTGGCGAGTACAAGGAAAAGGAAGAGACATGTTTGCGTGGCCGACTTAGTTCCGCTGATGCGGTTATCGCTCACCTGTTAGGCGGTGATGGGGAATGACTAGGCAGCTTGTGGTTGAGATTGAGCCGCGCGACGAAAAGCGTTTTTATCTTAATACGAATTGGATTACGGGGCAGAGTGAGGATGGCACCAAGATCGAGCTGACTTGCGGGGCGGGGCTTGGTTCGTCGTTGATGTCGTTGACGGTGCGTAAACCTGATGGTCGCACCGTCACCGAACACGTCAATGTGGCTAAGCTGCTTACCGCGTGGGCTACCGCGATTGAGGTTGACATGGAAGCCGAGGCCGCGCAATCCGCTATTGGGGAGGTGGAACCATGCCGCCGAAAAACCTCTTAGATGCGGTTACTGAGGCCCGTGACCAACTGGCCGCGCTGGCTAACTTGACTGAGCCGCGCCGGGGTGCGCCGACGATTGGTGGCACGCAAACCGAAGCCCCAACTCCCATTTCGTTGGCGGTGTTGGATGCCAAGGTTGATTTAGAGAACGCAGTTCAGATTGCTTCGGCAATGGTTTTGTACGATGTCGGCTCACGATGGGGTGAACCTACCGCGCAAGAGCGACGCCGTAGCATTAAGCGGCCCCTGGATTACATTCAGTCCAAGCTGCAAACACCCTTGGCGCCGTTGACTGATGCCATCGCTAACGAGGCTACAAGCGTGCTACGGGCCGCTGTGGACGAGGCCAATAAAATCACTCGGCTAACTGAATCGAAGCCCGTTACGGCTTTACCCGTGGCGTTACCGTGCCGCAAATGTGGGCGGGGTGTCTGGGTGAATCCGAATACGGGGGAAACCCGGTGCCCAACCTGCAACCCGGTTGGACTAGCAGCATGAAGCCGAAAGTTATCAGGAGACCCTACGCAACCCGAACCGACTACAAATGGGCTGTCATCCCCGGTGATGGCTACCCGGCTTGGTGGTTCGATTCTTGGCAGCAAGCCATAACTCTGGCGCTGTGTTTGGCCGAGGTAAGAACTTGGCGGCTAGGGGCTGGCAAATGACTTGGGAGCCAGAACATGAAATGAGCGAGGGCTGCATTTGCGGCCCCTCAGTTGAACCAGTAAAGCGCGATGACGGCAGTATGGGGTGGGTTATTGTCCACCACACGTTGAGCGGCATCGAACATACCGAACCAGACCATGACCGAGCAAAATGCCCGGTCTGCGATTAAGGAGAAAGATGAAACTAGCAGCAACCTTACCCAAGGGCGGTTTAGCACACATCGCCGACGACTTGGTAAAGAACCCCGTGAAACGGCACATCGTAATCGGCGTGATTGACGTGGCGAAACTGACCACGAATATGGACTCCGGAGATGTTGACCCAACCATTCGCTTCATTGAGTGCGAACGGGTAACTGATGCTGATTCGGAGCTGGCGCAGAAACTGGCGCGCAGAGCGGTTGAGGAACGCACCGGCCAAATGACGTTACCGATTGACATGGAGCAAGCGATTGACAACTGGCTCATAAACACTGCGACGGGCGAGATTATCGAGGACGGCACCGATGGAGCCAGTTGATGTTCACGAGGTAAAGCTAGACCCGTATTATGCGGCGGATTTGCTTTCAGGCCGTAAGCGGTTTGAGATTCGCAGGGATGACCGGGATTACAAGGTGGGTGACATTTTGCGAATCAGTACCAACAACGCTGGCACACCGCTGACGATTGACTGCGTGATAGTTTACAAGCTCGTCCCATCCGACCCGCACGCCGACGGACTGGCGCCCGGTTATTGCGCTCTTGGCCTTGGCGCCCTGTTGAGCGTTACGATGCCATGAAGCGACCGCACCCTGGCCAGTTGACGTTGTTCCCCACGCTGGTTGACACCCAAGCAGCAGCGGTAGCAGCGTCACAGGTCGGGGGTGTGATGGTAACTCAGTCCACGATTCGCAAGTGGGCTTACCGAGGCAAAATTGCTGCTTACGGTAAAGATAAGCAAGGCCGAACCCTCTACAATTTGCGAGAGGTTGAGCTTGTTGCGACACGCCGCCGTTAGTGATTGCGTGATGGCTCACAAAGTGGAACACTTAAGTGCAGGTAGTAAAGCACGCTCAAAAGCGGTTTGACTGCCTTTAATTTTCCCCACTGCCGCCCCGGCCCGTTAACAGCCGCCCGCCGCTAGTGGGGTTTAACTTCCCGGTAAAGCAGCGCGCAGCGGTCTTTGCTATTGCAAGATGCCGGGATTTGGGGCTGGTCGCATACCGGGAAATGCAGCGGGTCGCGCCCGTGATTGTTGGTTCGAGTCCAACCTGGCCCCCGGAGAGTAACCGCCGATAGGGTGCAGTAGTAGGGTGGGTGGCACCACTCTGGAGCGTAGTTGTGGCCCCTTTGGGCATAGTTCAAGCGCACCGCCGGGAACCCTCCCATGCAACGGCGGAAAGTAGTTGCCTCTATCTGGGAGTAAAACAGACCCCGTGGAACGGGTGAGAGATTCCCGCAATCCGCGCGTATCGCGGTGTACCCCGGCCAGAGGGGCTTGGATAACCAACTCTGGTCGGGTTTAGGCTTGCCCGTCTCCCACACTCGCGCAACATTGACGCCATGATGGCATTTTATCGGAGTGCAGGTTGCAGACGGGCATAAAACGTTAAAGGGGGCTGTTATGAGCATCAAGGCCCGCTGGGTCGCCACTAAAGCTATTTGGAATCCAAAAACGCAGGTGCGGGAAGTTGAAGCCAACCCCCCCCCTGTTGGGGATTCCGAACCGGCAACGGATCACACCGGGCGGTCGTTGTTGACGTTCACTATGGCCGATTGCTTGGACTATCAGCAAACCCTAAACACGGTTACGGACGTGGCCCTGCGAATCCGGCAGCGCTTGTTGGAAGCAGATTTGGATAAAGAAATCGTTGACGCAACTACAACTAACTTGATTGAACATGCCAGCATGGCGTGGGCCGACGGAGAGGAATTAACATGAGCGTTAGTCCCCCGATGCACGATGACAGCTGGGATTGGGCCGACAAACTTGCGGCGTTCGGGATGGCGGTTTTCGTTTTTGGTGTTCTGGTGGCCTTGCTGACAGGTTGCACCATCCGCTCTTGTGTTGAGCGGGAACCGAGCCATTATGAGACCCAATACGTGACCCGCGTACAATACGGTTACACGTTCGACGGAGAGTTAGCCCCAGTAATGGTTGGGAATTACGAGCAAGTTCTGGTTCCGGGGAACTGCTTACGGTGGGCCGAGTAGTGGCGAACAGGTTGCGACCCGATTCGAGCAAATACCACCGCAACCGGGACATACTGAAACAACAAGCCCAAGCCGCAGGATTAACCCATTGCCCTGGGTTCAACATTGGCGATCGGCACCTGCCCTGCAGTATGCCACTCGACTACGAGAACAAGTGGCAATCCAACAGCGCAGAAGCAGACCACATCATCCCACTACACATGGGTGGTAGCGACGACCTAGACAACCTCCGCATACTATGCCGAGCCTGCAACAACAAACGCAACCGAACCAAGGTTCCACCACCACCCCGCAACCAGTACGCCAAACCCGGCGAATGGTAACTACCCCAGGGCGGCTCCCTCCCAACCCTAAAACCGTAGGCGGCGGCCCCGGCAATGAAAATCCCCCCGAGAGCGGTTTTAAGTTTTTCTGAAAGGTGCGAAATGGCAGCCAAAGCGAAACCCCAAGTTCCCGCGTCGTTGCAGGGTTTGGAAGTTCCGGTAACGGATTTGGTGCCTTACGGGAAAAATCCGAGAAAGGGCTGCTCTGCGGCCATCGGGGTGGTAGCGACGACCTAGCACCAGGGAGATGGATTCAACGCTCATGCCGCCACCGTCACAGGTTGGAGCAATTGCTCGGCCTAAACCAAGGGCAGATGGGTGAGAAAAGATAAATAAATCGTGCGTGGGTCGTTTAGTTAGCAGGACGCCCCGATTCCATCGGGGAGGCGGCGGTGTAATTCCGACCCCCACGCTCCACTTAAAAAAAGGGGCCGTAACTATGGTGTTATCGGCTGAACGTAAGAAGCAGCGCGACCTGGCCGTGCAAATGCGGCTCGGTGGTGCTACATACCAGCAGATTTCCGACGCGCTGAACTACCGGGGCGCGAATAACGCCCACCGTGACGTTCAAGCCGGAATGGATGAACTGGGCGCGGACAGCCCGGAGGATTCGGTCAAGGCTGAGGTGGCCCGGTTGAACGTGCTGCGGTTGTCCATTTGGAAAGAGGCACGGCAGGGGAATTTGAGGGCGATAGACCGGGTGATGAAAATTGACGAACGTTTGGCGGTGCTAAACGGGCCAGCACCGTCAGTGGTGGAGGTAAAGGTGACGGGATATGACGAAATCGCAGCCCGTCGAGCGGCGAGGCTCGCAAACCCCAACCAAGGTACTGGAGCCACCGGCTGATAACCTACTGGACGGGGCAGACGCCTTAGAGTTCGTGGGGAACTTCGGTTTCGCAGCAGACGAGTGGCAGCAGCGGGTTGTTAATGCCTGGCTGGCTAAAGCGAACGGTAAGTATGCTGCCTCGCGGTGCGGCCTTAGCGTGCCTCGGCAGAACGGCAAGAACGAGTGCCTGTTCTTCGTCGAATTGTTTAAGCTGGTTTTTGAGCATCGCCGCATTTTGCACACCGCCCACGAGGTGGAAACCAGCCGTGATGCTTTCGAACGCATGTTGGCGTTTTTCGAGGACGAGGACTACCCGCAACTTAAACACCTGCTCGTTAAAGCCAGGGCAGCTAACGGGCAAGAAGCTATCAAGGTCAAGGGCGGCGGTTATATCAAGTTCCGCACCCGCACCCGCGCTGGTTCTCGCGGTAAAACGTTTGACGATTTGATTATTGACGAAGCGCAGGAATTGACGGACGAGCAGTATCAGGCGCTTAAGCCTACGACGTCTGCGGCCCCGTCAAAGCAGCCCCAAGTCATCATGCTGGGCACGCCACCAGGCCCGAGGGCTGATGGTGCCCCGTTTCGCCGGTTGCGTGAAAGCGCAGCCAAGGGTAAGAAGCGAATTGTCTGGCATGAGTGGTCGCCACCGTTTTTGCCCGACAAGGACGACTCGAAAGCGTGCCTGGAAATCGCTTACTTGACTAACCCCGCTCTTGGGGTTCGTATTCTGGCGGAAACTGTGGCTGATGCGCCGGAGGACATGGGGTTTGAGGGGTTCCTTCGGGAGTTCTGCGGCTCTTGGGAAACCGAAGCGTTGCGGGAGCAGCCCGTGATTTCTATGCCTGCCTGGTTGGAGTGCGTGGGTGAGAAACCTGCTGAGGGTGGTACTACTTTCGCGGTTAAGTTCTCAACGGACGGTAAGCGTGTTAGTCTCGCGGTCGCGTTGCGGCCTGAGCAAGGCCCGATTTTTGTGGACGTATTGGGCCAGTCGGAAATGCCGCAGGGTGCAACGCCGCTTATTGGCTGGTTAGCGAGTAGGTGGCGCACCGGCAAAATCATTATTGACGGTAAGGCCGCTGCCGCTGACTTCTACAAGGCCTTGACTGCGGGGGGTGTGCCGGAACGTGCCCTGCACATTGTGAAACCTGACGAGTACGTTTCCGCACATGCCGGGTTTTACCGGGCGATCAGCGACCGCAACGTTAGTCACGCCAACCGTGGGGCGCTAACGGCGCAGGTTGGGATTGCTGGCCGGAAAGAGTACCCGTCCGGGGCTTGGTGCTGGCAAAGCATAGACCCGGCTGAGTACATAACCGACCTTGAAGCCGCTACGGTAGCGTTCGGCTTCGCACAACCAAGCAAACCCGCTAAGTCGGGTAAGCCTAGACGAATGGGGATAGTGCGATGATTGTTGACCACCTGCCCCACGAGCTAGGTGTGGAGCATACAGCGCTCATTAGACGCTTGGCGTCGAAGCTGGGTGAGAAGCGGGAAAAGAACACTCTCCGGAGTAGTTATTACGCTGGTAAGCGCATGTTGCAGCAAGTGTCGGACATTGTGCCGCCTCAGTATTACAACCTGAACCTGGTTCTTGGTTGGGCTGCGAAACCCGTTGACATGCTGGCCGAGCGCGTTAATTTGGAATCAGTTACTTGGCCTGACGGTGATGTTACCCACGCGATTGAAACCATTTTCGACGAGAACGATTTTCTAACTGAACTCGATTCCGCAGAGGTTTCTACGCTGGTTCACGGCGTAACGTATTTGGTGAACGACCACGGCGCCGAGGGTGAGCCTCACTCGCAGATTCACGCGATCGACGCCAACCACGCCATCGGGCATTGGAACAGCCGCACCCGCCGCTTGGACGCGCTGCTGGTGGTTCATAAGACCGAGCACGGCACCGACCGAATTCTAGAGTTCACCCTCTATTTGCCGGATGAAACTATCACGGTTGAGATCAACTCGGAAATGAATACCGGAAGCATTTACCGGCGCCATAACCCGTTCGGAATCGTGCTGGCCGAGCCGTTGGTGTTTAAACCTAGGGTGGGGCACCCGTTTGGGTATTCTAAAATCACGCGCGCCAGCATGGGTCTTACCGATGCTGCGATTCGCGCGTTGATTCGCCTTGAAGCGCACTTGGACATTTACTCCTACCCGGAACTGTACATTTTGGGTGCGGACATGAGTATTTTCGGGGTTGATGACGGCACCGTTGCCGACGTACTGAAATACCGGATGGCCCGCATTAAGACCCTACCGGATAACGAGGACGTGGAGGGCAGTAACGCTCGCGCTTCGTTGGAGCAGATTTCAGCAACGTCGCCGCAGCCCCACCTAGAAGCACTGGCGACTTACGCTAAACTGTTTGCTCGGGAGAACAACCTGCCAGATTCGGCTTTCTCGCTCGATAACCTAGCAAACCCGCAGTCTGCGGAATCGTACAATGCCAGCCAGTACGAGTTGGTGGCTGAGGCAGAACGCACCGCCAGGGGGTGGTCGCGGCCCGTGGCCCGCACTATTCAACGCGCTTTAGCGATCCAAGAGGGGCTTTATCATGTGCCGGATGAATGGCGGTCGCTTACCTGTAAGTGGCGTGACCCGCGTTTTCTGTCGCGTGCGGCTATGGCTGACGCTGGCGCTAAGCAATTGGCGACGGTGCCTTGGCTGGCGGAAACCGAAGTCGGCTTGGAATTGCTCGGCCTAAACCAAGGGCAGATTGAACGTGCTTTGTCGGAGAAACGCAGAGCGGATAAGCACTTAACACAGTTGGCGTTGCTCAATTCTGAGGGCGCACCGGAGTGGGTGCCGGGTGCTGCCGATGTTGGTTAGTCCTGAGCAGTACGCTGCGGCGCAAATCAAAGCCCGCACGGCAGCCATAAAGGGCTTAACCCTATTCCTACTCGAAAACCCCGAAGCTACCCGCGTCGAGGTATTGGGTGAGGTTAGGTTCTTGGCTCGCGAGTACGGTCGGCCTCTCGCGTTGATTGCGTGCGATTTCTACATGAGCGAACGCGAAGCGCTCGGCATTAATGATGGCTGGCAAATTCTACCGTCGTGGGGTTACTCGCTCGAAAAATGCAATCGCCTTTTTGGTGAAGCATATGACGAGGCTTTGCCGTTGCGTGGCTTGGCTGATTTCTTGTCCGGCGCGGTTGATGTGTTTGGGCAGCGGACGCTACAAAGGCAAAGGGGCGCGTTCGATGGGGAAAGTAGTCCGCGACCCACAAGCGGGTAAACGGTACGTCACTATCCTAAAACCAGTCGGTAGCACTTGCGCCTGGTGCTTGTGGTTGGCGGATGAAACCTTTGGGCGAGATAATCCGCCGTTGCGAGGTCACGCGAACTGCAATTGCATTCCGACGCTGGTTCCTATTGGTTCGGATGGGAAACCTGAATCGTCAGGCCGTTGGTCTTGGTTGGCGGTGCTTTTTGCCATTGTTGCTAAGGCGCGTGAGGCTGCTAGGAATGACCCTGACCCGAAGCATGATGAGGCTTGGTACATTCGGGAGTTATCGCCGGAGGCGGTTAGCGACGGCCACCAACCACCACCGGATGAACCCCCAGCGTCGCCCACGCCAGAGGATGACGGAATACCTCGGCCAGCGGCAGCCATTATGTCGGCAATTCACTCAATGGAGAGGCACGCGCACGACGCACCCGACAAGAAAGACACAACGTACTTCCCTCCGGGCTGGTTCGGTGAGGACGAGGACGACGACGCTTTTGCGCTTTGGATGATTAATGAAGTGGTGCAGAATGGCACGCCGACGCCGGACGACGATGGCTACCTGTTCCGGTTGGAAATAAACGGAGTTATGGTTGTGGTTCCTGTTAGGCCAAAGGTTGATAACCCCAACGATTGGGAAACCCGCACCGCTTACCCTGAATCCGGGCGAGGGGTGACCGTCTTTGCTAATGGCCAGCGCTGGCCGGTAGGATAGGTGGCGATGAGTTACTTTGCCCAAGAGGTTATTGAGCCGGTTGCAGAAAAAGCCGTGGCGATGCTTGGCGTGCTGCCGTATGGCGACCAGATTCAGGTCTGGCTTAACCAGTCGGAGTGGGAGTTAGCTCTTGAATCTGCGCTATTCCGTGCTGGCAAAAGTGGCATTGAGCCACCCGCTGAGTTGGTGGCTGCTGTGCGAAAGCTAAATCCTAACCTGATGGGGTGCTATGAACGCGGCGTTAAAGCCGCGTAAATGCAAATCGTCTGGATTTGTCCACGCTAACTTTTGGCGTATTGAGCCGTTACCCCGTATTTGGGCACTAACGGCGTTCTGCCGGGTTTAAGGCCCGCCACGCTACAAGTACCTCAGCTTTGCGACGTTCGCAACGATGCTGGTAGAAGCCTCTTTTTCGCAACCTGTACTAAACTAGTCTGACCCGGTATTTACGCCGGGTTTTTTATTACCCAAAACTGCCAGAAAGGCCCAACAGTAATGCCCGATGCCGATTTTGATGACGCCGCTGGTGTTGTCATTGAACCCGATACGTTTGACCGTGACTATGTGGAAAAGCTGCGTGCTGAGGCTGCGAAGTATCGCACCGAAGCTAAAGCGAACGCTGCCGCTGCGGTAAAACTTGCGGAACTGGAATCCCAGTCGCAAACTACGGAACAGAAGTACGCTAACGCCCTGCAAGAAGCCCAGACGGCTCAACTCAAAGCGTTACGGTACGAGGTCGCCGTTGAGAACGGTTTGGACTTGAAACTAGCCGCCCGCCTCACGGGAGACACGAAAGAGGCATTGGCAGCCGACGCGGTAGAACTCAAGAACCTACTGCAACCGAAAGCCCCAGACGGGCCGACGGTGAAACCAGCATCGAAGCTGGGAGTGTTTTCGCTGGCTGAACCAGCAAGCACCGACAAAGACCCGCTACTGGCTGAACTGCGCCAGCAGCTCTCTAACTCCAAGGAGATTTAATCATGCTTACTCGTGCCGTTAATGCCGGTATTTTCAGTCTAAAAGACCTGGAACTACCCCCGCACATTATTCACAGCCTGTTCACCGAAACTGAGCAGCGCAGCGTTGTTGCCGCGTTGGGTCGCCGCATCAACATGCCTTATGGTGACTCTGAATGGTTTAATTTCCATGACCATGAAGCCCAGTATGTTGGTGAGGGCCAAGCTAAGCTCGGTTCCGAGGTTGATGTGACCACCGGGCAGATTAAGTCCTACAAGTTCCAAAAGACCGTGCGTTTCTCGGTTGAGGATTTGTGGCGTGACGAATCCTACCAGTTGGGATTGGTTCGTGACATTCTGCGCGACATGCACGGCGCCCTGGGCCGCGCACTCGATTACGGTGTTATCCACGCCATTGACCCGCGCAGCGGCGAAACCGTAGCGCGCATGGTTCCCGGCCTGCACCAAGCAGCCGTCGCATCCACTCTGAACGGTGAAGCACCCTATGTTGGTGTTGATACTGCTAAGCGTAAGATTCTAGCTGCCGGGTATGTGCCGAACGGTATCGCACTCGATGGTGACTATGCTGGCGTATTTTCCACCGCTCGTTCCAGCCTGACCGAACAGGCGCTCTACCCTGGATTTAACCTGCAAGGCGTAGGTAACCTTGAGGGCTTGCGCTCCGTAGTTTCCAAGACTGTTGGTGCTCGCGGTGTTGAAAAGACCCCGTTGGCTGGCGAACCTCTCAGCGCTATTGTTGGCGACTGGAACCAGGTGGTTTGGGGTATTCAAAAGAGCCTCCGCACCGAAACGTTCGATGTTGGCGACCCGGATAACACTGGCCGCGACCTGGCTGGCCATAACGAAATCGCTTACCGCGTGGAGATTGTTTACGGTTGGGGCATCCTTGACCTTAACGCTTTCGCTGCGGTAAACGGTTCGGCTGGCCCCGCTCTTGCTGGCGTGAACATCAACACCGACACCGTGACCGTTGAAGCCGACGATGTGTTCGTAGCTGGCGGAACCGGCAACGGTAATGGCACTAAGTCTGCCGAACGCGCTGAAACCATCCTGGAACATTCCGAGGGTGTTATTGCTGGCCCGTTTGATGAACCCGATAAGGCTACCCGCCGCAAGTAAAACAGTAGGAGGTGAAGCGAGATGGCTGTAACCATAACCCCCGAGGAAGTCGCAAAGTTTGCTCCCAACATTGACGTAGAGCAGGTGGCAGCGATTATCCCCGGCTTGTTGGCTACGGCCATTCTCGCCGCTCCATGTTTGGCAAATGTCGCAGATGATTCGTTGGAGGCTGAGGCCGCTAAGGTTATCATCATTGGTGCTATTGCCCGCCTTGCGGGTAGTGCTGGTGTGGCTGACCCTGGCGTGCAACAGGAAAGCGCTGGCGTATTCTCAGTGACGTACCGCCCTACGGTTGGCACGTTCTCTAATAAGGAGTTGGCGTCGTTGCGTCGCATTTGTCGCGGTAACGGGCAGGCCCGGATTGCTGCGGTTGATGCTGCTCCCGGCTGGTACGTTCCCGGCGACCGATACAACGCTGAGGGTGAGAGTTACGGGCATGGTGACATTTTGACCGGCCCGGATGATTGCTTGGAGTGCCTACTGTGAACGCCCGGTACGTTGTTTCTCGTGAAGCCTATGGTGAGGGTGGGTATGACGGGTTGGGGAATCCGATTGCTGGTTATGGGCCGCCGGAACCCGTGCGGGTTATCGGCTGGTACAGGCCGGTATTGGACACTTCAACTAATCAACCTGCCCGCGACGACCTGTTCAAACGCCTCACCCTGATGGCTCCGGCTGGAACCGTTGGTGGTGACCGTGACCGTTGGACGGTTGATGGTGAGAGATGGTTGCAGAACGGTGACGTGCAAGATTACTCGAAAGGTAACCCGTTCTGTATGAGCGGTGCCGCGCAGGCGGTTATTAACCTGACCAAGATTGAGGGATAACGTGGCTAGTGGCTGGGTGGTTCAACATAAAGGCCGACCCTGCTGTTATCACGGCAAGCCTCGCCCTTGCCCGGATTGTTACGACTGCTGGCTGGCACATCATCAGGGGCGACCGTGCCCACCGGATTTGCGTTGCCCTACTTGTGACCCGATACGAGCAGATGAGGTGAAACATGTCAAACCTGCCTGACACCGGACGTAACGTTGTCTATTACCCCAACCTCAACGCTGCCCGTACGGTGTTGGGATGGGCTGAGCCGCTGGTGCTGCGAGGCCAGGTGAACGCTTACCATGCCGCAGCAGCGGGTGGGAATGGGCGCACCATTCGCATGTTGCCCTTGCGTTGGACTAGCAAGGGCCGTCCTCGCGCACAAATCAGCGGGTTAAGCCCCAAGGACATTAACAACCTGCTGCGCGGCCTTTCTGCCCGCATTTAACGGAGTAAACATGGAACCCCACCCACCATTACCCAAGAGTGCGATTAGGGCCGTCATAGCGTTCCTAAATGCCTCGTTTGCCGAGTATGGAATCCGAGCCTCGACGATAGTTCCGAACCCCCGCCCGGAACATTTCTTTAAGGTCACCCTGGATGGCCTGACTTGGGCGCCAGAGGACGAATCCGAGATTGCCGCACACACCGACGCCCTGGTGAACGTGGAGTATTGGGAAACCAACCCAGACGCCGCAGAATCACTTGGACGGTTGGTGTTCGCCAAGTTGGCTGACTTCAATACTGACGATTTCTGGTGTGTCGGGTTTACTGCCGGACTTGCCTACCTTGAGGACGAACTGGCGGAGGTTCCCCGCTACGTCTGCACCCCTATTATCCGTTCCCGTATCGAAAACTGTTAAGGACAAACATCATGGCTATTCAAGAAGCTAAGAACCGTGCAGCGGTTCGCAATACTGGCGGCTCCCGCGCTAACGTAGCGTTCGGCTCCCCAAACTGCGTCACTGGCGCCGTGTTCCGCGCCCCAGCCGGAACCACTCTCCCCACCGACAACAAAACCAAACTAAGCTCTAGCTTTATCCCGCAGGGTGCTGTTAGTGCTGATGGTGTCACCCGTGACATTAGCAAGGCATACACTGAGGTTGAGGGCTGGTGCGGTGACACTATCGCACAGAAGCGTTCCAGCCTTGGCGTAAAGTTCACGTTCACCCTTGTTGAGGTAAACAACCCCGAAACCGGTAAGAGCGTTTTCGGCAGTGACCAGACCGTGAAAGATGGCGAGATTGTTCTCGCGTACACGGGCGCTGACGTTGAGCCGGGTGTTTGGGTTTTCGACCTGAAAGACGGCGACAAGCTGCGTCGTATTGTTGTGCCGGACGCTGAGGTCACCACCGATTCATTCAGCAACAGTTACAAGTCGTCCGAGTTGATTACCTACCCGGTGACGCTGACTGCTTACCCGGACGCTGACGGCGTTTACTTCTACGAATACTCCCAGGACGGCACTTACACGTCGCCACCGCCCAGCGCACCGGAGGATGAGTACGCCGACCGCGCCCACGCTGGCGACCACCTGCCCGCAGCGCAGTCGGTGGCCGCTAAGGTAGCCAGCCTGGAGGCTGGCGAACCCCGCGCCCACGCCGCACCAGTTAACTCGGCAGCCAGAGAGGGTAGTACAACTTACCCACCTATCGTCCGCACCGTTCCTATCGTCCAGCAGGGAGTAGTCCGTGGCTAAACGATTCATCATTACCTACGATGATGGCTCCCCGGAGCAGACCGTCAGTTTGAAAGGCCGCGCCTTGGTTGAAGCCGAACGCGCTGGCCTGAAACTGGACGGTGACTCCCCATTGGAGTCCACGTTCCGCCTCGCGCACATCGCCAGCGGCAGCACTGAGGATTTTGATTCTTGGCTTGACCGCGTGGACGAAGTAGCTCCGGTTAAGGAAGTGGAGCCGGGGGAACATTAACCGCGCTTGCAGGGCTGGCCGTGACAACCGGCCAGCCCCTCGCGGCGCTAATGGACATGGAGCAGGACGAACTGGCCGCTTACGCGAAAGCCGCAGCGGCATGGCCGCCTGACCGGCATTTGCTTGCTCTGATTCTTGACCAACTACGGATTATTAGTTGGCAGGTGGGTGGCGGTGATAAACCGCAACCGATACCTCGTCCCGGTGTTGAGGCTGAGCCGGACTGGCTTGGTGATGATGTTCCGGTGGATGAGGTTGGCGACTGGTACGCCAGTCTTTTCAATTAGACCTACTTGTGCAGGTAGGACGCTGCGGGCATGTTGAGCGCGGGTACGGTTTATTCCTTTCCCTGACCCTAGCTGCTCCGTGCCCGCAGCAAACAAACAGGGGGTGCCGTCATGGCTAAGGGTGTTGAGCTTGGTGTTGCTTACGTTTCGATTACGGCCTCCGCTAAGGAGTTCATGGATGAAGTCGGCAAGATGACCCGCGAGTTTAAGATCATTAGCGAAGAGGCGAAAAAGACCGGCGACGAAGCTGGTAACAGCCTGGCCGACGGGCTTGGTAAGGCTGGCGTGTTCATCGGTAAGGCGTTGGTGGCTGGTATTGCTGCCGCCGGGGCCGCTGCTACTGCTGCCGCAGCTAAGCTGGTGCGGGGTGTTACAGAAGAGTTTGCTCAGTTCCAGCAGAACAAGGGCGGCATCGAAACGATGTTCAAAGATTCCGCTGACGCGATGATGAAGTACGCCGCACAAGCGTACAAGGCTGTCGGTATCAGCCAGAACGAATACATGAGCCAAGCCACCAGCTTTTCTGCCAGCCTGATTGGCTCACTCAAAGGTGATACTGCCGCTGCCGCTGACGCTGCCAATCGCATTATGATTGCGATGGGCGATAACGCTAACAAAATGGGCACTGACATGGCGTCGATTCAGAACGCTTACCAAGGTTTCGCCAAAGACCAGTACACGATGTTGGATAACCTGAAACTTGGTTACGGTGGCACTAAGACCGAAGCGGAGCGGCTGGTAAAAGAGGCCGCGAAAATGACCGACGTGCAGGAGAAGCTCGGCATCACCATTGACGCGAATAGTCTTGACTTCGCTAACTTCACTTCCGCTATCCAAGTGGTGCAGGAGGCGCTCGGTATTAACGGCACCACCGCATTGGAGGCTGCGACTACGATTAGTGGCGCCACTGGTATGATGAAAGCCAGTTGGGCTGACTTGTTGGTGGCGTTCGGCTCCGGTGAGAATCTGGAAACAGCATTGCAGCAGGTGCTTGATTCAGCTATGACGTTGTTTCAGAACTTCACTCAAACGTTCGATGAGGAAACCGGCCAGTGGGTTCAGGATGGCGGCATGTTGGGTCGCATCGCTGAGGGTGTTAAGCAAGCTGCGCCGATGTTGTCGCAGGCCATTAGTGACATTCTGCCAATTATTCTGCCGGTCGCCATTGACCTTATCGGGCAGGTGTTGGACACGCTGGTATCAGTGCTTGGTGACGGTGAGATAATCCAAACCCTTGTAGCTGGGTGCATTACGTTGATTACCGCCCTGGTTGGTTACATTCCCGAGTTTATTGCTGCCGCCACCCAGATTGTTACCGGCATTTTTGAGGGGTTGTGGGATTCGGTTAAAGCCATCGTTCCCGAATGGTTAGAGGCAGCACTGGTTGGTGTTGGTGTTGCTATCGCTGGGATTGGTGTGATTATCGCTAAAGCACAAATCGCTAAAATGATTACCAGCCTAATACCTGTTGTTAAAACGCTGTTTGCTGCTATCGCCGCTAATCCTATCGGGCTGATTATTACCGCGATTGCTGCCGTGGTGGCTGGCCTAATCTACTTCTTTACTAAAACCGAGATGGGTATCGAAATCTGGGAGCGGTTCACCGATTTTCTGAAAGCCGCATGGGAAACGCTGAAACAGGCTGGCCGCGACTTCGTTGAATCCGTCACCCAGAAAATAGACTCATTCAAGGCACTATTGGAGCGTGTGAAGCAATGGTTTACCGACGCTAAGAACACGGTGGTTGGTGTCTGGACTGCCATCAAGGACGGCATTACTAACGCTATCCAGGTTATTGTTGATGCCGTCCAGTGGGTTGGTGACAAGATTCAAGCGGGCGTTGATTTCATCGTCGGTGGGATAACGTTCCTGCTGGAGATTTGGACTAACATTTTCGATACAATCGAAACTGTACTGTGGGCTGTATTCGGCACCATTATCGCCCTGTTTACTGGTAATACGGACAAGATTAAGGCTATCTGGTCTGGCGCGCTCGATGTCATTAAAGGCATTTGGGAGAACGTTTGGAATACCATTAGGACGTTCTTTAGCAACATTGCTGCGACCATCGTTACCGCATGGGGCAAGTTTAGGGATGATTCTATCCGCATTTTTACTGCCCTTGTTGATTGGCTGAAAGCCATGCCTGGCCGGGTGCGTGACGCTATTGTCGCGTTGAAAGACCGAGTGGTCGAGATTGCGACTAATGCTTGGACAAGTTTCCACACCAAAACCACTGAGCTGGTTGATGCGTTGGTTAGTTGGGTTCGTGGTTTGCCGGGTTGGATTCGTGACAGTATCGCCAGCCTAGCCAGCGACTTACGGTCGAGCGCTACGACCGCGTGGGATAACTTCCGCAACTCCACGGTCACTAAAGCGACCGAGGCTGTGGATTGGGTGCGCGGCCTACCGGGCCGAGTATTGAGCGCACTTGGTAATCTTGGCTCCACATTGTTGCAGGCCGGTAAAGACCTCATCCAAGGGTTCATTAACGGAATCACTTCGATGGCGAGCAACATTGTGAACTCGATTAAGAACACGATTACGGACAAGCTGCCGCAGTTCGTTAAAGACGCGCTTGGTATCAAGTCGCCGTCGCGTGTGTTCCAGCATCTTGGCGAAATGACAGGACTGGGTTTCTCGCTCGGTTTGGCTGATTCTCTTAGCGGCGTGGTTGGTGTTGCCGAATCTGGGCTTGCCGGACTTGGCGGCCTATCCCCATCACTGTCCGCCCAAATCAACCCGTCCTGGGGCAATCTGGACGCTTTTAATGGGCGTCTGGACTTTAACCCTGGCCGGTTGGAGTTGGAGCGGGGCCGGTTCGATTACGACAAACTGGCTGAGGCATTGGTTCGGGTTTCACGGGCCACGTTGGGCGCGCAAGTGCGCGCTGTTGAGACTGCCCGCCCCGGCCTGCGCGGCAACTGGTAAGGAGTGAGCGGTGTGGACTTGGGATGAACTCGCGGCCCACATTGCGGCTGAGGTTGGGGAGGGTGCGACTTGGCAGATTGTCCAAGACCGCACCGCACCGCTCACTTGGGAGCAAATAGCTGGGCACCCGGAAAACATCGGCATTGTTAAGCCGGTTAATCCGCCCGCCCCGCCTATTGTGTGGCCGGATTTGCCGGACGTTGGTACGAATACGCCAGAGGGTGAGATTGTTTACCCGGAGAACCCTGATACGGTTACTCCACCATCGCCGCCTATCTTGTGGCCGAACCTGCCGGATTTGGGTGTTCCAGGGATGCCGGAGGTTGACCCGACCGGACTGGGTATCGGGCAGGACGACCGCATTACTCCACCTGTGGCTCGCATTACGGTCGCGCTCCCACCGGGCAGTATTTTTAGTCTGCAACGCTCCGACGACGAGGGCGCATCATGGAAACCAGTTCGGGGTGCCACGAACGTTACCGCTAAAACGGTGCTGAGTTTCTATGATTGGGAGTGCCCGACCGAGCAGAATTCCTATTATCGGCTGGTGGACGACCACGGGCAGGTAATCGCTGACTATGTTAAACCTTTCTCATTGAAAGGCCAAGGCCAATCTTGGATTAGTGACGCCTACAACCCGCGCAACGGCCTACCCGTCAAGCTGCGGCGCCTTGGGCCGAACGTTTACGGAAAAGACGCTTTCCGTGAGGCATCGTGGGAGCAACCCTACGAGGAAACCCCCATTTTGGGTTCACCAGACCCTCTAGTTAGTGTTGGTGTCCGCCAGCGGGTCGGCTTCATTCCGATTGAGATTGTTACCGATGATGCGCCCGCGTTACGGGAGTTCCTGTTCAAGACTGGGGTGCTGCTAATGCGTGGCGCACCCTGCGATTTGATGCAACCATACGCCTATTTTGTGATGCCGGACGTGGTAGAAACCCACCTCGGCAACCCCCACTCCGGTATTGCGGTGTTTACGGGAACGGCGCATCAAGTGCAGCCACCCAGCGCACTGTTGGCGATTCCGTGGTGGAGCTGGCTCGACGTAGCCGAGCATCTGGACACAACCTTGGGTAAGGGTGCCACGTGGGCGGACGTTGAGTACGCCACTGGGCGGCAAACATGGGCTGAGATTGCTAACGAACCAGACCTGTTGGGCGCACTCGGCGGTAATCGGGTAAGGCCGAGGCCATGAGAACCGACTACCCAGAACTTGTAGCCTCACTCGCCGCCAGCGACTCCTACGACGACCGTTTCAATGTCTCCGCATCGCGAGGCGACGAGCAGTTAACCGACCTGTTGGTTACTGATGCTAGTTTTGATTGGGATTCATCAAGGCTTATCCAGGGGCAGGCTAACTTTACGTTCGCTGACCCGGACGGCTTGTTGGCGCCCAAGCGGGTTGATGACATTCTCGCACCTGGCGGCTCCCGAATCCACCCGGTGTTCGTGTTTGGTGCCGGTAACGTTAGGGTGCCGCTCGGCCCTTACCGGATTAGGGCAGCCAAAGGTAACACACAATGGCAGTACCGCACGGTGGGCGGAAGCCTAATGTGGTTGCCCTCCGGTACGGTTGAAGTCCAGGCTGACGATGAAACCGCAACCGTCTGGCTGGAACGGTTAGAGCCGGTCACGGAGCGCGCACCAGTTGCTAAAACGGTGCTGGTTGAGGTCGCCCGCCTGCTTGGCGGCGCTTACCCACTTATTGACGTGACTGGTGTTACTGACCGTGACATTCCCTCCGGCGTGGAGTATGAGGACGACCGTTTGGCTGTGGTCGCTGATTTGCTTGAGCAGGTCGGTGCCGTTTACCGGCAACGCCCGGACGGTTCACTCCAGATTCTGCCCGCCACTGGCCTACCGACAGATTGGGTGATTAAGCCTGGCGTGGATGGCACGCTAATCAGTTTCGAGACTGAAATGGACGATGCCGATTTAGCAAACGGTGTCACTTCGGTGCGCGAGTTCGACGATGAGGACGGGGCTACCCCACCGCCCCTTATTGGGCGCTCGCGGCTCACTAACGGCCCGCTCCGGTGGGGTGGCCCGTTTGGCAAAGTGCCAGTATTCCGGGGTGCTAACCTCGCGACCACGCAAGCACAAGTGGACGCCGACGCCGCTACCACGCTGACCCGTATCGCACAGATGGGTGATGTGCCTATCCTGGTGGAGACAGCACTTAACCCGGCAGTTGAACTCTACGACCAAGTGACCCTCGTTTTGCCTGCTTTCCCTGACCCTATTGCGGTGCCCGGCCTGGTGCAGCGTATTAGTTGGGGTGCAACCGGCGGTGTGATGGGTAAGCGAATGAGTTTGACCGTGACCGTAAACCACAACATTTTAAGCCAGATTGGAGCTTGATACTATGGCTGTAATGACAGGCAAAACCCCCTCCGGGTTGCCGTTCCCCATACCTAACATTGACGTGTTCGACCCTGCCGCAGCGCTGCGCGAACTAGCGGAGGCAGCAGCGGCAGGCCAGGGACATGGTTGCCCACACCGGGTGGGCGACATTTTGGAGACCACTAACCCGGAGAACCCTGGCGTCTCCTGGCCTGGCACTACTTGGGTGGCGTACGGGCCTGGCCGTGTCACTATCGCCACCGGCAGTAACGGTACTACTAACTACCCCAATTTGCAGGCTACCGGCGGCGCGGACACTGTGACCCTAACCGCAGCACAGTCCGGTCTGAGGCAGCACCATCACGGCGGTGTAGCGACCACGCGCTCTGTGCAGCTTATGTCGCATGAGCCAGGGATTGACGTGGACGCGATTGGAGACAGGCATACGACTGGTTTCTTCCGACGGTTCAATACCGACGACCCGGAGCAAACTACCCTCATGCAAATAACCGGAATAAGGGTGCCAGATACTGGGACTGGCCCCGCGTCCGGCCAGACCAATACAGGCAACGCGATGCCGCTTTTCACCCGGGCTATCCCGGCAGCCAACGCCTTGCAAGCGCACGAGAACCGCCCAAGTTTCATCACTGTTCACCGTTGGCAGCGCACCGCATAACAAGTTAGGAGGCCGATGATGGCCATTTACCCGAAAGCAACATGGCGCAAAGTAGCCTGGGCAGCCATCAGCCGTGGCGCCGTGAAGCCGACCGTGGTGGTATTGCACTCCACCGCCAGCGAAGCCACTTCACAGTACAACTACTTCAACACCAGCAAGGCGGCTTGTTCGCATTTTCATGTTGACCGGTTTGGGAATGTTGAGCAGTACATTGACACCGCTAACAAATCTTGCTCGGAGACTGGCGCGGGTAACCCTTACTGCGTTAGCATCGAAACCCAGTCTGATTTGAACGCTAAAGACCCGTGGACTGCGGCGCAGGAAACTGCCATCGTTGAACTACTGCAATGGTTGAATAAGACGCACGGTATTCCCCTGGTGGCGAAAACTAAAGCGGATAAGACCGCTGGTATTGGTTGGCATCGGCTGGGGGTTAATGGTAACTTCCCGGCTTTGCCGAGTGTTCTGGCTGGTCGCACGCAACGCGGTGGCGGCGACCTTTGGTCGAGTGCGACTGGTAAGACTTGCCCTGGTGATGCGCGCATCACCCAGATTCCGGGTTTGATTGCTCGCGCTGGCGGTGCAACCACCACTCCGCAGTTGACGGTGGATGGTGTTTGGGGCCGTGATACTACGCTGCGTTTGCAGCAAGTGTTGGGCACTGCTGCTGACGGCGTGATTAGCGACCAAACCCCGGCATACGGTGACAAATCCACCGCACTGGTAGAGAGCGGTTGGGAGTTCGTTCACGGTAAGAGTAAGGGCGGCTCTAACCTGGTGCGTGCTATCCAGAAGCGCCTCGGCTTAACCCAGGATGGTGTTTTTGGCCCTGCCACGGGTAAAGCCTTGCAGGCTCATTACGGGTTTGCGGGCGATGGGTATTTTGAGATGCCTAACTCCAACACAATCAAAGCCATGCAAAAAGCGTTGAACGCTGGCAAGTTCTAAGAGAGGCAAAAATGAATCTGTATGTTGGTAACGGCAATTACGCTGAGGTAGAACCCTACTCCGAGAACTATGTGCCGGAGTTAGATCAGAACGAACCCATCATCATCGCGGACGAGCTACCAAAGCCCGAGTTCCCGGATTTGGGCTGGGGTGCGATTGTTGAGCTTATCCCCGAAAAGGCGCGCCGGGTTATTTTCGGGGTGCTGGCCTTACTTTCCCTGGTCGGTGGCATTGTGGCAGGGGTGGTGACTTCCCTGGCTGCTAACGGCCTCATTTTGGAGGCCACCGCGTTCACTACGCTAACGGTTTTGACGATTGTCAGTTCGGTGGTGACAGCCCTAGTGGGCGCTTTGGGATTCGCAGCCAAAAACGAGGTTACAGTCACCCCTATCTATTACGCAGAGAGCAGCGTGGCCGATGGCGAATCCACTTAAAAGATTCCGGTGGTCTTGGAGCGGTTTTGTTGCCACCATCCTAGCCTTGGGGTTGGCTGGTGGTTGGGCTGTGACGGTTTCGACGGTTGCTGGCCATGCTGGGGAATACAACGTGCCGGAGTATGTGGTGCAGGCGTTCCTCGGCTTGGGCCAAACCCTGGCCGGTGGCTTGATTGGCTACCTTGGCGCCAGGGCGATGCACAACGCAGACCAGAGAGGCGGCGACACCGATGGGTGATAAACGTACCCCAGTCCGCTGCCGTCACTGCTGCCGGGAGAATAAGACCTGCCGCGAGGAGATACCGACCGAGGAAATAGAATCCGAAGCCGACTACGGCAAGCAACAACATTGGTAAAGATTTGACCCCCTAGCTTCCGCTGGGGGGTCTTTTCTATTTCCCGGTTACTTCCAGGCGAAGTCGCCAAGCGCCGAGGCGTGCAATCCGTCGTGCCATTTCGGCAGTTCGCATTTTGCGCCGTTGGGGTGAAATTCACCGCAGATTCGTTTGCTCATTGTTGCCTCCTTTAGTTCCTCTGGCGTGGTGATTAGTCCGCAGAAAAGGCAGAGGAACTCGGTTCCGCTTTTGTCGCGCCAGCAGAAGTTGTGTTTTCCGCTGTATGGCGCTCCTTTGGTCGGCGTTCCGGGGCAGGTGGTTTCCATTAGTTGCTGTTCTCTAGTTTTACGACCGCTTCTAAAGCGCCTCGGTACATTGGGAGGGTGCGTCGGCCTTGGTTGTCTTGCACCCGGTATTGGCCGCGCCAGGCGAGTACGGTTACTTGGTCGCCGGGTTGGATTTGGCCGAAGCCGTTGCGCCGGTCTGAGAGGGTTCGCATTGGTCGTTGGGCTGTGCCGGTCGCGTAGGTTTCCATTGTGGCTCCTTGGTTGGGTTTCCGGGGGTTCCCGGCTGAGTAACAGATTCCCAGCGGGGTATTTGTTCCGACGAACTAGCGAAGCCCCGGCGGCACGTCAAGCGTCTTGTTTCGCACGCTTTCGCGTGAGCCCTTTAACCCCATAATCAAGGGTTTTCCGTGCCGTTAGAAAATGCGGGTTCGTCGGAACAAATAGGGGTGTGGCTCAATGTCAGTACACCGAAAAACACCCGCTAGAAAGGCGAAAACAAATGGCACACTGCAAAAAGGGCGCCCACCCGGTTCGTACCGCTCAAGAAATGCGGGAGCTAAGCAAAACCAAGACGATTGCCGAAATGAAAATCTTGGCTTGGGATTTCTGGGCGGACGGCTGCGGTACTTCCTACAATGTGCAGCGCAAATGCGTGACCTGCAAAGCAAAATCACACGTTAGCGGCTTGGCAGATAACGGGCAATGCTACCCCTGCTTCAAGGGTGGGGAACTTGGCGAAATCTTGCGCCAGAATTACTTCCAAACCCCGCAGGGAGCCGCGACCGCAACCACCCCGATAGAAAGTCACTACCAAACCCGGACGGATGATGGTAACCCGAACGGCCCAAAAATAGCCGACCCAAAATGTGCTTGCGGGGTCAGGGCGGAATTGGCCGCAACAACTTGCTCTACGGGCGAAACCCCGGCAAGCATCACGTTCTACTGCCTAACCCACTTCAAAGACCTCGGTTGGCTACCTCGCTAACCGCCCAACCCAACCCCGAAAGGAACCCTGTAATGCACGAAATAACCGATACCGACGCAATGTTCAGCGTCCGGCAAATGCCCTGGCACGGCCTGGGCGAAGTCCTAACCGACTACCCAACCCGCGCGGAGGCGCAGAAAATCGCGCACCCTTGGGAACCAGTACAAGAAACCCTGTACCGCCAAGTTCCCGGCTTCGACGCCCAGGGCTTGCCAACCAGCACGTTTGAGCCAGTGGAAACCCACGTCGGCTACTCCCGCAGCGACAACGGGTTCCTGCTCGGAGTGAACAAGACCAGTTACGAGCCAATCCTAAACGACGAAATGTACGACATCGCAGAAGCGATTGAGGACGGCGCCAAGGGTGAAGTGCAGTATGAAACCGGCGGATCGCTGAATGGTGGTTCGCGGGTTTGGCTAATGCTTCGCTTGCGCGAACCCCTAACGGTTAAGGGCGACCCGAACGGGGCCACAATCCCGTTCTACTCCCTGCAGAACGCTCACGATGGCTCCGCTTCGTTCCGGGGCCAGGCTACGATGATTCGGGTGGTTTGCGCTAACACTTCGCAACTAGCGGATTTGGACGCCAGGGCGCGGGGCACGGAGTTCAAGTTCCACCACTCCAAGAACGTCAAGACCCGGATTGAAGAAGCCTGCCAGGCACTTGCCGGTTGGCGGGCCGGGTTGGAATCTTGGCAAATCCAAATGACGGAAATGGTGAACACGAAAGTGAGTAAGGCTGGCCAGCAGGAGTTTGTGGAGCGGTTCATTCCCGGCCCACCACCCGGCTTGGGTTCCAAGCGGACGTTGGAGAATGTCGAGGTGGCTCGTGATGGGTTGCGGCTGGTGATGGCCGGGGAAACCCAAGAGGGAATCAGCGGCACGGCTTACGGTCTTGTCCAGGCGGCGAGCGAATGGTCGGAGTGGGTTCGGAAAGCCCACACTCCCGAAACCCGGTTCCGCAGGGCTGTACTAGACCGCAATGACGTAATCAGCGGGGCTGTGAAACTAGCGCGAGAGGCGGCACTGGTCTAATGCACGGTGAGCCGCGTTGGGAGGATGGGCGCTGGCAGTGCTGCTGCCGATACCAAGGGCACGGTGCTTGGTATTGCTGCTGCGGCAGCCCGCTCTAACCCGCAAAATAACCCCGGCCTTTGGCTGGGGGTATCTTGTTGTTGCACGCGGGTTGCACGCCAATCGTTGCAATTGGTGAAAAGTGCGTTTTACCTGCGCGAATGTGAGTACCCCCAACGGGATTTGAACCCGTGTTACCGCCGTGAGAGGGCGACGTCCTAGGCCGCTAGACGATGGGGGCCTACGAACCTTGCTCGCGCAAGTCCGGGTTTAACTTTACACTACGGCGGCCGCGAAGCGCAAAATCTATTCAGATTGCGCCGGAATGCGGAGCATCCCCTCTTGCGCGATGGAAGCGACCAGGGAGCCATCGGCGGTGTAAACGCGCGCTTGCCCCATCGAACGCCCGCCAAATGATGAGCCCGCTTCTTGCACAAACAATAACCACTCATCAACCCGCAAATCGCGGTGCCACCACATCGCATGGTCCAGGCTGGCGAACGGGATTCCAGCCTTGCGCAAGTCCAACCAACTCATGCCCGCACGGCGCACTGCCGGTTCCAAAAGTAACTGATCGCAGGCAAAGGCCAACAAAGCCCGGTGCCAAAGTTGTTCCGAAACATCTTTAGTTGGCGGGGGTGGCACGATGCCGCGCGCTCGCACCCACACCATCTGGCGGTCCGATGCCGATGGGTCGCTTTCCAGGATGATGGGCGGCGCCACCTGCACAAACTCAAAAGCGGCATCCCGGCCCCACCAGTGCGCGTTGGGGAAATTGGTGCCGCGCAGTACTTCTCGGTGGCTCTCGCCTGCCTCGGGCGGGGGCACGTTGCGCGGCATGTTTACTTGGGCATCATAGCCCGGCTGCACTGCCTGGAACGATGCCGTAGTCGACAAGATGGGCGCCCCTGCCTGCAACACCCTAACGCGCCGGGCGCTGAATGAGTGCCCATCATGCAGATTCTCAACTTCAAAATCAATGGGTAGATTAACCGAGCCTTGCCGCAGAAAATAAGCGTGTAAAGAATGTGGCGGACGCTCTGGGTCAACTGTGCGCCCGCAAGCAATAACGGCTTGGGCTAATACCTGCCCACCATAAACTCGGTCAGCTACGGGAGCAGTAAAAGAATCCCCAGTGAATTGCAAATCTGATTGGGGCTTTAAATCTAAAACTTTAAGTAAGCCAGGTAGGCCCACTTCGCCATTTACTTCTTCAGTCATGTTATTTCTTTAACTATTGTTGTAGCGGTAGTCACGTCAATTAAAAAGTAAGTGAGTCACTAAATCATGCAGGATGCCGTAGCCATGTTGGGTTAAAATGGATTCGGCATGGAACTGTATTCCGGTAAACCCTGGGCCATAAATGGCATTTACATCGCCCGTTATTGGGTCAGCGTCAATAGAAACTCCGGCGGGCCATTCGGCATTGCCTACCCGTGCAACAAAGGTATTGTAAAACCCAACTAATTCCGTATCAGGCCCCCAGCCAGGTTCTTTTCTAATGCGCAATTTAACGGGGGATTGAGTGCCTTGGAAAACAATATCTTTATAATGCAGTTCTAAACCTAATTGGTGGCATAAAACTTGGTGGCCCAAACAAACTGCTAAGAATTTTGCTGCATCATCCTCCCGTAGCTGATTAACCGCTTCTGCCAAATTAGCCATTTTGGGATCAGTTAAATCACGCGGGTCTCCCGGACCAGGCCCTAATACCACTAAGTCATAACCCGTTAAGCAACCCGAGGCATATTCGGCGTGTGGAATTAACGTGGTTTGCATACCAAAAGCATTTAGTAAGTGGCGGATCATTTTAGCGAAATCATCCCCGCCATCTAGAATCACCGCAGTTTTGCCAGCTAAGCGCGGGTCAGGCGCTAAATTACCAGATTGATCTGACAGCCAGAATGGGGATAATCTGCGGTTGCGTTTATTTAGCTCTAGCAATACTTCTTCGCTGGTTACTAAATCTTGCATTCCTCTTAGTGAGGTAACCGGTGGCGTGGGCACTAAACCAAAGGCAGTAAGTATCCCGGCAGCTTTGGCATGGGTTTCGGCAACTTCGCTGGCGGGGTCCGAATCCCTAACTAAAGTAGCGCCCACGGATACTTTTAACTCCCCGTTAACGCTGACATCAGCAGTTCTAATTACGATGGGGGAGTCCAACGTTGGTAAACCATTGTGGTCGCGCCCAAATAATGCCAAGGCTGCCCCGTAATAGCCGCGTCCTTGCGGTTCATATTGCTTTATTAGCCTAACCGCGTTTTCAACCGGGGAACCGGTTACCGTGGCCGCAAACATGGTATCGCGTAAAACCTCACGGGGGTCACGCTGCGTATTACCAGCTAACAAATATTCGGTATGGATTAGGCGTGACATGGGTTTTAAGAAGGGCCCCAACACTTGCCCACCGGCGGCGCAAATGTCGCACATCATTTTAAGTTCTTCATCAACCACCATGTAGAGTTCATAAATTTCTTTTGGGTCTTTTAAGAACTCGAGTAATTGCGGTTTCAATTGTTCAACAATGGCTTCATCCGTTGCTGCGGTAATGCGCGGTAAGCGGAAAGTGCCGGATATTGGATTCATCCGCACTTGGCCTTGGGAAATGGAGACATGGCGCTCGGGCGAGGCGCCAATTAAGTAACGGTCACCAGTGTAGAAAATAAAGGTCCAATAAGCACCTTGCTCCCGCTCCAATAACCGCCGATAAACTGCCAGCGCTTGTTCCGTAGACCAATTACCTAAAACTGCCCGGTAGGTGCGGCCAATAACTAGATTAGCGCCTTCACCCTGGCCCACCTCTTCATTGATGATCGCGTTAACAATGCCCTCATATTCGCTATCGCTAACCTCAAACCCGATATTTTCAATTACCTGTACCGGAGTTCCTGGCAGTGAGGTAATTACTTCAGCAACGCTCAGCTCTGCTTCAAATTCAATATCAACCACCGTCAAAGGGGTATCATCATCGTGCACCTCAAAACCGCGTTCCGCGATTTGCCTAAACGGTACTGCCACTAAGCGATCTACGGTTTTCCCGGTATCGGGTACGCCGTTTACTAACGGGATATCTAATAATGAGGTAGCTTGCCAGGGCTTGCCAGCTAAAGCGCCGATGGTATCTTTAGCGCCGTTACGGGTTGAGCGTCGGATTAAAGCCCAAGCTGGATATTTGGTAATTTCAGCTATGGCGGTAGCGGGTTGGGTGGTATGCATTAGCGGTTAGCGCCTAATTGTTAGAGTTGAGCTTTTGGTTGCTGGAGAATCAGAAGAGTTCCGGACTAAATAAACCGGCCGGTGCTTAGTTTCCAAAAATAGTTTGCCTAAGTATTCCCCTAGCACCCCAATGGAAAGCATCTGAATCCCACCTAAGAACAACACAACCGAGAGTAGCGAGGCCCAACCAGGGGTATCGTAATCCATCAACAAGGCTCGGATCACTACAATAATCACTGAAACAAAAGCAGCAAAAGAAATAACTAACCCGGCAATTACGCTAAGTTGTAAGGGGAAAGATGAGAAATTAACAAACCCATCAATGGAATAACGGAATAACCCCCAGAAATTCCATTTGGTGGTGCCATGTTGCCGTTCCACATTCTCAAACTCAACATAAGCAGTTTTATAGCCCACCCAGCTAAATAAGCCTTTTGAAAAACGATTGTATTCAGAGAGGGACAATACCGAATCCACAACTTGGCGGGTCATCAGGCGGAAATCACGGGCGCCATCTACCAATTTCACATGGCTAACGCGGTTCATCCAAATGTAAAAGCGGCGGGCAAAATAGCTGCGAATGGGAGGTTCGCCAGCACGGTCAACCCGCCGAGTACCTACCGAATCATAACCCTCATCAATTAGTGACACCATTTTCGGTAACAAATCCGGTGGATCTTGTAAGTCGGCATCCATCACGGCTACTAAATTGCCACGCGCCGCCCGCAACCCCGCTAATAAGGCGGCCTCTTTGCCAAAGTTGCGGGAAAGTTCAATGAACCTGACATTTTCGGGGTATTGGAAATGGAGTTCTTTTAGGCGCGGTAAAGTCCGATCAGCGGAACCATCGTCCACAAATATGCATTCAAATGGCATATTCATCTCGCCGCAGACTTGCGAGAGCCGCTCAAAGAACGGCCCCACTGATTCTTCTTCGTTATAACAGGGCACCACAATGGACATAAATTTAGGGTCGCCATCGCGCACTACGTTCATAACGGGGGGTTCAATTTGAGGCACACCTAGATTATGTCACGTCGCTTCGCATGTGACGGTAACCTGGGGTAAGTTTGGAGTGTGCCCATATCGCCCATCGCCCAGTCAGTGGTGGCTGAACCCAAACCCAAGCAGCTTGGGGTAGTTGTTAACCCCACGGCCGGAAAGGGCCGCGGCGCCAAAGTTGGCGATGCGGTGGTCAAACGCCTCCATGATTCCGGCCACGAGGTGTGGAATTTGTCCGGCCATTCTGCCGACTTAGCCTTAGAACACGCGCGGCGTGCCTTGGATAATGGGTTGGATGCGCTGGTGGTAGTTGGTGGCGATGGCATGGTTCACCTGGGTATCCAAGCTGTGGCAGGCACGGGTACGCCGCTCGGCATCGTGCCAATGGGTACTGGCAATGATTTTGCGACTGCACTGGGGCTGCCGGTAGCTGAACCGACTAAATCGGTGGCCGCGCTGACGGCAGCGCTGAACGCTGGGGCAGCGGGTATCAAGGCCGTGGATGCCATCCGCGCCTGTGGTGAAGGCCTGAACCCGCCGTATAACAAGCCGTATGGGGATCCTAACCATGGCCGTTGGGTGGCCGGGGCGGTTTCAGCAGGGTTAGATGCCGCAATTAATGCGCGCGCCAATGCGATGTTACGCCCTAAAGGTAGTTCTCGGTACATTTTGGCGGCTTTGCGCGAATTAGCGGCTTATAAGTCTTGGCCTTATTTAATTGAAATTGAACATGTTACCGAGTCTGATTCCGATGTGGCACACATTTTGGATTTTCCAGGTATGCATGATTTAGGCCCAGAACCTGATGGTGACGGTCGCCGCTTACAATGGCATTCTAGTGGGGCATTAGTTACCGCAGCTAATTCACCCATTATCGGTGGCGGTATTGTGGTAGCACCAAAAGCCTCAATTACTGATGGTTATATGGACTTAGTGTTGGCTGGCGATATTGGTAAAGCTGGCGCCGCCAAAATGTTCCCCGAAATGATGAATGGCGGCAAGCACGCTAATTCCAAAGATGTGCGGATTATTCGGTGTAAAGCCTGCACTATTAAACCGGGGCAGGGCACTGTGCATTTACCTGCCGCATATGCTGATGGCGAGTTTTTGGGCACTTTGCCGCTGCGGGCCGAATTACGCCCTGGCGCCATCAAAGTTTTAGTTGCGCCGCACTAAGCCTGGCTGGAAAGCCAGATGGTACTATGCCACTTATGTCCCATCCGAGCGCCAATGCTGAGCCAAATCCTTATGCTGCCCCCAGCTCCAATGCTGAATCAGGCTCCGGTGCTGAATCGGGCTCCGAGGCTGCTGGGAACCCTGCATTTACCTCGGTTGGGCCAGATTACGGCACGCAACCTTATCAAACGGCTGCACCCTACCCTCCTGCGAATGGCGGTTACGGCACCTACGGGACTTATGGTGCTCCGGCGGATTTCTCCAAGCTGAATACCTATTCGATTTTGGCGCTGGTGTTCGCATTTGTGTTCGCGCCGCTCGGCATCGTTTTTGGGGCTTTAGCCCGCCCGTTGGCCAAAGTGCCCGGTGCGCCGGGGTGGATGAAGACCGTTGCTAATGCCGGTTTTTGGATCAGCTTGGCGCTGACCGCCTTACCTGTTTTGCTGGGCCTGACAATGCTGCTGACTTCGCTGGTGGTAGGCGCCCGCAGCTTTGGCGGCAGCCAAGTTTGCATCACCAGTCCCGATGGCGTAACCACCTGTCAGCGCGGCCCTAGCGTTTTCAGGGGTCGGGGTGGCGCCGATCCGGTGCTAATCTCGCCGGTAGCGCCGGTTCCCATAGGCTCTTAAGGTTGCCCATGGTGTTTATGCCCGATGGTGTTTATGCCCGATGGTGGCAAGACTGCACTTAACAAAATAAAGAAGAGGAATCACTCATATGGCATTAACGCCAAACCAAAAACTTGAAGCGGTTATTTCCCTAGCTAAACGCCGGGGCTTTGTGTTCCCGTGCGGTGAAATTTATGGTGGCACCCGTTCAGCCTGGGATTATGGCCCCTTGGGGGTGGAGTTGAAAGACAATATCAAGCGGGCGTGGTGGCAGGCGATGACGCGCCGCTCAGATGTGGTGGGCCTAGATAGTTCAGTTATTCTGCCGCGCCAAGTTTGGGTGGCTTCTGGCCACGTTGGCGTTTTCAATGACCCCTTAACCGAATGCTTAAAGTGCCATAAGCGTTTCCGGGTAGATCAATTACAAGAGGCTGTGGCCGCTAAAAAAGGTATTGAAGACCCTGATTTAGTGCAATTAGCAGACATTGCTTGCCCAGATTGTGGTACGCGCGGCCAATGGACTGAGCCACGTGATTTCAATATGATGTTGAAAACCTATTTGGGTCCAGTTGAAGATGAATCTGGTTTGCATTACTTGCGCCCGGAAACTGCGCAAGGTATTTTTGTTAACTTTGATAACGTGGTTACCACTTCCCGGATGAAGCCCCCATTTGGTATTGCCCAAATTGGTAAGAGTTTCCGTAATGAGATTACGCCCGGTAACTTCATTTTCCGCACTCGCGAATTTGAGCAGATGGAAATGGAATTCTTTGTGGTACCTGGTACTGATAAAGATTGGCATCAGTATTGGATTGACAATCGCAAGGCTTGGTATGTAAACCTGGGCATTAACCCAGAAAACTTGCGCATCTATGAGCATCCAGAAGAAAAGCTTTCGCATTATTCTACCCGCACCGTTGACATTGAATACAAGTTTGGTTTCACTGGTGGTGAGTGGGGTGAACTAGAAGGTATTGCTAATCGCACTGACTTCGACCTAAAAACCCACAGCGACCATTCTGGGAAAGACTTAATGTACCGAGACCCGGTTACTAATGAAAAGTATTACCCGTACGTCATCGAACCTGCCGCTGGCTTAACCCGCTCACTAATGGCCTTCCTAGTAGAAGCCTACGATGAAGATGAAGCACCTAATGCTAAGGGTGGGGTAGACAAGCGCGTCGTATTGCGCCTTGATAAGCGCTTAGCGCCTTTCAAAGCCGCAGTGTTGCCCTTATCAAAGTCTGCCGAATTGCTGCCCATTTCGGAAAAATTGGCTGAAGATTTACGCCAATACTGGAACATTGATTATGACGTAACTCAGGCAATTGGTAAGCGTTACCGCCGCCAAGATGAAATTGGCACGCCATACTGCATCACGGTGGATTTTGACACTTTGGAAGATAACGCCGTGACCATCCGTGACCGTGACACGATGGAGCAGGTTCGTATCCCGCTGGCCGAGGTGCGGGATTGGCTGGCCGCCCACCTCGCTGGTGCCTAGAGGTCGCCGCAGTGCAACGACCACACTGTCATTCTGCGCGCAGTCGCAGAATCCAGTGTTGTCAGCGCCCCAATATCCCTCACACGGCGTAACCAATGAGTAATTTTCTGAGCTACGCCAAGTTTCTGCTGGCGCCGATGGCGGGAGTTACCAACCCGCCATTTCGGCGGTTGTGCCGCGAATATGGAGAAATGCAACTTCCATTGGTTGAAGAATCCAAAAATGGTGTTTCGGGACCGGCGCTGGCTGCAAATGGTTCTGGCCAGGTAAGTGGTTCAGGCCAGGTAAATGGTTTATACGTCGCCGAAATGGTAACCAGCCGGGCCTTGGTAGAGCGCAACCCGCGTGCGCTCCACATCGTGCATTTCGACGATGACGAAGCCCCGCGTTCGGCCCAAGTGTATGGCGTTGACCCCGCGACCGTGGGCCAAGCGGTGGCCCTCATCGTAGGCGAAGACCGGGCCGATCACATTGACCTAAACTTTGGGTGCCCAGTTCCCAAAGTGACTCGCAAAGGAGGCGGCGGGGCGCTGCCGTGGAAAACCAATCTGTTTGCTGCTGTAGTGCGCGCTGCCGTCAAAGGGGCCGCCACCAACGGCGAGGGCGTGGAACCAGCGCCTGTCACGGTCAAAATCCGCATCGGGATTGACGATGAACATGAGACTTTCCGCGATGCTGCCCGGATTGCCGTGGCTGAAGGCGCACAAGCCATAACTTTGCATGCTCGCACGGTGGCCCAACGGTATTCCGGCGTAGCAGATTGGACCAAAATCGCAGAGCTCAAAGCCATGGATTTAGGTGTGCCAGTTTTTGGTAATGGTGACGTGTTTTCGGGTGACGACGCGGTAGCCATGGTGGCGCAAACTGGGTGCGACGGCGTGGCAATTGGCCGCGGTTGTTTAGGGCGCCCGTGGCTATTCGCAGACATTGCCGCAGCATTTAGCGGCTCGGATTACCGGGTGAAACCCGATTTAAATGAGATAAAAGCACTAATTATGCGGCATGGCTATTTGTTAGCTGATTACTATAACGATGAAAGCCGCGCCGCTAAAGATATGCGAAAACACATTGCTTGGTATTTGCGGGGATTTGGCATCGGGGGCGAAACTCGGCGCCAGCTAATGCTAGTGAACCATTTACCTGAATTAGCAGACAAACTATCCGGTTTACCCAATGAACCATTCCCGGCCGCTGGGGAAGGCGCGCGCGGGCGAATGGGTGGTGCCAAAAAACCTCATTTACCGGACAATTGGTTAGCTAACCGTGAAGTAGATGCCAATATGTTAACTGAATTAGCTGACACTGAGGGTTTAGGTTTTGGGAGCGAAGTAACAGGTGGCTGATATATTGGAATTCCCAGGGGCCCCAGAGCGAGTCCCCGCGCCTTATGAACCCAGCGATGTGGAACGCAAAGTTATAGAGCCGCCTAAAGGCCAACGGCGCACCGCCTTTGAACGTGACCGGGCCCGTTTAGTGCATTCTTCGGCAATGCGCCGACTGGGCGCAAAAACGCAAGTATTAACTCCGGGCACTGATGATTTTAGCCGTACTCGCTTAACTCATTCTTTGGAAGTCGCCCAAATTGGCCGCGAAATTGGCCGCTCTTTAGGGGCTGATCCCGATTTAGTTGATACTGCTTGTTTAGCCCATGATATTGGGCACCCGCCTTTCGGGCATAATGGCGAAACGGCTTTAGCGGAAGCCGCAGAACATATTGGAGGTTTCGAAGGCAATGCGCAAACTCTACGGGTATTAACCAGATTAGAACCAAAAGTTTTTGGGCTAGGTGGTGAAGGGGCTGGCCTTAATTTAACTAGGGCTTCTTTGGATGCGTGTGTGAAATACCCCTGGGCTTATTCACAGCGCCCCAGTAGGCCCGATGGAACTATCTCGCCAAAATTTGGGGTTTACGATGATGATGCTCCAGTTTTTGAATGGTTAAGGGCGGGCACGCCGGAATCCGCAAAAGGCAAAAAGTCATTTGAGGCGCAAATTATGGATTTTGCCGATGATATTGCATATTCCGTTCACGATGTGGAAGATGCCATTGTGGGGGGCCGAGTTGATTTCTCGATGTTGGATGACCCAGAATTAGTTTGGGACATGATAGTTGCTACCCAAGATTGGTATGGCGATTGGTATGATGGCGACGAATTAACCGCTGCTTTTGAACGCCTCAACCAAGCAAATATATTAGTTAAAGGTTTTAGTGGCACTCGCCGCGAATTAGCTGCCTTGAAAAATGCGACTTCATCGTTAATTAGTAGGTTCGCGGGCGCTGCACAAATTGCTACCCGTGGGCAATATGGGCCAGACCCAATTACCCGTTATCAGGGGGACTTAATTATCCCGCCCGATACGGCAATGGAAATTCTCGCTTTAAAAGGTGTTTCGGTTGCTTTTGTTATGGCACCACGGGAGGCGGATCCGCGTTATAGCGCACAGCGGGAAATTACCCAAGAATTAGTTACGCTGATATCCGCCATCGGGCCAGATGCTTTAGAACCTGACTTTGCCGACGATTATCTGCAGGCCAGTGACGATGCGGCGCGTCTGCGGGTGGTGATAGACCAGGTAGCATCTCTCACCGACGTTTCGGCGATGCTGTGGCATGAAAAACTGAAAAACGGCGCCTTGCCCGCCACGCGCTACACCGGCGAACCAGCGGATTGGGACCTGGCCGATAAGGGCCTCGCAGCATTGTTTTAACGTGGGCCATCCGCCCACACCGACTGAAAGCTGAGCGCAAGCCAAGTTTACTGGGGCTTGTCGAAGCTGGGGGAAGGTGTTGACGAGCGGAGTGAGAAAACTACGCTCCGCACTGCCTGGCATCTCATTCCAGAGTCAGGTTAAAAACTATTCTTGTCATTCTGCGCAAGGCTGAAAGCCGCCTGTCGCAGAATCCAGCCAACTAGTGTCCGCGCATCGCGATAGGGTGTAATTATGGCAGGGCTGATCAAGCGGGAAAGCGTAGACGAGGTACGCGATAAGACCCGCATTGATGAGGTGATTTCCAGCCAAGTTGCCCTGATCAACGCGGGTGCGGGCCAGCTCAAAGGCTTGTGCCCTTTTCACGATGAAAAAACCCCATCGTTCACCGTGCGGCCCTCAATTGGTCGGTACCACTGCTTTGGCTGTGGCGAATATGGTGATGCCATTAGCTTTGTGGAGCACACTCAGGCGCTGGGGTTCACCGATGCGGTGGAGTATTTAGCGAACCTAGCTGGCATCACCCTGCAATATGAAGACCGGCAACCGGGTTTTGAGCGCCCGCGTGAGGCACCCGAATTGCGCCCGCGCATCATCGCCGCTAATAAAGCGGCTTGCGAGTATTTTCAAAGTCAGCTTGTCACTGCTGAGGCGGCCGCAGCGCGCAAATTTTTATTTGACCGCGCCTTTGACCGCGAGGCAGCGCTACTGTTCCAAGTCGGTTTTGCCCCCACTGGCTGGGATAGTTTATGCCGCCATTTAACCGGTCTAGGTTTTACGCAGCATGAAATTGTGGCAGCCGGTTTAGGCAAACACCGCACTAATGGCAACGGTATTTATGATTTATTCCGGGGCCGGTTAATGTTTCCCATTAGGGATATCTCCGGCACCATTGTTGGCTTTGGTGGGCGGCGCTTAGATGAACTAGAAGATAACCCGGATCAAGTTGCCAAGTATATGAATACCCCGGAGACTTTGGTTTACAAAAAATCGCACGTGCTATTCAATATAGATAAAGCTCGTGGGCCGATAAAAGATGCCAAACGGGTGGTTATTGTTGAGGGTTATACCGATGTCATGGCGGCCTGGCTGAGCGGGGTGCAATGTGCGGTTGCCACCTGCGGCACGGCTTTTGGCAGTGAGCACGCCAAGTTGGTGCGCCGGGTGATGGGGGATCACGTTACTGGTGGCGGCCTAAAACTGGCCGAGGGCAGTTCGCTGGGCGGCGAGGTAATTTTTACGTTCGATGGCGATAAAGCTGGGCAGGCTGCGGCCCTGAAAGCTTTTGGGGAAGACCAACGTTTCCATGCCCAAACTTTTGTGGCGGTAGAACCCGGCGGTATGGATCCATGTGAATT
>Ga0268261_10000181_pt1 | contig 38866 bp, 10 predicted proteins | sample TergutNc150P1_FD_190353 | JGI IMG/M metagenome (GOLD analysis project Ga0268261, IMG submission 190353) | Nasutitermes corniger P1 segment gut microbial community from laboratory colony in Florida, USA - Nc150 P1 (SPAdes) (version 2) | ecosystem: Host-associated > Arthropoda: Insects >... | reverse complement strand
TAGCAAAGAAGTATATGTATATTCTAATATAAGATGACTAGAGAATAGAGAAAGAATACACTAAGTAAGTATAGGGTTAGGTTGTCACACCTCTCTAGGTTACCCTGGGGGGGACAGAACCGAATCGTAATTTAGCGGTACCGAGTACCTTGGACCTGGAAAGTGTTATCGTCGTGTCTTACCACCTGACAGAAGCAAAGCAGCACAAAGGGCGAACATCTATGAGACTGCGTCCTGCGAAACGTAAATCCACACAACACGATGCCGTGGCGACCGAAGGTTAATCGTCGAGAATGTTCCCAAATCTTAGTCACGTAGTGGCCTGGTCTGACGTACTACAGGCCGGAAGAACGGTGCAGACCGGAATGCTTCTGGGCCGTTTTCCCTCAGCTTTTATAAGGGATAAAAGCTGATGTCTTGCATATTTGTGTTCATAACATATACAAACGTTACTCGCCAGGCAACCTTGAGAAGTATGACAGTCAACCTTGTGCTGACTCGATATGTTTGTAATTGAATACAAACAAGCGGGAATTAGAGTGATGAGCCAAGAACTGACGCAATCAGTACTCGCTCATTACAATATAAACGCTCGACGTACGGCCTATTTGTTCAGTATATGAGCTCGATACACGACTCGCGCTAAGTAATGAAATACGTGTAAACGGGACAGACATATAGATTCATTCATTAGTATATAGCTCTATGGCCAGTAAGGCAAGTACAAAAGCCCAAGACAGGATACCGTTATGGATCTGGTACACTGCATTCTGTGCAATTTCTTAGTGGTTCCCACTTCCATCGCCACGTGCCTCTACGTCTGCAAAGACACCAGAGATCCTAGCGGCAAAAGTTGGAACTGTTGTCCGAGAAGTCTGTTCGGTAATGTTGCAGAAATGACAGCTTCCTCGCCATTCATGTAAATGTTTCTTGCCACAAATCTACTAGAAGTGACAGACGGTAACATTAAGGAAGTTTGGAATACGTTTTCAAAACAAGACTTGCAACAGTATTGAATTTTGTCCTACACATTATGTGCTAACTTTGATTTCGTAATGTGAATTGCGTCAACTGAAGAAATTCGTGTATTGGCGATCGAACTACAATATACCTTTTCAGAAAATAATCGAGATTTATGACTTGACCTAACTTAATAAGATCTTTCGGGACGTTCGACATGAAGCTTTATTGTTTTGATAAATGATTTTAAACCTACATACGCTAAACATGAAGCCAATGTGTACGGAATAATTGACTAAAACGGGACTTGCACGAAATGAAGCAAAAAGTGATGAAATCTGTTTAATGGCAATCTATCAACAACCAAACTGCATAGAAAATTGTCAGGATCACGACTTCTGACAAGTGATGAAATTCATATAATTACGAGCTACTTGCACATTAACTGTGCTGAATATGGGCTACAAAAATGATTATGTGCTACCTTTGATTTCGTAATGTGAAATGCGCCAGCTAAAGAAATTTGTGTATTGGCCATCTTACTACAGTATTCCTTTGCAGAAAGTATCGAGATTTATGACTTGAGCCAACATAATAAGATCATTTGGGTCGCTCGACTTGAATCTTTATTGGGTTGATAAATGACTCTAAACATATATGCGCTCGACATGCAGCCACGGTGTACTGAATAAGTGACTAAAACGTGACTTGCACGAAATGAAGCAAAAAGTAGTGAAATCTTTTTAATGTCAATCTATCTACAAGCAAACTGTATAGAAAACTGTTAGGATCAGGACTTCTGAGAAGTGATGGAATTCATAAAGTTACGAACTACTTGCACCTTAACTTGCTGAGTATGGATTACAAAAATGATTTAATCCACTTCAAAGAGCACGTGTTTTGCTCTTGACTTACAGCTATTCTGTTACAAAGCCTGTTAACATGACTCACTGCAAGTCATGAAATTCGTGTATTGGAATTCAACATATATCTTACCTGTTCTGAAAATGTGTTTATACATAATTTGCGCCTAATCTAGAAATTTGTGTGTTTAAGCTTGCCTTACTGTCTATCTGTATTGAATATGGAATGGAAATATGACTCGCGAATAGAGATGTAATAATTTTCTAAGTGCTTGGCATGCATCTCATCGGTAATCAATAGCCCTTACATGATTTCGACCAACTGATGATGTTTCTGTATTAACGCTCGAAGTACAGCCTATTTTTTCAGTATATGAGCTCGATAAAAGTCTCGCGCTGAGTAATCACATACGTGTACACTGGACCGACATTTAGGTACAGTTCTAAGGCCAGTTCGTCATGAACAATAGCCCAGACCCGAGACCGTTACGGATCTTGTACACTTCACCCTGGGCATTTCTTAGTGTTTCCCACTTTCGTCGCCAGGTGCCTCTAGTCCGCAAAGACTCCAGCGAACCTAACGGCAAAAGGTGGAACTGTTTGTCGAATGTTTGTCATGTAATTTTGCAGAAATGACCGCTTCCTCGCCATTTATGTATTTGTTAATTGCCACAAATCTACGACAAGGGATCGACGGTGCCATAGAGGTGATGTTAAGAATGTGTTTGAAACATGCCTTGCGCAACCCATGTTATAAGACTATTGATGTTCGACCTACAGATTATCTGTGTTACATTTCATTTCTTAATATGAATTGCGCCAACTGAAGAAATTCGTGTATTCTTGGTCGTACTACAGTATAATGTCTAAAAAAAATCTTGAGAATTATGACGGGCCAACTTAATAGGATCGTTTCTGACGCTCAACATGAAGCTTTTATGTATTGATATATGACTCTGAATGTATATGCGCTCGACATGAAACATAGATGTACTGAATAAATGACTAAAACGTGACTTGCACCAACTGAAGCATTTCTGTGCTGTAAATGTACTCCAAGCGTTTCGCGCTAAAATTGTTAAAATCTGTTTAATGGCAATCTAACTACAAACCAAACTGTATAGAAAATTGTCGGTATCGAGACTTTCTCAAGTGATGAAATTCGTATTATAACCATCAACTTGCACCTTAACTGTGCTAAATAAGGGGTACAAACATGATTTAATCCACCTGAAAGAGTTCGTCTTTTGGCACTTGACATTCAGCCTATAGTTGTCTAAGCCTACTAACATTACTCATTGCAAGTGATGAAATTCGTGTATTGGCATTCGACAAACAACTTATGTGTTCTGAATATGTGTTTAAACATAATTTGCACCAAATCAAGTTTTTCGTTTTTGACGTTTGTCTCACTGTCTTATTGTACTGGAAACATGACTTGCGAATAGTGATTAATAATCTCCGAACGTGAGTTCTACGAACTGAACATATCCGTGTATCAACCCTCGAAATACAACCTATTTGTTCAACATATGAGCTCGATACACGACTTCGCGCTAAGTAATGAATTACTTGTATACGGAACTGACCTTTAGATTCATACATTAGTATATAACTCTACGGCCAGTAAGGCAAGTACAAAAGCCCAAGACAAGAGACCGTTATGGATCAGGTTTACTGCTTTCTGTGCAATGTCTTATTGGTTCCCACTTTCATCGCCAGGTGCCTTTCCGTCTGCAAAGACGCCAGAGAACCTAGCGGCAAATGTTGGAACTACTGGTCGAGAAGTCTGTTCGGTAATGTTGCAGAAATGACCGCTTCCTGACCATTTATGTAAATGTTTCTTGCCACAAATCTACTACAAGTGAAAGACGGTGACATTGAGGAAGTTAGGAATATGTTTTAAAAACAAGACTTGCAACAACACATAATAAATGATTACTGAATTTTGACCTACAGATTATGTGCTACATTTGATTTCGTAATGTGAATTGTGCCAACTGAAGAAATTCGTGTATTGGCGCTCGAACTACAGTATATTTTGAAGAAAATAATCGAGATTTATTACTCGAACCAATTTAATAAGATCTTTTGGGACGCTCGACATGAAGCTTTATTGTGTTGATAAATGATTCTAAACATATATGCGCTCGACATGCACCTAAGGTGTACTGAATAAGTGACTAAAACGTGACTTGCACGAAATGAAGCAAAAAGGGATGAATTCGGTTTAATGACAATCTATCAACAAACAAACTGCATAGAAAATAGTCAGGATCACGACTTCTGACAAGTTATGTGTGTTTAATCTTGGCTTACTGTCTATCTGTATTGAATATGAACTGTAAACATGACTCGCGAATAGAGGTGAAATAATTGTCTTTGAGCTTGTCATGCAACACATCGGTAATCAATACAGCCCCTGTACATGAGTTCGGCCAGCTGAAGATGTTCGTATATTAACGTTCGAAATACAGCCTATTTGCTCAATATATGAGCTCGATAAACGAGTCGCGCTAAACACAGAAACACTTGTATGCGGCACTGACATTTAGATTCATTCATTAGTATATAGCTCTATGGACAGTAAGGCAAGTACAAAAGCCCAAGTCAGGAGACCTTTATGGATCTGGTACACTGCATCGTGTGCAATTTCTTAGTGGTTTCCACTTCCATCGCCAGGTGCCTCTACGTCTGCAAAGACGCCAGAGATCGTAATGGGAAAATTTGTAACTATTGGTCGAGAAGTCTATTCGGTAATGTTACAGAAATGACCGCTACCTCGCCATTTATATAAATGTTTCTTGCCACAAATCTACAAGTGACAGACGGTGACATTGTGGAAGTTAGTAATATGTTTTCAAAAGAAGACTTGCAACAACACATGATAAAAGAGTATTGATTTTGACCTATAAATTATGTGCTACCTTTGATTTCGTAATGAGAATTGCGCTAACTGAAGAAATTTTGTTTTGGCGATAGAACTGCAGTATATCTTTTCAGAAAATAATCGAGATTTATGACTCGACCCAACTTAATAAGATCTTTCGTGACCCTCGACACGTAGCTTAATTATAATGATAAATGACACTAAACATATATGCGCTGGACATGCTGCCAAGGTGTACTGAATAAGTGACTAAAATATGACTTGCACGAAATGAAGCAAATAGTGATGAAATCTGTTTAATGGCAATCTATCTACAAGCAAACTGCATAGAAAATTGTCAGGATCAGGACTTCTGACAAGTGATGAAATTCATAAATTTACGAACTACTTGCACCTTAACTGTGCTGAATATGGGCTAGAAAAATAATTTAATCCACCTCAAAGAGCACTTTCTTTGCTCGTGACATACAGCTGTTCTGTTACAAAGCCTGTTAACATGACTCACTGCAAGTGATGAAATTCGTTTATTGGCATTCAACATACATCTTACCTGTTCTGAATGTGTTTATACATAATTTGCGCCTAATCAAGAAATTTGTGTGTTTAAGCTTTCCTTACTGGCTATCGGTATTGAATATGGCCTGGAAATATGATTCTCGAATAGAGATGTAATAATTTTCTAAGTGCTTGACATGCAACGGATCGGTAATCAATAGCCCCCTACATGATTTGGAACAACTGAAGATTTACGTATATTAATGCTTGAATTACAGCGTATTTGTTCATTATAATAGCTCGATACACGTCTCGCGCTGAGTAATCATATACGTGCATACAGTATCGACATTTGGGTTCGGTTCTAAGGCCAGTTAGTCTTGAACATTAGCCCAGTTCGGACACCGTTACGGATCTAGTACACTGCACCATTGGCATTACTTAGTGGTTCCCACTTTCGTCGCCAGGTGCCTGTACGTCTGCAAAGACGCCAGCAAACCTAGCGGCAAAAGGTGGAACATTTTGTCGAAAATTTTTCATGTAATTTTGCAGAAATCACCGCTTCCTCGCCATTTATGTATGTTTCTCGCCACAAATCTACAACAAAGGATCGACGGTGACATTAAGGTGATGTTAGGAATATGTTTTCGAAACATGGCTTGCGCAACCCACATTATAAGACTACTAATGTTCGACCCACAGATTATCTGTGCTACCTACTATTTCGTAATAAGAATTGTGCCAACTGAAGAAATTCTTGCTCGAACTACAGTATAACATCAAAAATTTTGAGAATTATGACGAGCCAACTTAATAAGATACTTTCTGACGTTCTACATGAACGTTTTTGTGTTGATAAATGACTCTGAATATATATGTGCTCGACATGAAGCATAGATGTACTGAATAAATGACTAAAACATTTCTTGCACCAACTGAAACTGTTATGTGCTGTAAATGTACTACAAACTTTCTCGCTAAAGTTGATGAAATCTATTTAATGGCAATCTAACTACAACCAAACTGTATAGAAAGATGTCGGAATCAAGACTTTGTCAAGTGATGAAATTCGTATAATTACGTTCAACTTGCACCTTAACTGTGTTGAATAAGGGCTAGAAGCATGATTTAATCCACCTCAAAGAGTTCGTTTTTGGCACTTGAGATTCAGCCTATCTGAGTATAAGCCTGTTAATATGACTCTCTGCAAGTGATGAAATTCGTGTATTGGCATTCGACATACAACAGTCCTGTTCTCAATATGTGTTTAAACCTAACTTGCACCCAATGAAGTTACTCGTGTATTTACGTTCGTCTCATTGTCTAATTGTACTTAAATTGTACTGGAAACATAATTTGCGAATAGTGATTAAATAAGTGTCTTAATGCTTGACATGCAAATGATCGGTAATTAAAACAAATTCCGGACGTGATTTCGACGAACTGAACATGTCCGTGTATCAACGCCGAATTGCAGCTTATTTGTTCTGTATATGAGATCGATGCACGACACGCGCTAAGTAATGATATACGTGTATACGGGACTGACATTTAGAATCATTCATTAGTATGAATGTCTATGGCCCGTAAGGCAAGTACAAAAGCCCCAGACAGGAGACCGTTATGGATCTTGTTCACTGCATTCTGTGCAATTTCTTAGTGGTTCCCTCTTTCATCGCCAGGTGCCTCTACGTCTGCAAAGACAGCAGTGATCCTAGCGGCAAAAGTTGGATCTATTGGTCGAGAAGTCTTTTTGGTAATGTTGCAGAAATGACCGCTTCCTGGCCTTTTATGTAAAAGTTTCTAGCCACAAATCTACTACAAGTGACAGACGGTGACATTGAGGAAGTTAGGAATATGTTTCAAAACAAGACTTGCTACAACACATGATAAATAGTACTGAATTTTGACCTACAGATTATGTGCTACCTTTGATTTCGTCGTGTGAATTGAGCGAACTGAAGAAATTCGTGTATTGGCGATCGAAGTACAATATATTTTGGCAGAAAATAATCGAGATTTATGACTTGACCGAACTTAATAAAATCTTTTGGGACGCTAACATGAAGCTTTATTGTGTTGATAAATGACTATAAACATATATGCGATCGACATGCAGCCAAAGTGTACTGAATAAGTGACTAACACGTGAATTGCACGAAATGAAGCAAAAGGTGATGAAATCTGTTTAATGGTAATCTATCTGCAACCAAAGTGCATAGGAAATTGTCAGGATCACGACTTCGGACAAGTGATGAAATTCATATAATTACGAACTACTTGCACCTTAAATGTGCTGAATATGGGCTACATAAATGATTTAAGCCACCTCAAAGGGTACGTGTTTTGCTCTTGACATACAGCTATTCTGTTACAAAGCCTGTTAACATGACTCACTGCAAGTGAAGAAATTCGTGTATTGGCATTCGACATAATTCATATCTGTTCTGAATATGGGTTTAAATATAACTTGCGCCTAACCAAGAAATGTGTGTGTTTAAGCTTTTCTTACTGATTGTCTGTATTGAATATGAACTGTAAACATGAATCTCGAATAGAATTGAAATAATTTTCTTAGAGATAGGCATGCAACTCATCGGTAATCAAAACAGCCCCGTACATGAGTTTGGCCAAATGAAGATTTTCGTATATTAGTCCTCGAAGTACTGCCTATTTTAGGTTTTTCGTACCGTAGATCCTTTTTAAGTATTATGATAAGGGTTGCCAACAGATGCCACTTTCTTTTGTAATATTTTTATTTACACGTCTCTTCCCTACATGTTCCGGGCTTTTACCAGCCCATCATCAGGGAATTCTCCAGCTGTTGCTTTTCTGTTACCACTTGGTTCATGTAGTGCTTAGCCGTTTGTCCGCGTGCTTCCCGGAGACGTAGACGCACGCGGACAAATGGCTAAGCACTACATGAACCAAGTGGTAACAAATAAGCAACAGCTGGGGATACCCCTGATGATGGGCTGGTAAAAGCCCGAAGCATGTAGGGAAGAGACGTGTAAATAAAGAAATATTACAAAAGAAAGAGGCATCTGTTGTTAACCCTTATCATAATACTGCCTATTTGTTCAGTATGGGCTCGATACACGACTCGATCTAAGTAAAGATATACGTGAATACGGTACTGACATTTAGATTCTTTCAGTAGTATATAGCTCTATGGCCAGTAATGCAAGTACAAAAGCCCAAGACAGGAGAACGTTATGGATCTGGTACACTGCATAGTGTGCAATTTCTTAGTGGTTCCCACATTCATCGTCAGGTGCCTCTACGTCTGCAGAGACGCCAGAGATCCTAGCGGCAAAATTTAGAACTATTGTTCGAGAAGTCTGTTCTTTAATGTTGCAGAAATGACCGCTTCCTCGCCATTTATATAAATGTTTCTTGCCAAAATCTACAAGTGATTGACGGTGACATTGAGAAAGTTAGGAATGTTTCCAATAGAAGACTTGCAACAACCCATGATAAAAGCGTATTAAATTTGACCTACAGATTATGTGCTACCTCGGATTTCGTAATGTGAAATCCGCCAACTGAAGAAATTTGTGTATTGGCGATCGAACTACAGTATATGTTTGCAGAAAATAATCGAGCTTTATGACTTGACCGAACTTAATAAGATCTTACGTGACGCCCGACATAAAGCTTTATTGTGTTGATAAATGACTGTAAACATATATGCGCTCGACATGCAACCAAGGTGTACTGAATAAGTGACTAAAACTTGAAATGCACAAAATAAAGCAAAAAGAGATGAAATCTGGTTAATGGCTACAAGTAAAGAGCATAGAAAATTATCAGGATCAGGACTTCTGACAAGTGATGAAATTCATAAAATTACGAACTACTTCCACCTTCACTGTGCTGAATATGGGCTAGAAAAATGATTCAATCCACCACAAAGAGCACTTTTTTTGGTCTTGACATACAGCTATTCTGTTACAAATCCTGTTAACATGACTCACTGCAAGTGATGAAATTCGTGTATTGGCATTCTACATATATCTTACCTGTTCTGAATGTGTTTATACATAGTTTGCGCCTAATCAAGAAATTTGTGTGTTTAAGCTTGCCTTACTGTCTATCTGTATTGAATATGGACTGGAAATATGACTCGCGGATAGACATGTAGTAATTTTCTAAGTGCTTCACATGCAATGGATCGGTTATCAATAGCCCCTACATGATTTGGAACAACTGAAGATTTACGTATACTAATGCTTAAAATGTTCAGCGTACTAGTTCAGTATATGAGCTCGATACACGACTCACAATGAGTAATCACATATGTGTATTCTGGATCGACATTTAGATTCAGTTCGAAGGCCAGATATTCATGAACAGTAGCCCAGATCGGAGACCTTTACGGATCTAGTACACTGCACCATGGGCATTACTTAGTGGTTCCCACTTTCGTGGCCAGGTGCCTCTACGTCTTCAAAGAAGCCAGCGATCCTAGCGGCAAAAGGTGGAACTATTTGTCGAAAGTGTGTCATGTAATTTTGCAAAAAAGACCGCTTCCTCGCCATTTATGTAAGTTTCTTGCCACAAATCTACGACAACGGATCGAAGGTGACATTGAAGTGATGTTAGGAATATGTGTTCGAAACATGCCTTGCGCAACCCATGTTAATAGACTATTGATGTTGGACCTACAGATTATTTGTGCTACATATGATTTCGTAATATGAATTGCTCCAACTGAAGAAATTCGTGCTCGAACTACAGCATAACTATTAAAAAACTTTGAGAATTATGACGAGCCAAATTTAATAAGATCCTTTCTGACGTTCTACATGAAGCTTTTTCTTGTTGATAAATAACTCTGAATATATATGTGCTCGACATGAAGCATATATGTACTGAATAAATGACTAAAAAGTGACTTGCACCAACTGAAGCTGTAAATGGACACCAAACGTTTCGCGCTAAAAGTGTTGAAATCTGATTAATGGCAATCTAACTACAACAAAACTGTATAGAAAGTTGTCGGGGTCAAGACTTTGTCAAGTGAGGAAATTCGTATAATTACCATCAACTTGCATCTTAACTGTGCTGAATAAGGGTTGCAAATATGATTTAATCCATCTCGAAGAGTTCGTTTTTGGCACTTGACTTTCAGCCAATCTGTGTCTAATCTTGTTAATATGACTCACAGCAAGAGATGAAAATCCTGTATTGGCATTCGACATACAACTTATCTGTTCTGATTATGTGTTGAAACCTAACTTGTACCCAATCAAGTTATTCGTGTATTTACGTTCGTCTCACAGTCTAATTGTACTTAATTGTACTGGAAGCATGATTTTCGAATAGTAATTAAATAAGTGTCTTAATGCTTGACATGCAACACATGGGTAATTAAAACAATCTCCGAACGTGAGTTCGACGAACTGAGCATGTCCGTGTATCAACGCCGAAATACAGCCTATTTTTTTCTGTGTATGAGCTCGATACACGACTCGCGCTAAATAATGAAATACGTGTATACGGGACTGACATTTAGAATCATTCATTAGTATAAAGCCCTATGGCCAGTAGGGCAAGTACAAAACCCCAAGACAGGAGACCGTTATGGATCTGGTTCACTGCATTCTGTGCAATTTTGTTAGTGGTTCCCACTTTCATCGCCAGGTGTCTCTATGTCTGCAAAGACGCCAGAGATCCTAGCGGCAAATTTGGAACTATTGGTCGAGAAGTCTTTCTGGTAATGTTGCAGAAATTACCGCTTCCAGGCCATTTATTTAAAGTTTCTTGCCACAAATCTACTACAAGTGACAGAAGGTGACATTGAAGAAGTTAGGAATGTGTATTCAAAACAAGATTTGCAACAACAAATGATAAAAGAGTACTGAATTTTGACCTCTAGATTATATGCTACCTTTGATTTCGTAATATGAATTGCGCGAACTGAAGAAATTCATGTATTGGCGATCGAAATACAGTATATTTTTGCAGAAAATAATCGAGATTTATGACTTTACCAACTTAATAAGATCTTTTGGGACGCTAGACATGAAGCTTTATTGTGTTGATAAATGATCAAAATATATATGAGCTCGACATGCAGCCAAGGTGTACTGAATAAGTGACTAACACGTGAGTGGCACGAATTGAAGCAAAAGGTGATGAAATCTGTTTATTGGTTATCTATCTACAACCAAACTACATAGAAAATTGTCAGGATCACGACTTCTGACAAGTGATGAAATTCATATAATTACGAACTACTTGCACCTTAACTGTGCTGAATATGGGCTACAAAAATGATTTAAGCCTCCTCAAATAGTACGTGTTTTGCTGTTGTCATACAGCTATTCTGTTAAAAAGCCTGTTAAAATGATTCAATGCAAGTGAAGAAATTCGTGTATTGGCATTCGACATACAACTCATCTGTCCTGAATATGGGTTTGAACATAACTTGCGCCTAACCAAGAAATGTGTGGTTTAGCTTTTCTTACTGTCTGTCTGTATTGAATGTGAACTGTAAACATGACTCGCGAATAGAGATGAAATAATTGTCTTAGAACTTGACATGCAACTCATCGGTAATCAAAAGAGCCCCGTACATCTGTTCGGCGAAATGAAGATATTCGTAAATTAATGCTGGAAGTACAGCTTAATCGTTCAGTATGAGCTCGATACACGACTCGCGCTAAGTAAAGAAATACGGGACTGATACTTAGATTCATTCATTAGTATATAGCTCTATGGCCAGTAGGGCAAGTACAAAAGCCCAAGACAGGAGACCGTTATGGATCTGGTACACTGCATCTTGTGCAATTTCTTAGTGTTTTCCACTTTCATCGCTAGGTACCTCCACGTCTGCAGAAACGCCAGAGACCCTAGCGGGAAAGTTGGAACTATTTTTCGAGAAGTCTGTTCGGTAATGTTGCAGAAATGACCGCTTCCTCGCCATTGATATAAATGTTTCTTGCCACAAATCTACTACAAATGATAGACGGTGACATTGAGGAAGTTAGGAATGTGTTTCCAATAGAAGACTTGCAACAACACATGATAAAAGCGTATTGAATTTTTACCAACAGATAATGCTCTACCTTGGATTTCGAAATGTGAAATGCGCCAACTGAAGAAATTTGTGTATTGGCGATCGAACTTCAGTATATCTTTGCAGAAAATAATCGAGATTTATAACTTGAACCAACTTAAGTTCTTTCGTGACGCTCGACATGAAGCTCTATTGTGTTGATAAATGACTCTAAACTTATATGCGCTCGACATGCAGCCAAGGTGTACTGAATAAGTGACTAAACCGTGACTTGCACGAAATGAAGCAAAAAGAGATGAAATCTGTTTAATGGCAATCTATCTGCAAGCAACTGCATAGATAATTGTCAGGATCAGGACTTCTGAAAAGTGACAACTACTTGCACCTTAACTGTGCTGAATATGGGCTAGAAAAATGATTTAATCCACCTCAAAGAGCACTGCATTCTGTGCAATTTCTTATTCGTTCCCACTTTCATCGCCAGGTGCCTCTACGTCTGCAAAGACGCCAGAGATCCTAGCGGCAAAAGTTGGAACTATTGGACGATAAGTCTTTTCGTTAGTGTTACAGAAATGACCGCTTCCTGGGCATTTATGTAATAGTTTGTTTGCCACAAATCTACTACAAGTGAGAGACGGTGACATTGTGGAAGTTAGGAATATGTTTTCAAAACAAGACTTGCAACAACACATGATAAATGTGTACTGAATTTTGACCTACAGATTATGTGCTATCTTTGATTTCGTAATGTGAATTGCTCGAACTGAAGAAATACTTGTATTGGCGATCGAACTACAGTATATCTTTGCAGAAAATAATCGAGATTTATGACTTGACCCAACTTAATAAGATCTTTCGTGAAGCTCGACATGAAGCTTTATTGTGTTGATGAATGTCTCTAAACATATATGCGCTCGACATGCAGCCAAGGTGTACTGAATAAGTGACTGAAACGTGACTTGCACGAAATGAAGCAAAAAGTTATGGAATTTCTTTAATGGCAATCCATCTACAAGCAATCTGCATAGAAAATTGTCAGGATCAGGACTTGTGACAAGTGATGAAATTCATAAAATTACGAACTACTTGCACGTTAACAGAGCTGAACATGGGCTACAAAAGTGATTTAAGCCACCACGTGTTTTTTTCTTGATATACAGCTATTCTGTTACAAAGCCTGCTTACATGACTCACTGCAAGTGAAGAAATTCCTGTATTGGCATTCGACATACATCTTATCTGTTCTGAATATGGGTTTAAAAATAACTTGCTCCTAACCAAGTAATGTGTGTGTTTTAGCGTTTCTTACTGTCTATCTGTATTGAATATGAACTGTAAACTTGATTGACGAATAGAGATGAAATAATTGTATCAGAGCTTGAAGTGCAACTCATCCGTAATCAAAAGAACCCCGTACATGAGTTCAGCCAAATGAAGATATTCGTATATTAAAGATCGAAGTACAGATTATTTGTTCACTATGAGCTCGATACACGACTCGCGCTAAGTAAAGAAATACGTGTATACGGGACTGACATTTAGATTCATTCATTAGTATATAGCTCTATGGCCAGTAAGGTAAATACAAAAGCCCAAGACAGGAGACCGTTATGGATCTGGAATACCGCACCCTGTGCAATTTCTTAGTGGTTCCCACTTTCATTGCCAAGTGCCTCTACGTCTGCAGAGACGCCAGGGATCCTAGCTGCAAAAGTTGGAACTATTGTTCGAGAAGTCTGTTCGGTAATGTTGCAGACATGACCGCTTCCTCGCCATTTATATCAATGTTTCTTGCCACAAATCTACTACGGTGACAATGAGGAAGTTAGGAATATGTTTTCAATAGAAGACTTGCAACAACACATGATAAAAGCGTATGGAATTTTGACCTACAGATTAGGTTCTACCTTGGATTTTGTAATGTGAAATGCGCCAACTGAAGAAATTTGTGTATTGGCGATCGAACTACAGTATAACTTTGCAGTAACTAATCGAGATTTATGAATTGACCCAACTTAAGATCTTTAGTGACGCTCGTCTTGAAGCTTTATTGTATTGATAAATGACTTTAAACTTTTATGCGCTCGACATGCAACCAAGGTGCACTGAATAAGTCACTAAAACGTGACTTGCACGAAATGAAACAAAAAGTGATGAAATCTGTTTAATGGCAATGTATCTACCAGCACACTGCATAGAAAATTGTCAGGATCAGGACTTCTGACAAATGATAAAATTCATAAAATTACGAACTACTTGCACTTTAACTGTGCTGAATATGGGCAAGAAAAATGATTTAATAAACCACAAAGAGCACTTTTTTTGCTCTTGACATACTGCTATTCTGTTACAAAGCCTGTTAACATGACTCACTGCAAGTGATGAAATTCTTGTATTCTCATTCGACATTATTCTTAACTGTTCTGAATATGTTTATAAATAATTTGCGCCTAATCAAGAAATTTGTGTGTTTAAGCTAGCCTTACTGTCTATCTGTATGGACTGGATATATGACTCGCGAATAGAAATTTAGTAATTTTCTAAGTGCTTGACATGCAACAGATCGGTAATCCATAGCCCCTACATGATTTCGAACAACTGAAGATTTACGTATATTAATGCTTGAAGTACAGCGTATTTGTTCAGTATATAAGCTTGATACACGTCTCGCGCTGAGTAATCACATACGTGTATACAGGATCGACATTTAGGTTCAGTTCTAAGGCCAGTTAGTCATGAACAATGTCCCAGATCGGACACCGTTACGGAACTAGTACCCTGCAACATGGGCATTTCTTAGTGGTTCCCACTTTCGTCGCAAGGTGCCTCTACGTCTGCAAAGGCGCCAGCGAAACTAGCGGCAAAATGTGGAAATATTTGTCGAATGTTTGTCATGTAGTTTTGCAGAAATGTCCGCTTCATCGCACATTTATGTATGTTTCTTGCCACAAATCTACGACAAGGGATCTACGGTGACATTGAGGTGACGTTAGAAATATGTGTTCGAAGCATGCCTTGCTCAACCCATGTTATAAGACTACTGATGTTCGACCTACAGATTACCTGTGCTACATATGATTTCGTAATATGAATTGCGCCAACTGAAGAAATTCGTACTCGAACTAGAGTATATCATCTAAAATATTTTGAGAATTATGACGAGCCAACTTAATAAGATCCTTTTTGACGCTCTACATGAAGCTTTTTTGTGTTGATAAATGACTCTGAATATATATGCTCTAGACATGAAACAAAGATGTACTGAATAAATGACTGAAACGTGACATTCACCAACTGAAGCTATTGTGCGCTGTAAATGTACTCCGAACTTTTCGCGCTAAAGTGTTGAAATCTGATTAATGGCAATCTAACTACAACCAAACTCTATAGAAAATTGTCTGGATCAAGACTTTGTCAAGTGATGAATTTCGTATAATTACGATCAACTTGCACGTTAAGTGTGCTGAATAAAGGCTACAAACATGATTTAATCCACCTCGAAGAGTTGGTTTTGGCACTTGACATTCAGCCTATCTGTTTCTAAGCCTGTTAATATGACTCACTGCAAGAGATGAAATACGTGTTTTGGCATTCGACATACAACTTATCTGTTCTGAATATGTGTTTAAACCTAACTTGCACCCAATAAAGTTATTCGTGAATTTACGTTCGACTCACAGTCTAATTGTACTTAAATTGTACTGGAAACATCGTTTGCGGATAGTGAATAAATAAGTGTCTTAATGCTTGACATGCAACGCATGGGTAATTAAAACAATCTGCGAACGTGAGTTCGACGAACTGAACATGTCCGTGTATCAACGCCGAAATACAGCCTTTTCGTTCTGTATATGAGCTCGATACACGACTTGCGCTAAGTAATGAAATACGTGTATACGCGACTGACATTTAGAATCATTCATTAGTATATAGCTCTATGGCCAGTAAGGCAAATACAAAAGCCCAAGACATGAGAACGTTGTGGATTTGGTTCAGTGCATTCTGTGCAATTTCTTAGTGGTCCCATTTTCATCGCCAGGTGCTTCTAAGTCCGCAAAGACCCCAGAGATCCTAGCGGCAAAAGTTGGAACTATTGGTCGAGAAGTCTTTTCGATAATGTTGCAGAAATGACCGCATTCTGGCCATTTATGTAAAAGTTTCTTGCCACAAATCTACTACAAGTGACAGACGGTGACATTGAGGAAGTTAGGAATATGATTTCAAAACAAGACTTGCAACAACACATGATAAAAGAGTACTGAATTTTGACCTACAGATTAGGTGCTACTTTTGATTTCGTAATGTGAATTACTCGAACTGAAGAAATTCGTGTATTGGCGATCGAACTACAGTATATTTTTGCAGAAAATAATCGAGATTTATGACTTGACCGATTTTAATAAGATCTTTTGGGACGCTCGACATGAAGCTTTATTGTGTTGATAAATGATTCTATACATATATTCGCTCGACATGCAGCCAACGTGTACTGAATAAGTAGCTAACACGTGACTTCCTCGAAATGAAGCAAAAGGTGATAAAATCTGTTTAATGGTTATCTATCTACAACCTAACTGCATAGAAAATAATCAGGATTACGACTTCTGACAAGTGATGAAATTCATATAATTACCAACTACTTGCACCTTAACTGTGCTGAATATGGGGTACAAAAATGATTTAATCCACCTTAAAGGGTACGTGTTTTGCTCTTGTCATACGACTATTCTGTTACACAGCCTGTTAACATGTCTCACTGCAAGTGACGAAATTCGTGTATTGGCATTCGACATACATCTTGTCTGTTCTGAATATGGGTTTAAACATAACTTGCTCCTAATCAAGAAATGTGTGTGTTTAAGCTTTTCTTACGGTCTATTTGTATTGAATATGAACTGTAGATGCGACTCGCGAATAGAGATGAATTAATTGTCTTAGAGAATGACATGCACCTCATCGGTAATCAAAACAGCCCCGTACATGAGTTCGGGCAAATGAAGTTATTCGTATATTAATGCTCGAAGTACAGCCTATTTGTTCAGTATGAGCTCGATGCACGACTCGCTCTAACTAATAAATACGTGTATACAGGACTAAAATTAATTTCATTCATTAATATATAGCTCTATGGCCAGTAAGGCAAGTACAAAAGCCCAAGACAGGAGACCGTTATTGATCTGGTACCCTGCATTCTGTGCAATTTCTTAGTGGTTTCCACTTTCATCGCCAGGTGCCTCTACATCTGCAGAGACGCAAGAGATCCTAGCGGCAAAAGTTGGAACTATTGTTCGAGAAGTATGTTCCGTAATGTTGCAGAAATGACCGCTTCCTCGCCATTTATATAAATGTTTCTTGCCACAAATCTACTACAAATGATATACGGTTGCATTGAGGAAGTTAGGAATATGTTTGCAATAGAAGACTTGCAACAACACATGATAAAAGTGTATTGAATTTTGACCTACAGATTATGTGCTACCTTGGATTTCGTAATGTGAAATGCGCCAAATGAAGAAATTTGTGTATTGGCGATCGATCTGCACTAAATCTTTGTAGAAAATAATCGAGATTTATGACTTTCGTGACGCTCGACATGAAGCTTTATTGTGTTGATAAATGACTCTAAACATATATGCGCTCGACATGCAGCCAAGGTGTACTGAATAAGTGACTAAAACGTGACTTGGACGAAATGAAGCAAAAAACGATGAAATCTGTTTAATGGCAATCTATCTACAAGCCAACTGCATAGAAAATTGTCAGGATCCGGACTTCTGCAAATGACGAATTTCGTAAAATTAGGAAATACTTGCACCTTAAAGTTGCTGAATATGGGCTACAAAACGATTTAATCCACCTCAAAGAGTACGTGTTTTGCTCTTGACATAGAGCTATTCTGTTACAAAGCCTGTTAGCATGACTCACTGTAAGTGATGAAATTCGTGTATTGGCATTCGACTTACATCTTACCTGTTCTGAATGTGTTTGTACATAATTTGCGCCTAATCAAGAAATTTGTGTGTTTAAGTTTTGCCTTACTGTCTATCTGTATTGAATATGGACTGGAAATATGATTCGCAAATAGAGTTGAATTAATTTTCTAAGAGCTTGACATTCAACGGATCGGTAATCAATAGCCCACTACATGATTTCGAACAACTGAAGATTTACGTATGTTAATGCTTGAAGTACAGCGTATTTGTTCAGTATATGGTCTCGATACACTTCTCGCGCTGAGTAATCACATACGTATATACTGGATCGACATTTAGGTTCAGTTCTAAGGCCAGATATTCATGAACAATAGCCCAGATCACAGACCGTTACGGATCTAGTACACTGCTCCATGGGCATTTCTTAGTGGTCTCACGTTCGTCGCCAGGTGCCTCTACGTCTGCAAAGACGCCAGCGAACCTAGCGGCAAAAGGTGGAAGTATTTGTCCAAAGTTTCTCATGTAATTTTTCAGAAATGACCGATTCCTCGCCATTTATTCAATATGTTTCTTGTCACAAAACTACGACAAGGGATCGACGGTGACATTCAGGTGATGTTAAGTATATTTATTTGAAATATGCCATACGCAACCCATGTTATAAGACTACTGATGTTCGACCTACAGATTATCTGTGCTACATATGATTTGTTAATATGAATTGCGCCAACTGAAGAAATTCGAGATCGAACTACAGTATAAATTCTAAAAGATTTTGAGAATTATGACGCAAAACATGAAGTTTTTTGTGTTGATAAATGACTCTGAATATATATGCGCTCGAAATGAAGCATAGATGAACTGAATAAATGACTAAAACGGGACTTGCACCAACTGAAGCTATTGTGTGCTGTAAATGTTCTCCAAACGTTTCGCGCTAAAAGTGTTTAAATCTGTTTAATGGCCACCTAACTACAACAGCACCGTATAGTAAACAGTCTGGATCAATCCTTTGTCAAGTGATGGAACTTGTATAATTACGATCAATTTGCTCCTTAACTGTGTTGAATAAGGGCTACAAACATGATTTAATCCACCTCGAGGAGTTCAATTTTGGCACTTGACTTTCAGCCTATCTGTGTCTAAGCCTGTTAATATGACTCACTGCAAGTGATGAAATTTGTGTATTGGCAATCGACATACAACGTATGTGTTCTGATTATGTGTTGAAACCTAACTTGCACCCAATCTAGTTATTCGTGTTTTTACGTTCGTCTCACCGTCTAATTGTACTTAAATTGTACTGGAAAATGATTTTCGAATAGTGATTAAATAAGTGTCTTAATGCTTGAATTGCAACACTTGGGTAATTAAAACAATCTCCACACGTGAGATCGACGACCTGAACATGTCCGTGTATCAACGTCGAAATACAGCCTATTTGTTCTGTATATGAGCTCGATACACGACTGGCGCTAAGTAATGAAATACGTGTATACGGGACTGACATTTAGATTCATTCATTAGTATATAGCTCTATGTCCAGTAAGGCAAGTACAAAAGCCCAAGACAGGAGACCGTTATGGATCTGGTAAACTGCATCCTGTGCAAATTTTTAGTGGTTCCCACTTTCATCGCCATGTGCCTCTACGTCTGCAGAGACGCCAGAGGTCCTAGCGGCAAAAGTTGGAACTATTGTTCGAGAAGTCTGTTCGGTAATGTTGCAGAAATGACCGCTTCCTCGCCATTTATATAAATGTTTCTTGCCACGAATCTACTACAAGTGACAGGCGGTTAAATTCAGGAAGTTAGGAATATGTTTCCAATAGAAGACTAGCAACAACACATGATAAAAGCGTATTGAATTTTGACTCACAGATTATGTGCTATCTTGGATTTCGTAATGTGAAATGCGACAACTGAAGAAATGTGTGTATTGGCGATCAAACTACACTATATCTTTGCAGAAAATAATCGAGATTTATGACTTGACGCAACTTAATAAGATCTTTCGTGACGCTCGACATGAGGCTTTATTGTGTTGATAAACGACTCTAAACATATATGCACTTGACATGCAGGCAAGGTGTACTGAATAATTGACTAAAACGTAACTTGCACGAAATGAAGCAAAAAGCGATGAAATCTGTTTAATGGCAATCAATCTACAAGCAACCTGCATAGAAAATTGTAAGGAGCAGGACTTCTGACAAGTGATGAAATTCGTAAAATTAGGAACTACTTGCACCTTGACTGTGCTGAATATGGTCTAGAAAACGATTTAATCCACCTCAAAGAACACATTTTTGCTCCTGACATTCAGCTATTCTGTTACAAAACCTGTTAACATGACTCACTGTGAGTGATGATATTCGTTTATTGGCATTCGACATTCATCTTACTTGTTCTAAATGTGTTTATACATAATTTGCACCTAATCAAGTAATTTGTGTGTTTAAGCTTTGCCTTACTGTCTAGCTGTATTGAATATGGACTGGAAATTTGTCTCGCGATTAGAGATGAATTAATTTTCTAAGATCTTGACATGCAACGGATCGGTAATCAATAGCCCACTACATGATTTCGAAGAACTGAATATTTACGTATATTAATGCTTGAAATACAGCGTATTTGTTCAGTATATTAGATCGATACACGTCTCGCGCTGAGTAATCACATACATGTATACTGGATCGACATTTAGTTTCAGTTTAAAGCCAGATAGTCATGAACAATAGCCCAGATCGGACACCGTTACGGATGTAGTACACTGCTCCATGGGCATTTGTTAGTGGTTCCCACTTTCGTCGCTAGGTGACTCTACGTCTGCAAAGACGACAGCGAACCTAGCGGCAAAAGGCGGAAATCTTTGTCAAAAGTTTGTCCTTGAATTTTTCAGAAATGACCGCTTCTTCACCATTTATGTATATGTTTCTCTCTCTTCAGTAATTAAAACAATCTCCGAACGTGAGTTCGACGAACTGTATAAGAGCTCGATACACGACTCGCGCTAAGTAATGAAATACGTGTATACGGGACTGACATTTACAATAATTCATTAGTATATAGCCTATGGCCAGAAAGGCAAGTTCAAAAGGCCAAGACAGAAGACCGTTATGGATCTGGTTCACTGCATTCTGTGCAATTTCTTAGTGGTTCCCACTGTCATCGCCAGGTGCCTCTGCGTCTGCAAAGAGGCCAGAGATCCTAGCGTCAAATTTGGAACTATTGATCGAGAAGTCTTTTCGGTAATGTTGCAGAAATGACCGCTTCCTGGCCATTTATGTAAAAGTTTCTTGCCACAAATCTACTACAAGTGACAGACGGTGACATTGAGGAGTTAGGAATATGTTTTCAAAACAAGACTTGCAACAATTCATGATAAAAGTGTACTGAATTTTGAATAACAGATTATGTGCTACCTTGGATTTCGTAATGTGAAATGCGCCAACTGAAGAAATTTGTTTCTTGGCGATCGAACTACAGTATATCTTTGCAGAAACTAATCGATATTTATGACTTGACCCAAATTAATAAGGTCTTTCGTGACGCTCGACATGAAGCTTTATTGTATTGATAAATGACTCTAAACAAAAATATTATAAAGAAAATGGGACTAAAAATAGAACTGAAACTACTGAAGCAACTGGTATTTATTCTTTTGTGTTTATACCTTATATGTGGTGAATATGAGTTCGAAACATTTGGCTCTACAAGAGATCAAACACGTTTAATGGCATTATATCTACATACAGACGTTATAGTCGTTATCTCGAAACAATACATTCGATAAGTGATGAAATTGATTTAATTACGAACACCTTGTAACTTACCTGCAGTGATAATTAGCTACGAACATGTCTTAATCCAACTGACAGAAATTGTGTCATAACGCATGTCTGTGACGTAGAAGGCATGGAAAAATGTCTCACACAAAGTGATGAAAATTGTTTATTGGCGTTCGACATACTTCTTATCTGATCTCATTATAGGTCTAAACATAACTTGCACATAGTTCTGAAAATCGAGTGTTTGCACGCGACATGCAGCCTATCTGTGGAGTATTTAAGCTCGAAACATGACCCGCGCTAAGTGATGGGGCTCGACATTTAGGTTCATTCATTAGTATATAACTCAGCCCAGTTAGGCATGACGAAAAGCCCAGTCAGAAGAACGTTACGGATCTGACAAGCTGCAACCTGGGCAAGTTCTTAGTAGTTCCCAACTTCCTTGCCAGGCGCCTTCAAGTACGCCTAGACGCCAGAGTTCCTAGCGGCGAATGTTGGAATTATTTGTCGAGAATGCTGTCCTGTAATGTTGAAGACCTTACCCCTTCCACGCCATTTAGAGATCTGATTCTTGCTACAAATCTGTCAAGGGAGCGACGGACACATTTAGCTTATGTGTATTAGAAGCATGAGTTGCAACAAACGACATAAAAGACTAATGATGTTCGGCCATCACATTATCTGTGCTGCATTTCATATCGTAATATGAAATGCGCCGACTGAGAAATTCGTGTATAAGAGCTTGAAATAACTATATCTTTGCAAAAAATGGACACCAATTATTTCCTGAGCTAGCTGAATAAAACTTTTATGACGTTCGACAAGTAGCTTAATCATGATGTTGCATGTGTCAAATAAAATCGTTTGTACTTTCGTGCTCAACCTCCAACATATCTATGCTCCATAAAGAATGAAGCAACCATTCACACCAAATGAACAAGTTCGTTTATTTGTTCTCGAAAAGTCTTGAAATTCGTATAATTACGAAAGAATAGCAACTTACCTGTACTGAATATGGGCTACAAACAACTTACTCCAACCGAAGCAAGACGTGTTTTTACACTTGACATACAGCCGATCAGAGAAGAATAATGCATGGATAATTCCACTTGAAGTAATGAAATTTGTGTATTTACATCCGACATACGTCTTATCTGTTCTCATTATAGGTCTAAACATAAATTGAACAACATTCTGATTTTTGTTTATTTGCACTCGACCTACATCCTATCTGAACACTATCACAAATGAAAACATGACTCGCGCTAAATGATGAAATACGAGCATAGCGTATCAACATTTCGGAAAATTCATTAGGCCAGTTCGGCATGAAGAAAAGCCCGGTCAGGAAATGTTATGGATATGACACGCTGCAGCCTGGGCAAGTCCTTTAGTAGTTCCCACTTTCGTCACCAGGCTCATCCACATAAGCAAAGTCGACAGAGATCCTAGCGGCGAAAGATAGTACTATTTGTCGAGAAGGCTATACTGTAATTTTCAATAAAAGACCGCTTTCACGCTATTTAGGTAAATGTTTCTGGATCTCCGAACCTGTATTGGTACAAAATTTTTCGTGTCTGAGTGCTCGACCCACAGCCTATCTCTGCCATGTATGTGCTTGGATCATGACTCGTGCCAAGTGATGAAATTCGTTTATATGCGAAAAATATGCAGCGTAGCTATACAGAATATGGGACTAAAACCAGAATTGAACCTACTGAAGCAACAGGTATTTATTCTTTTGTGTTTATACCTTATATGTGCTGAATATGTGTTTCGAAACATTTGGCTCTACAAGTGATCAAATACGTTTAATGGCATTCTATCTACATACAGACGGTAGTCTTGAAACATGACGTTCGATAAGTGATAAAATTTGGATATTTACGAACGACTTGTAGCTTTACTGTACTGATAATTACCTACAAACATGAATTAATGGTACTGACAGAAATTTTGTTCTAACGCATCAATCTCTGACGTAGAAGGCATGGAAAATATCTCACAAAATGTGATTAAAATTGTGTATTGGCGTTCGGGATACCTCCTATCTGCTCTGATTATAGGTCTAAATATAACTTGCACATAGTTATGAATTTCGGGTGTTGCACGCGACATAGAGCCTATCTGTGCAGTACTTGAGCTCGAAACATAACTCGCACTAAGAAATGGGTTTCGACATTTAGGTTCATTCATTAGTATATAAGTCAGCCCAGTTAGGCCTGACGAAAAGCCCAGTCAGGAGAACGTAATGGATCTGACAACCTGCAACTTGGGCAAGTTCTTAGTAGTTCCCACATTCGTTGCCAGGCGCCTTGAAGTACGCCTAGACGCCAGAGCTCCTAGCGGCGAAATTTGGAACTAATTGTTGAGAAGGCTGTCCTGTAATGTTAAAGACCTTATACCTTCCACGCCAATTAATGATCTGATTCTTGCTACAAATCTAAATCAAGGGAGCGACGCACACATTTAGCTTATGTGCATTAAAAGCATGAGTTGAAACAAACCACATAAATGAGTAATGATGTTCGCCCATCACATTATCTGTGCTGAATTTCATTTCATAATATGAATTGCGTCAACTGAGAAATTCGTGTATAAGAGTTCGAACTAAATTTATCTTTGCAGAAAATTAACACCAATTATTACCTGCGCCACCTGAATAAAACGCTTTATGACGTTCGACAAGTAGCTTAATAGTGGTGATGCATGTGGCAAATCAAATCATGTGTACTTTTGTGGTCAACCTACAGGAAATCTATGCTCCATAAAGACTGAAGCCACTATTCGCACGAAATGATAAAATTCTTTTATTTGTTCAGGAAAAGATTTGAAATTCGTATAAGTACGAAAGAAGGGCAAATTAAGTGTGCTGAATATGGGCTACAAACTTGACTTACTCCAACCGAAGCAAGACGTGTTTTGACACTTGACCTACAGCCGATCAGAGACGAATAATGCCTGGGAAATTTCAGTTGAAGTAATGAATTTTGTGTATTTACATAGATATACGTCTTATCCGTTTCTCGTTATAGGTCTAAACATAACTTGCACAAAATTCTGAATTTTGTGAATTTGCCCTCGACCTACATCCTATCTGTACACTATCCCAACTCAAAACAAGACTCGCGCTAAATGATGAAATACGAGCTTAGCGTATCAAGATTTGGGTACATTCATTAGGCCAGTTCGGCATGAAGAAAAGCACACTCAGGAAAGGATATGTATATGACACGCTGCAGCCTGGGCAAGTTCTTAATAGTTCCCTATTTCGTGACCACGCGCTTCTATATATGTAAAGCAGGCAGAGATCCTGGCGGCGAAAGATGGAACAATTTGTCGAGAAGGCTGTCCCGTAATCTTCCAAAAACTACCGCTTTCACGCCATTTAGGTAAATGTTTCTGGATCTCCGAACCTGTATTGGTTCAAACTAAGTATTTCGTGTCTGTGTGCTCGACGTAGAGACTATCTCCGCCATTTATGCGCTTTGATATTGACTCGTGCCAAGTGATGAAATTAATTTATATGGGAACGACATGCAGCGTATAAATATACAGAATGTGGGACTAAAACTAGAATTGAAACTACTGAAGCAACTGGTACTTAATCTTTTGTGTTTATACCTTATATGTGTTGAATATGAGTTCGAAACATTAGGCTCTACAAGTGATCGAACACGTTTAATGGCATTCTGTCTACATTCAGATGTTATAGACGTTATCTTGAAACAATACATTCGATAAGTGATGAAATTGGAATAATTACGAACGACTTGAAACTTACCTGCACTGATAATTAGCTACAAACATGTCTTACTCAAACTGACAGAAATCGTGTCATAACGCATGTCTGTGACGTAGAAGGCATGGAAAAATATCTCACACAATGTGATGAAAATTGTGTATTGGCGTTCGACGTACTTCTTATCTGATCTGATTATAGGTGTAAACATAAATTGCACATAGTTCTGAAATTCGAGTGTGTGCACGCGACATACAGCCTATCTGAGAAGTATATAAGCTCGAAACATGACTCGAGCTAAGTGATGGTTCTCGACATTTAGGTTCATTCATAAGTATATAACTCAACCCAGTTAGGCATGACGAAAAGCCCAGTTAGGAGAACGTTACGGATCTGACCAGCTGCAACCTGGGCAAGTTCTTAGTATATCCCACTTTCCTTGCCAGGCGCCTACAAGCACGCCTAGACGCCAGAGCTCCTAGCGGCGAAAGTTGGAACTATTTGTCGAGAATGCTGTCCTGTAATGATGAAGACTTTACCCCTTGCACGCCATTTGGGGATCTGATTCTTGCTACAATTCTGTCAAGGGAGCGACGGACACATTTAGCTTATGTGTATTAGAAGCATGAGTTGCAACAAACGACATAAAAGACTAATGATGTTCGTCCATCACATTATCTGTGCTGCATTTTATATCGTAATGTGAAATGCGCTAACTGAGAAAATCGTGTATAAGAGCTCGAACTAAATATATCTTTGCAAAAAAGGACACCCATTATTACCTGAGCTAGCTGAATAAAAGTTTTTCTGACGTTGGACAAGTAGCTTAATCATAATGATGCATGAGTCACATAAAATCGTTTGTACTTTCGTGCTCAACCTCCAACATATCTATTCTCAATAAAGACTGAAACCACCATTCGCACGAAATGATCAAGTTCGTTTATATATTCTAGAAAAGTCTTGAAATTCGTATAATTACGAACGAATAGCAACTAAAGTGTGAGGAATATGGGCTACAAACTTGACTTACTCCAACCGAAGCAAGAAGTGTTTTGACACTTGACATACAGCCCATCAGAGACGATTAATGCCTGGAAAATTTCACTTGAAGTAATGAAATTTGTGTATTTACATCCTACATAGGTCTTATCTGTTCTGATTATAGGTCTAAACCTAACTTGCACATAATTCTGAATTTTGTGAATTTGCAATCGACCTGCATCCCATCTGTACACTATCTCAACTCAGAACATGACTCGCGCTAAATGATGAAATACGATCAAAGGGTATCAAAATTTGGGTACATTCATTAGGCCAGTTCGGCATGAGGAAAAGCCCTTTCAGGAAAGTTTATGGATAAGAAACCCTGCAGCCTGGGCAATTTCTTTGTAGTTCCCACTTTCGTCACCAGGCGCCTCCATATATGCTAAGCAGGCAGAGATCCTAGCGGCGAAAGATGTAACCATTTGTCGAGAAGGCTGCCCTGTATTCTTCCATAAATTACCGCTTTCACGCCATTTGTGTAACTGTTTCTGGATCTCCGAAATTTTATTGGTTCGAACTAAGTATTTCGTGTCTATGTGCTCGACCTACAGACTATCTCTGCCATGTATGTGCTTGGATCAAGTCGTGCCAAGTGATCAACTCGTGCCAAGTGATGAAATTCGTTTATATGAGAACTACATGCAGCGTAGCTATACAGAATATGGGACTAAAACTAGAATTGAACCTACTGAAGCAATTGGTATTTATTCTTTTATGTGTATAACGTTCATGTGCTGAATATGATTTCGAAACATATGGCTCTACAAGTGATCAAATACGTTTAATGGCATTCTATCTACCTACAGACGTTATAGACGTTATCTTGTAACAATAAATTCAATAAGTGATGAAATTGGTATAATTACGAACGACTTGTAGCTTACATGCACTCATAATAAGCTACAAACATGTCTTAATGCAACTGACAGAAATCGTGGCATAACGCATGTTTGTGACTTAGAAGCCATGGAGAAATGTCTCACACAAAGTGATGAAAATTGTGAATTGGCGTTCGACATACTTCTTATCTGATCTGATTATAGGTCTAAACATAACTTGCATATAGTTCTGAAATTCGAGTGTTCGCGCGCGACATACAGGCTATCTGTGCAGTATTTGTGCTCGAGACATGACTCGCGCTAAGTGATGGGGCTCGACATTTAGGTTCATTCATAAGTATATAACTCAACCCAGTTAGGCATGACGAAACGCCCAGTCAGGAGAACGTTACGGATCTGACAATCTGCAACCTGGGCAAGTTCTTAGTAGTTCCCACTTTCCTTGCCAGGCGACTCCAAGTACGCCTAGACGCCAGAGCTCCTAGCGGCGAAAGTTGGATCTATTTGTCGAGGATGCTGTCCTGTAATGTTGAAGACCTTACCCCTTCCACGCCATTTAGGGATCTGATTCTTGCTACAAATCTATGTCAAGGGAGCGACGGACACATTTAGCTTATGTGTATTAAGAGCATGAGTTGCAACAAACCACATAAAAAGAGTAATGATATTCGCCCATCTCATTATCTGTGCTGCATTTCATATCGTAGTACGGAATGCACCAACTGAGAAATTCGTGTATAAGAGCTCGACCTAAATATATTTTTGCAAAAAATGGACACCAATTATTACCTGAGCTAGCTGAATATAACTTTTTATGACGTTCGACAAGTAGCTTAATCATGATGATGCATGTGTCACATCAAATCGTTTGTACTTTCGTGCTCAACTTCCAACATATCAATTCTCCATAAAGACTGAAACCACCATTCGCACGAAATGATCAGTTTCGTTTATATGTTCTCGAAAAGTCGTCAGGCGCCTCCATATATGCAAAGCAGGCAGAGATCCTAGCCTCGAAAGATGGAACTAATTGTCGAGAAGGCTGTCCTGTAATCTTCCATAAATGACCGTTTCACGCCATTTAGTTAACTGTTTCTGGATCTCCGAACCTGTATTGTTTCGAACTAAGTATTTCGTGTCTGTGTGCTTGACCTACAGACTATCTCTGCCATGTATGCGCTTGGATCATGACTCGTGCCAAGTGATGAAATTCGTTTATATGCGTACGACATGCAGCGTAGCTATACAGAATATGGGACTAAAACTAGAAATGAACCTACTGAAGCAACTGGTATTTATTCTTTTGTGCTTATACCTTATATGTGCTGAATAAGAGTTGGAAACATTTGGCTCTACAAGTGATCAAATACGTTAAATGGCATTATATCTACATACAGACGTTATAGACGTTATCTTGAAACAACAAATTCGACAAAATAATGAAATTGGTATAATTACGAACGAGTTGTAGCATACCTGCACTGATAATTAGCTACAAACATGTCTTAATCCAACTTTCAGAAATCGTGTCATAACGCATGTCTGTGACGTAAAAGGTCGAGGGCAAATTCGCAAAATTCAGAATTTTGTGCAAGTTATTTTTAGACCTATAATGAGAACAGGTAAGACGTATGTCTATGTAAATACACAAATTTCATTACTTCAAGTGAAATTTTCCAGGCATTATTTTTCTCTGATCGGCTGTATGTCAAGTGTCAAAACAAGTCTTGCTTCGGTTGAAGTAAGTCAAGTTTGTAGCCCATATTCAGCACAGTTAAGTTGCCATTCCTTCGTACTTCTACGAATTTTAAGAAATTTCCAGAACAAATAAACGAATTTTATCCTTTCGTCTGATTGGTGGCTTCAGTCTTTATGGAGCATAGATATGCTGTAAGTTGACCACGAAAGTACACATGATTTGAGGTGGCACATACATCAACACTATTAAGCTACCTGTCGAAAGTCATAAAGGGTTTTATTCAGTTATCTCAGGTAATAATTGGTGTTAATTTTCTGCAAATATATATTTAGGTCTAGCTCTTATATACGAATTTCTCAGTTGACGCAATTCATATTACGAAATGAAATGCAGCACAGATAATGTGAGGGGCGAACATCATTACTATTTTTATGTGGTTTGTTTCAACTCATGCTTTTAATGCACATAAGCTAAACGTGTCCGTCGCTCCCTTGATATAGATTTGAGGCAAGAATGCGATCCCTAATTGGCGTGGAAGGGATAAGGTCTTTAAGACAGCCTTCTCGACAAATAGTTCCAACTTTCGTCGTTAGGAGCTCTGGCGTCAAGGCGTACTTGGAGGCGCCTCTCAACGAAAGTGGGAACTACTCGGAACTTGCCCTCGTTGCAGCTTGTCAGATAAATGTCGAGCCCCATCTCTCAGTGCGAGTCACGTTTCGAGATCAAGTACTGCACAGATAGGCTCTATGTCGCGTGCAAACACCCAAATTTCAGAACTATGTGCAAGTTATGTCTAGACCTAAAATCAGAGTAGATAGGAAGTATGTCGAACGCCAATACACAATTTTCATCACATTGTGTGAGACATTTTCCATGCCTTCTACGTCAGAAATAGATGCGTTATGCCATAATTTCTGTCAGTAGGATTAATTCATGTTTGTAACTAATTATCAGTACAGTTAATCTACAAGTCGTTCGTAAATTTCCCAATTTCATCACTTATCGAACGTCATGTTTCAAGACTAAAGTCTGTATGTAGATAGAATGACATTAAACGTATTTGATCACTTGTGGGGCCAAGTGTTTCGAACTCATATTTAGCACATATAAGGTATAAATTCAAAAGAATAAATACCAGTTCATTCAGTAGGTTCAATTTCAGTTTTAGTCCCATATTCTGTATAGCTACGCTGCATATCGTTTGCACATAAACGAATTTCATCACTTGGAACGAGTCATGATCCACCCGAATAAATGACAGAGATAGGCTGTAGGTCGAGCACTCAGACACGAAAAAGTTTGTACCAATATTGATTCAGAGATCCAGAAACAGATACTTAAATGGCGTGAAAGCGGTCATTTAATCAAAATTACAGGACAGCCTTCTCGACAAATAGTTCTAACTTTCGCCGCTAGGATCACTGGCGACTTTGCATATGTGGAGGTGCCTGGTGACGAAAATGGGAACTACTAAAGAACTTGCCCAGGCTGCAGAGTGTCATAATCATAACCTTTCCTGACTGGCCTTTTTTTCATGCCGGACTGGCCTAATGAAAGTACGCAAATGTCGATACGCTATGCTCGTGTTTCATGATTTAGCCCCAGTCATGTTTTGAGTTGAGATAGTGTATAGATAGGATGTAGGTCGAGTGCAAATTCACAAAATTCAGAATTTTGTGCAAGTTATGTTTAGACCTATATTCAGAACTGATAAGACGTATGTCGGATGTAAATACAAAAATTTCATTTCTTCAAGTGGAATTTTCCAGGAATTAATCGTCTCTGATCGGTTGTATGTCGATTGTCAAAATACTTCTTGTTCGGTTGGAGTAAGTAAAGATTGTAGCCAATATTCATCACAGTTGAGTTGCTATATGTTCGTAATTATACGAATTTCAAGACTTTTCTAGATCATATAAACGAACTTGATCATTTCGTGCTAATGGTGGTTTCAGTCTTTATGGATAAAGTCTTTATGGATGAAGGTTGAGCACGAAAGTACGAACGATTTGATGTGACACATGCATCATAGTGATTTAATTACTTGTCGAACATCATAAAACGTTTCATTCAGCTAGCTCAGATAATAATTGGTAGTCTATTTTTTGCAAAGATATATTTAGGTCAAGCTCTTATACACAAATTTCTCAGTTAGCGCATTTCATATTACGATATTAAATGCAGCACAGATAATGTGATGGCCGAAAATCATTATTTATGTCGTTTGTTGCAAATCATGCTTCTAATACACATAAGGTAATGTGTCCGTCGCTCCCTTGACATAGATTTGTAGCAAGAATCAGATCCTTAAATGGCGTGGAAGGAGTATGGTCTTCAACATTACAGGACGGCATTCTCAAAAAATAGTTCCAACTTTCGCCGCTAGGAGCTCTGGCATCTAGGCGTACTTTAAGGAGCCCGTCAAGGGAAGCGGGAACTACTAAAACTTACCCAGTTTGCAGCGTGTCAGATCCGTAAAGTTCTCCTGACTGGGCTTTTCGTCATGCCTAACTCGGCTGAATTATATACTAATGAATGAACCTAAATGTCGAGCCCCATCACTTAGCGCGAGTCACGTTACGAGCTCAAACAATACACAGATAGGCTGTATGTCGCTTGCAAACACCCGAATTTCAGAACTTTGTGCAAGTTATGTTTAGACGTATAATCAGATCAGATAAGAAGTATGTCGAACGCCAATACACAATTTTCAATACTTTGTGTGAGACATTTTCCATGCCTTCTATATCACAGAGAGATGCGTTATGCCACGATTTCTGTAAGTAGGATTAATTCATGTTTGTAGCTAATTATCAGTGCAGGTAAGCTACAAGTCGTTCTTAATTATACCAGTTTCATCACTTATCGAATATATTGTTTCGAGATAACTTCTATAACGTCTGTATGTTCATAGAATGCCATTAAACGTATTTGATCACTTGTAGAGCCAAAAGTTTCGAACTCATATTCAGCACATATAAGGTAAAAACACAAAAGAATAAATGCCAGTTGCTTCCGTAGGTTCAATACTAGTTTTAGTACCATATTCTGCATAGCTACGCTGCATGTCCGTCGCATACAAACGAATTTCATCACTTGGCACGAGTCATGATCCAAGCGCATACATGTCAGAGATAGTCTGTCGGTCGAGCACAGAGACACGAAATACTTAATTCGAAAATATACAGGTTCGGAGATCCAGAAACAATTACATAAAGGGCGTGAATGCGGTCATTAATGCAAGATTACAGGACTGCCTTCTCGACAAATAGTTCCATCTTTCGCCGCTAGGTTCTCTGCCTGCTTTCCATATATGGAGACGCCTGGTGACGAAAGTGAGATCTACTAAGAACTTGCCCAGGCAGCAGCGTTTCATATCCCTTAACTTTTCCTGACTGGGCTTTTCTTCATGCCGAACTGGCCTAATGATTGTACCCAAATAATGATACGCTATGCTCGTATTTCATCATTTAGCGCAGTTCATTTTTTGAGTTGAAATAGTGTACAAATAGGATGTAGGTCGAGTGCAAATACACGAAATTCAGAATTTTGTGCAAGTTATGTTTAGACCTAAATACACAAATTTCATTACTTCAAGTGGAATTATCCATGCATTATTCGTCTCTGATCGGCTGTATGTCAAATGTCAAAACACGTCTTGCTTCGGTTGGAGTAAGTCAAGTTTGTAGCCCATATTCAGTACAGTTAAGTTGCTATTCGTTCGTAATTAAACGAATTTCAAGACTTTTCGAGAACAAATAAACGTAATTGATCATTTCATGCGAATGGTTGCTTCATTCTTTATGGAGCATAGATATGTTGTAGGTTGAGCAGGAAAGTACAAACGATTTGATGTGGCACATGCATCATCACTATTAAGCTACTTATCGAACGTTATAAAGCGTTTTATTCAGTAAGCTCAATTAATAATTTGTGTTCATTTTCTGTAAAGATATATTTAGTTCGAGCTCTTATACACGAATTTCTCAGTTGACGCATTTCATACTACGATATGAAATCCAGCACAGATAATGAGTAGGGCGAATATCATTACTCTTTTAATGTGGTTTGTTGCAACTCATGCTCTTAATACAAATAAGCTAAATGAGTCCGTCGCTCCCTTGACATAGATTTGTAGCAAGAATCAGATCCCTAAATGGCGTGGAAGCTTATTCAACATTACAGGACAGCATTCTCGACAAATAATTCCAACTTTCGCCGCAAGGAGCTCTGGCGTCTAGGCGTATTTGGAGGCGCCTGGCAAGGAAAGTGGGAACTACCAAAAACTTGCCCAGGTTGCAGCTTGTTAGATCCGTAACGTTCTCCTGACTGGGCTTTTCGTCATGCCTAACGGGGCTGAGATATATACTAATGAATGAACCTAAATGTCGAGCCCCATCACTTAGCGCGAGTCATGTTTCGAGCTCAAATACTGCACAGATAGGCTGTATGTCGCGTGCAAACTCCCGAATTTCAGAACTTTGTGCAAGTTATGTTTAGACCTATAATGAGGTCAGATAAGAAGTATGTCGAACGCCAATACACAATTTTCATCACTTTGTGAGACATTTTTCCATGCCTTCTACGTCAGAGACATGCGTTATGACACGATTTCTGTCAGTTGGATTAAGAAATGTTTGTAGCTAATTATCAGTGGAGGTAAGATACAAGTCGTTGGTAATTATACCAGTTTCATCACTTATCGAATGTATTGGTTCAAGATAAAGTCTGTAACGTCTGTATGTAGATAGAATGCAATTAAACGTATTTTATCACTTGTAGATCCAAATGATTCGAAATCGTATTCAGCATATATAATGTATAAACACAAAAGAATGAATACCAGTCGCTTCAGTAGGTTCAATTCTAGTTTTACTCCCATATTCTGTAAATCTAAGCTGTATATCGGTCGCATATAAACGAATTTCATCACTTGGCACGAGACATGATCCAAGCGCATACATGGCAGAGAGTCTGTAGGATGAACTCACAGACACGAAATACTTAGTTCGAAACAATACAGGTTCGGATATCCAGAAACAGTTACCTAAATGGCGTGAAAGCGGTCATTTATGGAAGAATACAGGACAGCCTTCTCGACAAATAGTTCCATCTTTCGCCGCTAGGATCTCTGCCTGTTTTGCATATATGGAGGCGCCTGGTGACGAATGTGGGAACTACTAAGAAATTGCCCTTGTTGCAGCGAGTCATATCCATAACTTTTCCTGACTGGGCTTTTCTTCATGCCGAACTGGCCTAATGAATGGACCCAAATGTTGATACGCTATGCTCGTATTCCATCATTTAGCGCGAGTCATGTTTTGAGTTGAGATAGTGTACAGATAGCATGTATGCGAGTGCAAATACACAAAATTCAGAATTTTGTGCAAGTTATGTTTACACTTATAATCAGAACAGATAAAACGTATGTCGGATATAAATACACAAATTTAATTACTTCAAGTGGAATTTTCCAGGCATTAATCGTATCTGATCGGCTGTATGTCGAGTGTCAAAACTCGTCTTGCATCGGTTGGATTAAGTAAAGTTTGTAGCCCATATTCATCACAGTTGATTTGCTATTCGTTCGTAATTATACGAATTTCAAGGCATTTCTTGAACACATAAACGAACTTGACCATTTGGTGCGAATGGAGGTTTCAATAGATATGTTGGAGTTTGAGCACGAAAGTACAAACACATGCATCAACACTATTAATCAACTTGTCGAAGGTCATAAAGCGTTTTATTCAGTTGGCCCAGGTAATAATTGGTGTTAATTTTCTGCAAAGATAAGTTTAGTTCGAGCTCTTATACACGAATTTCTCAGTTGACTGAATTCATATTACAAAACGAAATGCCGCACAAGTAATGTGATGGGCGAACATCAATTCTCTTTTACTGTGGTTTTGTTTCAACTCATGCTTTTAATTCACATAAGATAAATGTGTCCGTCGCTCCCTTGACATAGATTTGTAGCAAGAATCAGATCCCTAAATGGCGTGGAAGGGATAAGGTCTTTAGCAACACAGGACATTCTTCTCGGCAAATAGTTCCTACTTTCGCCACTAGGAGCTCTGGCGTTTAGGCGTACATGGAGGCGCCTGGCAACGAAAGTGGGAACTACTAAGAACTTGCCCACGTTGCAGGTTGTCAGATCCAATACGTTCTCCTGACTGTGCTTTTCGTCAGGCGTACCTGGGCTGAGTTATATACTAATGAATGAACCTAAATGTCGAGCCCCATTTCTTAGTGCGAGTCTTGTTTCGAGCTCAAGTTCTGCACAGATAGGCTTTTTGTCGCGTAGAAACACCCGAATTTCAGAACTATGTGCATGTTAGGAATTATGTCGAACGCCAATACACAATTTTCATCACATTGTGAGATATTTTCCATGCCTTCTACGTCACAGATAGATGCGTTATGACACGATTTCTGTCAGAAGGATTAATTCATGTTTGTAGCTAATTATCAGTACAGTTAAGCTACATGTCATTTGTAAATATCCAAATTTCTTCACTTATCGAACGTCACGTTTCAAGACTAACGTCTGTATGTAGATAGAATGTCATTGAACGCATTTGATCACTTGTAGAGCCAAATGTTTCGAACCGATATTCAGCACATATTAGGTATAAACACAAAAGAATAAATATCCGTTGCTTCAGTAGGTTCAATTCTAGTTTTAGTCCCATATTCTGTATAGCTACGCTCTTTGTCGTTCACATATAAACGAATTTCATCACTTGGCACGTGTCATGTCCCAACGGAATATATGGGAGAGATAGGCTGTAGGTCGAGCACTCAGACACAAATAATTTTGTTCCAATACAGTTTCGGAGATCCAGAAACAGATACTTAAATGGCGTGATAGCGGTCATTTATTCAAAATTACAGGACAGCCCTCTCGACAAATAGTTCTACCTTTCGCCGCTAGGGTCTCTGGCGGCTTTGCATATGTGGAGGAGCCTGGTGACAAAATTGGGAACGCTTACAGAACTTGCCCAGGCTGCAGCGAGACATCCGTAACCTTTCCTGACTGGGCTTTTCTTCATGCCGAACTGGCCTAATGAATGTACCCAAATGTCGATACGCTATGCTTGTATTTCATCATTTACCGCGAGTAATGTTTTGAGGTGAGATAGCGTATAGATAGGATGTAGGTCGAGTGCAAATACACAAAATTCAGAATTTAGTGCAAGTTATTTTTAGACCTAAAATGAGTACAGATAAGTCGTATGTCGGATGTAAATAGACAAATTTCAATACTTCAAGTGGAATTATCCATGAATTATTCGTCTCTGATCGGCTGTATGTCAAGTGTCAAAACACGTCTTGCTTCGGTTGGAGTAAGTCAAGTTTGTAGCCCATATTCAGTACAGTTAAGTTGCTTTTCGTTTGTAATTATACAAATTTCAAGACTTTTCGAGAGCAAATACACGAACTTGATCATTTCGTGGAAATGGTTGCTTCATTCTTTATGGAGCATAGATATGTTGGAGGCTGAGCACGAAAGTACAAACAATTTGATGTGGCTCTTTCATCATCACTATTAAGCTACTTATCGAACGTCATAAAGCGTTTTATTCAGTTAGCTCAAGTATTAATTTGTGTTCTTTTCCTGTAAAGATATATTTAGTTCGAGCTCTTATACACGAATTTATCAGTTGGCGCATATCATTCTACGATATGAAATGCAGTACATATTGAGATGGGCGAAAATCATTACTCTTTTAATGTTGTTTGTTGCAACTCATGCTCTTAATACACATAAGCTAAATGTGTCCGCCGCTCCGTTGACATAGATTTGTAGCAAGAATCAGATCCCTAAATGGCGTGGAATGGGTAAGGTCTTCAACATTACAGGACAGCATTCTCGACAAATAATTCCAACTTTCGCCGGTAGGAGCTCTGGCGTCTAGGCGTATTTGGAGGCGCCTGGCAGGGAAAGTGGGAACTACTAAGAACTTGCCCAGGTTGCAGCTTGTTAGATCCGTAATGTTCAGCTGACTTGGCTTTTCGTCATGCCTACCTGGGATGACTCATATAATAATGAATGAACCTTAATGTCGAGCCCCATCACTTAGCGCGAGTCATGGTTCGAGATCAAATACGTCACAGATAGTATGAATGTCGCGTGCAAACACCCGAATTTCAGAACTTTGTGCAAGTTATGTTTAGACCTATAATCAGATCATATAAGAAATATGTAGAAGGCCAATACACAATTTTCATCACTTTGTTATATACATTTTTCCATGCCTTGTACGTCACAGACAGGCGTTATGACACGATTTCTGTCAGTTCGATTAAGACATGTTTGTAGCTAATTATCAGTGCAGGTAAGCGACAAGTTGTTGGTAATTATAACAATTTCATTACTTATCGAATGTATTGTTTCAAGGTAACGTCTATAACGTCTGTATGTAGATAGAATGCAATTAAACGTATTTGATCACTTGTAGAGCCAAATGTTTCGAACTCATATTCAGCACATATAAGGTATAAACACAAAAGAATAAACACCAGTCGCTAGAGTAGGTGGAATTCTAGTTTTAGTCCCAAATTCTGTATAGCTACGCTGCATGTCGGTCGCACACAAACGAATTTCATCACTTGGCACGAGTCATGATCCAAATGCATACATGGCAGAGATAGTCTGTAGGATGAGCACACAGACACGAAATAATTAGTTCGAACCAATACAGGTTCGGATATCCAGAAACAGTTACCTAAATGGCGTGAAAGTGGTCATTTATGGAAGATTACAGGACAGCCTTCTCGACAAATAGTTAAACCTTTCGCCGCTAGGATCTCTGCCTGCTTTGCATATATGGAGACGCCTGGTGACGAAGGTGGGAATTACTATGAACTTGCCCAGGCTGCAGAGAGTCATATCCAAAATCTTTCCTGACTGGGCTTTTCTTCATGCCGAACTGGCCTAATGAATGGGCAAAAATGTTGATACGCTATGATCGTATTTCATCATTTAGCGCGAGTAATATTTTGAGTTGAGATAGTGTACAGATAGGATGTAGGTCGAGTGCAAATTCACAAAATTCAGAATTTTGTGCAAGTTATGTTTAGACCTATAATCAGAACAGATAAGACGTATGTCGGATGTAAATACACAAATTTCATTACTTAAAGTGGAATTTTCCAGGCATTAATCGTATCTGATCGGCTGTATGACGAGTGTCAAAACACGTCTTGCTTGGGTTTGTGTAATTGAAGTTTGTAGACCCTATTCATCACAGCTGAGTTGCTATTCGTTCGTAATTATACGAATTTCAAGACTTCTCTAGAACATATAAACGAACTTGATCATTTCGTGCGAATGGTGGTATCAGTCTTTATGGAGAATAGATATGTTGGAGTTTGAGCACGAAAGTACAAACGATTTAATGTGACACATGCATCAACACTATTAAGCTACTTGTCGAAGGTCATAAAGCGTTTTATTCAGTTGGCCCAGCTAATAATTCGTGTTAATTTTCTCCAAAGATAAGTTTAGGTCGAGCAATTATACACGAATTTCTCAGTTGACGCAATTCATATTACGAAATGAAATGCAGCACAGATAATG
>Ga0268261_10000180_pt1 | contig 38988 bp, 37 predicted proteins | sample TergutNc150P1_FD_190353 | JGI IMG/M metagenome (GOLD analysis project Ga0268261, IMG submission 190353) | Nasutitermes corniger P1 segment gut microbial community from laboratory colony in Florida, USA - Nc150 P1 (SPAdes) (version 2) | ecosystem: Host-associated > Arthropoda: Insects >... | reverse complement strand
CTAGATAAAAAAATATATGTAGATTGGAGAGTAAGAGAGATTGGATATAAGGTAGTTGTGGTAGTATAGGCAACAAGTGAATAAATGCAATGTCTTCTAAGATAAATAAATTTTAGGAGATTTTTTTATGAAAAGAATTAAAGCAAGTAAGTCAATGACTAAGATGGTAGCAATAGTATCATTGTCATTGGCAATTGTAGTATTGACAATTGTAGGTATGAATGTAACGGCAAGCAACAAGGCATTTGCTTTGGAGCAACAGGGAAGTGTAGAAAATACACAATCACAAGTAGCTAAGGAGCGAGTAGAAAATAATCATGTAGCAACATCATTAGCTAGTACTGAAGTGGGTGAGAAAGTTGCAACACAACTTCCACTAGCAAAGTTTGATGTTATAGATAATGTTTCTTTGTCATATCCACATAGTGTATATGTATATGCTATGGTTGATTGGACAATTAGTCCATCTTCTATAATAAATAGTGTAACTGTAGACAATGAAGCGTATTATACAGAATGGTATAGTACAAGAGCTGGGTGGATTGAAGGTACTAGTACATTTAATAGTAAATTTATTATTTCACAAAGCCATACTGTATTATCAAGCGACAAAAAAACTGTGGAATTTAGTATAAGAATAATTAGAAAAGACCATTTTGTATCTAGTACTAACGAAATTAGATACTACATTACAATAGAAAATAGTTCATTAAAAACTGATAAATTAGAAGCTGATAAAGGTGTTAGTATTGAGTTTTAATTTTATATTTGCAATCATTTAGATAATTGTAAATCGTAAAATAGTTATCACTACTTATTGTAAAATTGTACTAACCCAATAATGCAATAAGTGGTGGGATAACTTATCCTGCATAATACATATTGTATTGCCATATTAAATTAGTCTTGCAAATGCTTTACATAAAAATGGAGGTATAGAAGATGATTAATCTTAAAATAATAACAACAAAAATTATTGCTATTTCATCAATTATTGCAACTTTATCTTTGATTGTTATAGGTTGTATAAAACCAATAAAAGAGCAGGTAGTAGTTAAAGATTTTTATGGTGAATATGAGTTTGTTTTGCCTTTTGATCATGAAAAATTTGTTCGTGGTGATGGACGGCAGTATTTGTCGGATTTGTCTTTATCACAACAAGTGAGTGATTTAAAGGGTAGAGGGTATACAATAAAAGATACAAGTTCTAAAAAATATGTTATAGAAATTGTACAAAATGACATTAGTAGGTATTTTAGTATAGAATATGTAGACATTGGTGACCAACCTTATTTTTTGTTGGATAATCTTTCTACAAATATAACGCTTAAAGATAATCAAGACCAAGTTGTAACTATCAATTGTCTATTTCCTCAACATTTAGTATCAGCTTATCCCCCTTCTATTGATGATAATATAAGTTTGGCAAAGGGTGACTTTTTTGAGTTTAAGAGTTTTTATGAAAATACAAAGAGAGATGAGTATGGATTTGATTTGTTGACTGAAACTATTTCGTTTGATACAACAGCAAAAAATGACATAAAAACTGAAAATGTGAGAGTAGATATACAACTTCAACATAAGACACTTGGAACAGGTGAAGCAACTGTAGTTGAAATGTTTTTATCTGTTTTGTAAGTATTTCTTTGATACTTTGAAATACAATAAAAAGCATCGTCAAAGACCAAGCGATGCTTTTTATTTTAGTAGTGTACAAATAGATTAGATTAAGAAAGAAAAGGAAGTAACAACATAAATAAAATCAACCATAAAGCGTTCGGTGGGATTCGCAACCCCCCAAATGCTTTTTTTGTTCTTTTTTGACGCCAAAAAAGAATAACGCTTGTTTTGTTGATTGCTTGTACTTTATTGTTAATAACCGCTCGTTGTACACTCTCTTTATATTTAAATACAACAACTTAAATATCAAAATTGACAACTATTCTTGCTAATTTATGCAAAATATAGTATAATACTATTATGAAATTAGGTATTGTGGGTTTGCCCAATGTAGGGAAAAGTACACTTTTTAATGCTATTACTGAGGCAGGGGCAGAATGTGCCAATTATCCATTTTGCACAATAGAGCCAAATATAGGTACAGTAGCTGTGCCTGATGAAAGATTGGGCGAGTTGGCTAAAATTTATAATTCAAAAAAGATTATTCCTGCTATGTTGGAGTTTGTAGATATAGCAGGGCTTGTCAAAGGAGCTAGCAAAGGGGAGGGACTTGGCAACAAGTTTTTGGCACATATTAGAGAAGTTGATGCTATTTTGCATGTTGTTAGGTGTTTTGACAATGCTGATATAACGCATGTAGAGAGTAGTGTAGACCCTATTAGAGATATAGATACTATCAACACTGAGTTGATTTTGGCAGATTTGGATAGTGTAAATAAGAGATTAGACAGAACACAAAGGGCAAGTAAGGGTGGAGACAAAATAGCTTTGCACGAAGTAGAACTTCTTAGTATTTTGGCTAAAGGACTGGACAAAGGTGAGTCAATATTTGCTATCAAACAAACTATGAGCGAAGATGATAGATCTATAGTTGATGACTTTTTTTTGATTACTACCAAACCTGTAATATATTGTTGCAATATAGCTGAGAGTGATATTGGCAAGCCTGACAACAATTATGTAAAGTTGGTAAAGAAATTTGCAGATAGTCAAGGTGCAAAAACTGTAGTAATATCAGGTCAAGTAGAGAGTGAAATTGCAAGTTTGCCATTAGACGAACGACAAGTTTTTTTGCAAGAGTTGGGTTTGGGCGAGAGTGGGCTAAGTCGCATTATTACAAGTGGTTATGCCACTTTGGGATTGATAAGTTATCTTACAGCAGGTGAAAAAGAAATTCGTGCATGGACGATAAGAGATGGTACAAAAGCTCCACAAGCAGCAGGTAAGATACACAGTGATTTTGAAAAAGGTTTTATAAGGGCAGAAATAGTATCATATAATGATTTACGGGCATTAGGAAGTATAGCAGCATGCAAACAAGCAGGCAAGTATAGATCAGAGGGGAAGGAATATGTTTTTAAGGATGGAGATGTAGTGCTATTTAGATTTAATAATTAGCTATAATATTTTTTGATTAATATACATTTTAATATTTTTTAAAAACTTGACAAATTTTGTTAAAGGAGTATAATAGCAAAAGGGAGAACACAACTATGAAACAAGTTAATATTAGTGATAATTTTAAAGGTAGTGAGATTGTTGCTGGTTGCATGAGATTTGCTAACTTTGAAGATAGACAAATGGATGAGTTTATTGATATTTGTTTAGCTAATGGTGTCAATTATTTTGATCATGCTGATGTCTATTCTGCTGGTAAGTGTGAAAGTGTGTTTGGGGCTGCACTTTCACGCAACAAGAGTTTGCGTGAAAAGATAGTATTGCAAACAAAATGTGGTATTAGGCGAGGGGACTTTGGTACATATTTTGATTTTAGTCATGACCATATACTAGGTAGTGTAGATGCTAGCCTTGGTAGATTTGGTGTTGACTATATAGATGTACTTTTGTTGCATAGGCCTGATACATTGTTTGAACCAGAACAAGTGGCAAAGGCATTTGACACTTTATACAGAGCAGGTAAGGTTAAGTACTTTGGTGTCAGCAATCAAAATCCAACTCAAATTAATTTACTCAATGCCTATCTCAATCAAAAAGTTGTAATAAATCAATTGCAATTGTCAATAGCTTTTACGGGTATGATTGATGTTGGATTTAATGTAAATATGAAGAATGATGCCAATATCAATAGAGATGGTGGAATATTGGAGTATTCTCGTCTTAGTGATATGACGCTACAAGCGTGGTCGCCATTTCAATATGGTTTTTTTGAAGGTGTATTTTTGGGTAGTGACAAATACCTTGAACTCAACAAAGTTTTGGATAAAATAGCTCAAAAATATGATGTCGCTCCATCTACTATAGCAGTAGCATGGATACTGAGACATCCTGCAAAGTGGCAAGTTGTGACAGGTACAACCAATCCAATACGCATAGTAGAGGCAGCAAAGGCAACAGATATATCACTTACACATCAAGAGTGGTATGAGATATACAAGTCTGCTGGCAACGAACTACCTTGATAATCTAAAGGTTTTTGGATATTTTTAATGAAAGCTTATCGAGTTATAGCTTATCATCTCACAAAACAAATTTGTGAGATGATTTTTTTTGTATAAAATCAATTATTATTTTGTCATACCAGTTCACTCAACTCCATATATTAAGACATGGACAATCTCAACAATAGCATGCTTGTAGTCAAAAAACGCTTATTATTTTTGAGTATGGCTATAGTATTTTTTGTAGTTGCACTTATTTCACGATTGTTTTTTGTACAAGTATTGTCTCAACAATCGCTCACCGCCAAAGCTGCTGAACAGTGGTATAGAGATTTGCCATTGCAAGCACCTAGAGGCAAAATATTGTCACAAAATGGTGTGGCATTAGCTAGCAATAGTAACAAGTTTAGTGTATATGTGCGTCCTAGGGCCGTAGTAAACTTAAATGAAACAGCACATGAGCTAGCAGAACATCTAGGATTGACTAAAGAATATGTAGAAAAAAAAATTAAAGGTGCTAATGTTAGTGAAATTACTCTAGCTCGCAATGTGTCAGCATCTGTGGCAGAGCATATTAGACAACACAATTTGGCCGGAGTGTATTTTACTCTAGATGCTACTAGACAATACTCGTTTGGACAATATTTGTCTCAAGTTCTGGGTTATACGAGTATTGATAATTTGGGGCAAAGTGGTTTGGAATTGTACTATGACAAGTACCTAAAGGGTATAAATGGATTTTCGTATACTAGTACAGATCTAAAGGGTATAGAGTTGAATAATAATGTAACCAAGTATGTCCCTGCTATTCCGGGTATGGACTTGTCTTTGAGTATAGATAGCAATATACAACACTTTGCTGAAGATGCTGTCAACCATGCTCAACTAGAGTGGAAATCAAATAGTGTAAGCATGATGGTATATGACTTGACTACGGGTGGAATTGTAGCCAACGCTGTGTCCCCATCATTTGACTTAAATAGTCCCCCTAGAGATCAGTTGGATTTACTCAATCAGTTGAGTAAAAATAGTATGATAACTGATGTGTACGAACCCGGTAGTACATTCAAGATATTTACAGTAGCGGCGGCATTGGATGCTGGAGTTGTAAAATTGGACGACACTTTTTTTTGTCCGGGGTATCGCATAGTAGACGGACAACGCATAAGATGTTGGCGTACTCAGGGGCATGGTATGCAAGATTTTCAAACTGCTGTCAACAATAGTTGCAATTGTATGATAATGGATATTTCTCAACGCTTAGGTGTAAATAAGTTGTATAGTTATTTGCAGGCATTTGGATTTGGTGAACTTTCGGGTGTGGACTTTGCTAGTGAGAGTAGAGGTATAATGATTCCTGAAAAAAATGTCAAGTTAGTAGATTTGGTTCGCATAGGATTTGGACAAACTATAGCAACAACTACACTCCAAATGGTAGCAGCGGTAGGGGCGGCGGTTACGGGTACTCTGTATACACCATATTTTGCACAATCTATTGTTACATATGATGGCAAATCTATATACAATCGCAAGCCCAAAGCGAGAAGAAGTCCAATCAAGCCAGAAACAGCTACTACTTTGCGAGATATATTGGCTAAAGTAGTTGCAGAAGGTAGTGGAAAAAAAGCACAGGTGCAAGGTTATCCCGTTGGAGGCAAGACGGGTACGGCACAAAAGTACAAAAATGGCGCTATAGCTCAAGGAAAGTATATTTCTAGTTTTGTTGGATTTGCTCCCGTCAATGACCCTAAGTATGTGGCATTGTTGGCAGTAGACGAACCACAAGGTTATTTGTATTATGGTAGTATGACAGCTGCCCCATATGTAGGTAGAATGTTTGAAAATCTAGCAAGGCACTTAGGTATACCAGCACAAAGTGTAGAAAGTGATACAGTGACAATGCCTAATTTATTGGGACTCAACTATTTGCAAGTAGAGCAAAAACTAAAAGAGATGGGATTGCAATTTGAAACAGCGGGTGATGGCAATCAAGTAATAGGGACAGTACCTAGTTTTGGGACAAAAGTACCCGAAGGAGATGTTGTGTTGGTCAGGTTTAATGAATTGTGATAGTTGTCATATGTGTGCAAACTTTTTGAAAATTAACTATATAAATATTTTAGGGAAAACAATATTATTATGCAATTGAGTGAGTTAGCGTTGGGATATACTATGATAGGTTGTGATGCTACTGTGATAGGGCTTTGTCATGAAAGTAGTAGGGTCAAGCAAGGTGACTTGTATTTTGCTTTGCAAGGTGGCAAGTATGATGGTCATGATTTTGTACAAAGTGCTATCAAGAATGGTGCAATAGCTGTAGTTGTTCAAAGACAGTTGCAAGATTGTAGTGTATCACAAATAATTGTAGATGATAGCAGGACTGCCATGTCCAAAATAGCTAATGTTTTTTTTGGAAATGCTAGTCAATTGCTAAAGATTGTAGGTATTACGGGGACTAATGGCAAGACTACGGTATCTCATATTGTTGCTAGCATATTGCAATCAAATGGCAATAGTGTGGCAATAATAGGCACGCTTGGGATAATTGTCAATGGAAAGTTTTGGGATAGTACTAAATCTCACAATTTGACTACACCTGATCCAATATATTTGCATAAAGTGTTCAAATCACTTGTTGAAATTGGGGTAGAGTATGTCGTTATGGAAGTCTCAGCACATGCATTATTTCTCAACAAATTGGAAGGGATTAAGTTTGAGTGTAGTGTGCTTACTTGTTTTAGTAGAGACCATTTAGACTTTTTTGGTACTATGCAACAATACAAGCTTGCCAAACTAAAGTTGTTTGATCCAAAATTTAGCAAAACTGCCGTAGTCAATATTGATGATGATTTGGGTATGGAAATAGCATTGCAGTCCAATCTACCTATTATTAGCTATGGTTGCAATAGACCATCTGATGTATTTGGCATTCATCACAAAATGAATGCTAGAGGATTGGAGTATATACTCAATTGTGTGGACAATATTGTGGATATCAATTTCAAATTGCCAGGATTGTTTAATATGTACAATACAATGGCGGCAGCAAGCTGTGCTTATGTGTTGGGTGTACCAATCAAAAAAATAGCAATAGGTATATCCAATACTACTAGAGTAGATGGTAGGTTTAATATAATCAATACGGATAGATTTTCAGTTGTAATAGATTATGCACATACTGATGATGGTTTGAGCAATTTGCTTTCTACTGTAAGGCAATTTGCTAAAGGGCGTATTGTCACGGTATTTGGTTGTGGTGGCAATAGAGATGTTACAAAACGCCCTCTTATGGGATTGGCTAGTGCAAAACACAGTGATTATACTATAATAACTAGCGACAATCCTAGGTTTGAAGAGCCAAATTCCATAATTTCCCAAATAGAGAAGGGTATTATTAGCTATAAAGGGGCAAAATACGAATGTATACCTGACCGTAGACAGGCAATCAAGAGAGCATTAGAATTGGCTAATCAAGATGATATTGTAGTGATAGCCGGCAAAGGTGCTGAGACTACTCAAGAGATAGCTGGTGAGTTTTTGGCTCACAATGATTGGTTGTATGTCAACGAGTGTTTGTATACTTGATAAAAATTTGGTTTAAATTATATACAGTACAAAGCCATTAAGAACTTTTATGACAATAAGATTAATATTGACAGCTATATGTGCGTTTGGGTTTACAGCTATGCTTATGCCCATAGTTATATCCTTGTCCAAAAAACTTAAGATGAGACAAGTAATATTGCATTTTGTAGACAATCATGCATCTAAGGCAGGTACGCCAACGATGGGTGGTAGTGCCTTTATTTTAGCTGTATCTATTGTGGCTATGATATTTTTTACACCAAATTCTTATCTTGGATATGTGACAGTGGCAGTGTTTGCGGGATATGGTATTATTGGATTTTTAGATGACTTTATCAAGATTTTTTTCAAACGAAATTTGGGTTTGAATGTATATCAAAAACTAGTATCACAACTTGGATTGGCTATATTGGTGGCTATATTTGCGTACAATAGGATAGATATAGGTACTGAGATATGGCTACCTGGATTGAATTATACAGTAGATATAGGATATTGGGTAATACCCTTTGTTATAATTGTATTTTTGGCGTTGACAAATGCAGTCAATCTAGTTGATGGTTTAGATGGATTGGCTTCTAGTGTAAGCACAGCATATGTGATATGTTTTTGCGTTATCATAGTTCTACTCATTGCTTTTAGTCAAAATTTGGGACAATCAGTAGTTAACGAATACAACAATTTGTTGATATTTGGCGTTGCATTGATAGGTGGCTTGATAGCTTTTTCTTGTTTTAATGGGTATCCTGCCAAAGTTTTTATGGGCGATACGGGAGCATTGGCATTGGGTGGTGCGTTGGCGGCAATGGCAACATTTAGTAGATTGCATATATTCGTTCCAATAATTGGAATAATGTTTGTGCTCACTAGCTTGTCAGTTTTGTTGCAAGTAGGATATTATAAAATTACTAAAAAAAGAATTTTTTTGATGGCTCCTTTGCATCATCATTTTGAAAGAAAGGGGCATCACGAAAATAAAATTGTTATATCTTATACTGTAGTCACAGTTTTGGCGGGTTTGATGTGTGTGTTGTTGGTAGTATTAATAAACCCTATTTAGCAAAAGAGTTGTAAGTTGCTAAGTATTTTGGTTGATGATATAGATACAATCTTGAATAATCAAATAATAATATTATGAATTTTAAAGACAAACGAGTACTAATTATTGGGGCGGGAATAAGTGGCAAAGGGGCTTATAATGCACTCATTCACTTGGGTGCTTGTCCAATTATTTTTGATGACAGTTGTGATGTTGTAGATTGCAAAATCTTGGACAATGTGGACATAGTTGTAATTAGTCCAAGTGTCAAACTTACTCATTTACTAGTGCAAACTGCAAAACGCAAAGGTATGTATATTTGTGGTGAAATAGAGTTGGGTTTTGCAATACATACAATGGGACACAATTCTCAAAGCCCTACAATAGCTATTACAGGCACAAATGGCAAGACAACACTCTGTCGTATGCTTAATCAATTGTTGCAATTATCAGGGCGTACTGTATGTCTTGCAGGAAATATTGGAGTATCATTTTCGTCAGCAGCTTCATTGATGGATTATGATGTTTCTATACTTGAAGTTAGTAGTTTTCAATTGCAAAGTATTGATTTTTTTGCTCCAAAAATTTCTATAATTACCAATATATCACCTGACCATTTGGATATACATGATAATATGCAAGAGTATGTAAATGCCAAATTTGCAATAACAAAAAATCAGACCAAAGATGATTATTTGTTATTGGGTGATATAGACCAAAAGTATTTGCAAGGATTAAAGACAAAAGCTAAAGTAATACACTTAGGTGTATCCACGCAAGAAACAGAATTGATGCCACAGTTGCATTTGAGTGGAGAATTTAATCATCGGGTATTGTATCAAGTTGCAAAAATTTTTAAAATATCTGATGACTTGGTTAGACAAACTATAGATAGTTATGTTTCTGACAGTCATAGATTGGAGTTTGTTGCAAGGGTAGGCAATACTGATTATATCAATGACAGCAAAGCAACAAATATTGGGGCAACTCTCTATGCACTTTCTCAAGTCAAAGGGAGTATTGCTCTGCTTTTGGGTGGAAGTGACAAGGGGCTAGACTACAACGAATTGTTTGTTAAAATTCCAACCAATGTCCATTATATTTTTGCCTTTGGCAATATTACCAATACTTTGCACAAGGTAGCTTTGCAAAACAATAAAGAAGTAACCTTGTGTGACAGTATGCAAGATGCTATTTTGCAAGCTAGCAAAACTACTGTAGATACTGTACTGTTGAGTCCTGCTAGTGCTAGCTTTGATAGTTTTAAGGATTATAAGGATAGAGGGGACACTTTTAAGAGTATAGTCAATCAATTGTTGTCTAAGTATTGATTTGTGTTTTTATATTAATTTTATAGGAAATTTAAAACTAATTTATAAAAAGTCAAACAAAACAGTATCAACTAACAGTTGATTATTGAGTGGAGTAAAATGAATGCAACGAGTGAAAATGTTAGGTAAAGACAACACTATAATTAATATACACCATGCACACAACAAGATAGATAGACGCCTAATTGTAGCTGTGGTAGTTTTGGTTGTGTTTGGTCTAGTGATGATATATAGTGCTAGTAGTTATGTTGCTGGTGAACAGTATGACAATAAGTTTTTTTATGTTATCAATCAGTCTATTGCTGCGTTTATTGGTATAGGTGGATTGATATTTTGTACTTATTTAGATTATCACAAGTTGCAAAAATTGTCTATTCCTATTATACTTTTGTCTATTGTATTGTTGATAGTTGTGTTGATACCTGGAGTTGGGATAGATGCTTATGGTGCAAGAAGATGGATAAATCTAGGGGTAATGACATTGCAAGCTAGCGAACCTGCCAAGTTTGGATTGATAATTTTTATTGCTTCTTATATGGCAAAATATCACAAGCGAATGACTACAAGAATAGGTTGGTTGCCAATCTTGGGTGTGAGTGGTATTGTGTGTTTGTTGATAATGATGCAACCCAATTTGTCTATTACGGTATGTGTAGTATTGTTGACTATACTTATGTTGTTTGTGGGTGGAGTCAAACTTAAGTATTTTGTAGTATTGTCATTGCCTATTGTAGCACTTGTACCTATATTGATTATTATAGAGCCATATAGATTTGATAGGTTGATAGCTTTTTTGGATCCATGGGCAAATCCATTGGACGAAGGTTTTCAGTTGATACAATCTCTTTATGCATTGGGATCAGGTGGTATGTTTGGATTGGGTATATTTAATAGTCGTCAAAAGTTCTTGTTTTTGCCATTTGCCGAAAGTGATTTTATATTTAGTATTATTGGTGAAGAGTTGGGGTGGGTCGGTAGTATTGCCGTGTTGTGTCTATATGCATACATAGTAGTTAGAGCTATCAAGATAGCGATTTCGGCAAGGGATAGGTTTGGAGCATATTTGGCAGCGGGTATAGCGGGTATAATTGCTATACAAACTTTGGTCAATATAGCTGTAGTTACTGGTAGTATTCCACCTACAGGATTACCTTTGCCTTTTATAAGTCACGGAGGAAGTAGTCTAATGGTATTTTTGGCTAGTATAGGTATTTTGTTGAATATAAAAAAACAATCTCACATGGCTAGTGCTATTGTATTGCCGTCAAGTACAAGTTCTTTTATAGACAATAGTGTAGTTCAAAAAAACTTGATTGAGTTGCAAAAAATTACTTAGTTGTTATATGTTGTTTGAGATTTACAAAATAGCACTCTTTAGAGTATTAATATTTAGTAGTGTACAAATAGAGGACATTAAGATGAAAAAATACTTATAAATAAAATCAATCTTAAATCATTCGGGGGTTGGGGATTTTCTCAAAAAGCATTTTGGGTTCTTTTGGAGTGTCAAAAAAGAATAACGATTGTTTTGTTGATAGTCTGTATATTATTGTTAGTACTCTCTGGTGTACACTCTCTAATATTTTATTGTTTTGTACCCTTTACAAATTGTTTGAATTGTGGTATACTACACAATAGGAGGGTTTTATGAAAAAAATACTTACTAAAAATACAGTTGCAATACTAATATTGACACTATTGTGTGGTTGTGTGTTGTTGGCGTGTTTTAAAATCAAACAGGGTGGTGAAATCAATCTTGGACTCACAACTAAAGATGCAAAGGTAGCACAAGGCTCTTTTACAACAGTAGAAGCTAAATTTAAAGATGGTGATAGCAACATGTCATTGCCAGACAATGCAGAGTTGACATGGACAGCAGAACCTGCAGGCAAAGTAGAGTTGAAGGACTTTGGTGCAAACAAACTCATAAAAGAAGTACACGCTATATGGGATGGTAATATATTAGAAGAAGGGAAAGACCAAACAGTCAAAGTCAAGTTGCAAGCTAAGTGGGAAGAACACAGTATGGACAAAACTGTGGATATTGTAGTTGTACCAGCTATTAGTACCAATATGTATGTGCAAATGTTTTCTGCTTTGCAAGACATGAAGAAAGGGGACTTTGACGCCGACAATGTTGCTGACCAACAAAATCTTGAAAAATGCACAATGTTGGCTAGTGCTTTGCAAGGGGCAGTGAGTATACCCAAAACAGAGCCAAACAGTCAATATCACACACCATTTCAAGTTTTGTCAAATATTGTTGATGGACTTGCCAAAGATGTCTTTAGTGACAAATTTTATAATTGGGCAAAAGAATTTGATAGTGAAAAAATAAATAATGAAGAGTTGGAAGAATTTATACTGGGAATTTCAACTCCAGTTTCGGAATTGATAGAGAAGATTTTTAAAGAATTGGATAGCGATAATACTATTACTCAAGAAAAAAAAGATGAATTTTTACAAGAATTGGATAGTATATGGAATAGTGAAAAAGAGAAAGAATTGGGTGAGATTATTGCCAAAGCATACAAAGATGTAATTACATTTTTTGAACAAGATGGCTTAAAGGCATTTGAGAAGAATTTTGGGAATATGGTTGTAGAGATGGCAACTCAGTTGTCTACATCAATGATTCAATCTATTGTAGATATTGTAAAAGGAATGTTGGAGGAGCTACTGTAGTAGAGCCTGAAATACTTGGAGTATTTGCATTAGGTTTGTAATATATTGATTTGATGTTATTAGTTGAACTTTGATTTAACAACAAAACCACTGTATTCACTTAATACAGTGGTTTTGTTGTGGTTGTATAATTTATTTGCGTAGAAAAATGTCTAAATTATTATGCAATACCTTGTCTACATTTGGTCAATATATCCATCACTGCTAGTGAGTCAGTCAAGCTATACAATTGACTTTGTTGTTGGTTGTTGGACAACAAGTCCATAAAATAGAGTATTTGGTAAGTAAATTGCTCTATGTGTGGTTCAAAAGTATGTTGTGTAGACTTGCCTTGATTGTTTACAACTTCAAATTGTTGAGCCCCATTGTAGTCAGGTATCAATATCTTGCCTTGTTGAGTAGTTATGTTGTAAAAACAATTTCTGTTGTCGCCTATAAAAATATGCCCTTTGGCTATCATGTCACCATATGTCAGTTTTATGACAGCATCAGTTTCAACTTCATTGACTATTTTGAGATAGTCACATTCTACTTTATCGGGTTTTCCAAATAGTTGATAGCATACACTTGCAAAGTATACGCCCAAATCTAGAATTACTCCACCTGCAAGTTCTTTGCGATACAATCTATACGCAGGGTCATTGAGATGCGGTATAGTAAAGAGACTGTCTACACTAAGGACTTTATCGTTGTTTTGATTGTCCAATAGTTTTTTGAGTGTGGCTATACTTGGTAGATATGCCGTCCACATTGCTTCCATAATCAATGTTTGTTGTTTGTTTGCTAGTTCTATGACTTGCTTTGCAAAATTGCTATCTATTGCAAAAGGTTTTTCTAGTAGTATAGGTACTTTTTTGTGCAAAAATTGCATAGCATTGACATGATGCAAGTGGTTGTTGGTGCATATATACACAGCATCATAGTCTATAGTATTGCCGATGTCGTCGTATGTATATGGTGTCAAGTTGTGTTTGTTGGCAAAATCCTTTGCTCTATCAAAATCACTAGAAAAACACGCTACAGCTACAGCGTTGTCAATTTGTTGCAAAGCACTTATAAACCTATTGGTTATTTTGCCTGTGCCACATATAGCCCATTTTAAAGGTTGTTGTTTTGTATAAATTTTCATTCTTTTATTATACTATATCATGCTTTATATTGCAATTGCCTTGACATGATATACAAAATATAGTACAATATTTTTGTTATAATAGTGATGTTTTTGTATTTTATAATTGTGCAATCAATCAATCAAGCAATTTGTATATCTATGCCCGAGTGGCGAAATGGCAGACGCACAGGACTTAAAATCCTGAGGAGGCAACTCCGTGCCGGTTCGAGTCCGGCCTCGGGCACCAAAAACAGCATATTTTTATATTTTTTAAAAAGCTTTGAATACAATATTCAAAGCTTTTTTGATTTAAATTGACTTTTAATTATTAAAAATATAATATTTTTTTACAAATAAATGCAAAAATTGCAAATAAATAAATTATTTTTTACAATTTAATGTATTGTATGCATAATTTGTATTTAATATATTTGTCTTTTTTATACATTTGTGATACAATAACTACAAGCAAGATTATAAAATGTCTAAAACTATTATTGTTGTAATAGTATGGAGTACTATAATGAGTAGATTTTTTTGTGACAATTGTTGTGATTTGACGCAAGACCAAGTCAATGAGTTGGGTATTGAAGTAATTAGAATACCTTATTTTTTGGAAGGCAAACTTGTGACTGGTGAGCTTGGTGCAGAGTTTGACTCTGAAAAGTTTTTTGACAATATGAAAAATGGTGCAACGGTTAGTACTTCGGCACTAAATCCACTAGAATATACAGAGATTTGGGAGCCAATTTTGGCTAATGGTGAAGATATATTGTATGTTGCATTTTCTCACAACATGAGTGGAACATTCAATAATATGAATGTAGCATTGACAGAGTTGCGTCAAAAGTATCCCCAACGCACTATTACTGTCGTAGATACTCAACTTATGGCATTGGGGTTGGGACTTGTTGTATACTTAGCAGCAAAAAAACACAAAGAGGGAGCTACTGATGTACAAGTTGTAGAATATGTAAAAGATATTTGCAAGAAGGTGCGTACTTATGTCACGGTAGAAGATTTGAAGTATCTCAAAAGAGGCGGGAGAGTTAGTGGCATTACAGCTTTTATTGGTGGTATACTCAATATTAAGCCTATTTTAAAACTTGTAGATGGCAATCTTATCAAGGTAGACAAGGTTAAGGGACGCAAGACATCTTTGAAATATTTGTTGAATGTATTGGAAACCGAAAATGTTGATACCAATTATCCAATAACACTTGGCAATGCACATTGCAAAGAAGATGCAGAACAATTTACAGCTGATATAAAAGACAAGTATCCAAATGCTGAGGTTTGGAATCAATCTATTGGTCCCGTGGTGGGTTGCCACAGTGGTCCTGGGACTGTGGCACTGTTCTTTTTGTCTAAAGATTAGTCGTACTATTTTGGTGTTCAAAAGTTTATTATTCAAATATGCACAAAATATCTTTCAAAAGGTTTGTAATATTTTTAGGGGCTATAGTTTGTATAGTCCCGTCTTTGGCGTGTACTAGAATTGACAGTACTTATCTTCAACGCAACGAAGTCGTATTTGGCGGGGGGATACAAATGCAGGTTGCAGCGATGGGGAGATATGCTGACTTGGCAATAGACAAGATATTTGATGTAGCATATGAGTTGAATGCTCATATAAGATTGGACAAAGATGAGAATGGCAAAGATAGTATGCTTAGCGTATTTAATGATGGCGAAGAAGATGAAATGTATGAGATAGATGAACATATATACAATATGATGAGTGCCGTGTTGGATTATTATGAAATACTAAAGGGGAATTTTGATCCAAGAATTGCACAATTGGCAAAATTGTGGAATGTAGATAGTGAGGGTATAGCAAAATATGGTGGAGCATTAAATCCTAATTCTCCCGCTACCCTGCCTAGTTTGGGAGATGTTGAAGATACAATATTTGAGAGTGGGTTGAATTATCCATTGGTACAAGATGGTGATAGTCTAATAAAATTAATTAGACAAGATGACAAATATTATATGTCCAAGAGTATACCCAATCTCAAGTTGGATTTGGGTGGAATAGCCAAAGGTTATTTGGCTGATATAGGTGGAGAGATATCAAAAGAATTTGAATTGCAATCTGCTAGCTTTAATATTAGTGGTGACTTGTATGTTTATGGCAATCATTCTTCAGGTGACAAATGGACTGTAGGCATTACAGACCCACGCCCACGCATAACCTTGTTGAGAAATACACAAGTTGCTGCAACATCAATATCAGATACTGGATTGACTACAAGTGGTGACTACGAAAGGTATTACAAATTTATTTATGAGTCTCAAGAAGAAGTAAATTGGTTGACAGATAGTATTTTGGTGCAACACATAATCAACCCCAAGACAGGTATTCCTGCAGGACTAATGCAAGATGAGAATGACTCATCAAAGTGGGCTAATCAACCTTTGGCAGTATCTAGTGCTACTGTTGTTCATCCATCTTCTATGATAGCCGAAATGATATCTACTGCATGTGTGTCTGCAGGATTGGAAGAAGGAGTAAATATAGCAAAAGCAGTTGTTGCTAAAGATGATGGGGTGAGTGTATTTATATTGGAAGATGATAGTAGAAATATTGTAGATTATTCAAGATATGCTACTGTGGGTGATTGGAAATTTTATAATAGTGACAAATACGATGAGTATAAGAGATATAAGTTGTATTCTTAAAAGCGATATTTAATAATAGTTTGTTGTGTATTATCTCTAAAGTATAGTTGAGTATGATATGAATATAGACAAAATCAATATAGTAAAAAATTCTAAACCTATAAAAATATGGGACTTATCTATTTTGATATTTGTTGTGACGGTTAGTGTAGTGGCATTTTTTTTGTTGTTTAATCAAAAGGGGGCTGTTGTACAACTTTGGATAGATGGAAAATACATATCCGACTACAACCTAAATCATACACAAAGTATAGAGTTGGATGTGCATTTGGGACATATGTGTTTTAGTATAAGTGATGGCAAGGTGTTTGTAGTACATGCAGATTGTGATGACCAAATTTGTGTTAGAATGGGTGAGATAGATAAAGTCAATCAGACAATAGTGTGTAGTCCCAACAATGTGATATTGCGTATTGTGGGTGAGAGTGATTTGGACTTTTAGTTATTATTAAACATGAAAAAGCAATACAATATCACAAAACGCACTGTACGCATTGCACTGTTTGTAGCTCTAGCACTTGTTATGTATATGGTAGAAAGTCTTGTTCCACCTGTATTTGCATTTGCACCTGGAGCTAAATTGGGGCTAGCTAATGTAGTTAGTTTGTGCGCTTTGGTTTTGCTTGGGATAGTTGATAGTTATTTGGTAGTTGTATTGAGATGTATATTGGCAATGTTTTTAGTGGGCAATCCTACGGCATTGATGTACAGTTTGCCATCTAGTATTTTTGCACTTAGTAGTATGGTTTTGCTTTATTGTTTTATTTTCCCCAAAGTGAGTTTGATGGGTATTAGTTTTTTGTCTGCAATTGTCTTCAATATTGTGCAGTTGTTGGTAGCAAGTTGGGTAGTTGGCAATATTTATGTTGTTTTGTACTTGCCTTTGATGTTTTTAGCTAGTGCGGGAGCGGGTTTGTTTGTGGGACTACTTTCATTTTTTGTGATAAAACATACGCCATCAAATGTTTATTTATAAATTGCCTAGTATTTTGTGCAAAATGTTTACATAATTTGTTAAAATCTCAAAATATTTTAGAAAAATATTAATAAAATTAGGTAATAATTGTGTTGATTATGTCAAAAATACATTTGTAAATATTTACAAATTTAAAATATGTTGTTTTGCTTGTCATTTATATGATAATTTTGTATACTATATATATAAAGTATATTAATAAACAAAATACATAGTCAAAATAAGTGTTGACTTAGTAAAAATTTATCAAAAATATATGACATTAATGTTGTAGTAGTGTGTGATAGAGTTAGATTTGTATATTTGATTGTATACAAAAATGTAATAGAAACAACAAACTTTGGAGAATATGATGGACAATAGGACAAAATCAACAAAAATATTAGTTGTAGATGATGATGTGCATATCTGTCAACTATACCCACTTTATTTCAAAAAAGAGGGTTATGAGACTGTGATATGTCACAATGGCAATGATGCACTTAAGCTCATCAAGTCAGATTCTTTTAGTATCGTTTTGCTAGATGTGATGATGCCTGACCTAGATGGTATGGAGACGCTTATACACATTAGGCAAATTAGCAAATCGTTGCCTGTCATTTTGGTATCAGCTAAGTCCGAAAAAGTTGACATCATAGGAGGCTTGGAGATTGGTGCTGATGACTATATCACAAAGCCTTTTGAAATGCAAGAAGTTATAAGTCGTATCAAGACTATCTTGCGTAGGACAGAAGCAAATGCAACTCAAGAGACTAGTACTCAAGATGTGTCCATAGGCAACTTGTTTGTAAGTATCAACAATTATATAGTTAAGGTATCAGGTAAGCGAATAGAAATGCCGCCTAAAGAGATAGAGTTGTTGTACCATTTTGTGACACACCCAATGTATGTTTTTAGTCGTGAAAAGCTATTGGAAAAAGTGTGGGAAGTAGGTTATGATGGTGATACTAGGACAGTAGATGTGCATATCAAACGCATTAGAGAAAAGGTCGGATCGGGTGAAAATTGGCGTTTTGTCACTGTTTGGGGCAAAGGTTATAAGTTTGAAATAGACTAGTAAGTTTTTATATACAATAAAATTTTACTTGTAGACTTTGTATATATATTTTCTTGTGTATATTGTAATACACAACACATTCTTTTTTGCTGTGTTGTGTATTTTTTGTGATATTTATAAACAAAAGTGTTTTAATAAAGTTGTTGAAAGTGTGGCAACAAACTGCTAGCAAATATAAAAATCAGTTGACAACTATCTACAAAGTATAGTACAATGGTATTCGTGCTTGTATGATAAATTATTGTACAACTATGTAGTCTCTTGCATGTGTGCTGTATGGCAGTGTAGGGATTGGTTTGTTTTTTGGATAATTATTTTTATACAATAATTATTCAAAAATAATGAAAATTAATCAGGGTAGGAAAATCAAAATGGTACCACAACAAAAAACATTTATGGCCAATGCAAGCAATATAGTGCAAGATTGGCATATCGTAGACGCAACAGATATGCCACTTGGTAGATTAGCTAGCCAAGTTGCAAATATATTAAAGGGCAAACACAAGCCAACATATACGCCACATGTGGACTGTGGCGATTTTGTAGTTGTTATCAATACGGATAAGGTTGTGTTGACAGGTAAGAAACTTGATCAAAAAATCAAGTTTAGTCACAGTCAATACATGGGTGGAGCCAAGTACAAGTTGTATCGCAAGTATATGGCTGAGAGTAGTGATGATGCTGTTTATGAAGCAGTACAAGGTATGTTGCCAAAGACTAGATTGGGCAGAAAACAACTAAAAAAATTGCGTTGTTACAAGAATGACCAACACAATCATCAAGCTCAACAACCAAAGGTGCTAGAGTTGATAAAGAAAAATCATCACTAATTTGAGTGTGTTTTTAAGGTCTATAATATATATATATTGTGTAATCAACTCAGTGATGTGCACATTATAGTATCAAAGCTTTGTATAAATAAACAACATGGAGTTTTAAAAAAATTACAGATGGCAGTTAAAAAAACAGCAAAAAAAATACAGTTTTGGGGTACAGGACGCAGAAAGTCCGCAGTAGCTAGAGTGAGGTTGAGTCCTGGAAATGGAGAAATAACTATCAACAAGCGTACAATGGACGATTATTTTGGTCTTGATACTCTCAAGTTGATAGTCAATCAACCATTAGTTGCAACTAATTCTAAAGATAAATACGACATAATTGTCAATGTAAATGGTGGTGGCATTACGGGACAAGCGGGTGCTATTAGACATGGAATTGCTAGAGCGTTGGTAGTTGCCGATCCTATGAATAGACCTGTAGTCAAACAAGCGGGATTTTTGACTAGAGACCCTCGTATGAAAGAACGCAAAAAATACGGACTTAAGAAAGCAAGAAAGGCATCTCAATTTAGCAAGCGTTAGAGTAAGTTTGTGCAAAACCTTATTTTGTACTTAATAGTTGAGAATAAATTTAGGTCAATAATATACTGAGCAATTTATTTGCACGCAAAATTATTTAGTATTTCAACAAATTTTTGTTGACTCATATCCAATTTAAAGTGAGTATCTCAAAATGATTACAGCAGAAGAATACGGAAAACTGCCAAACGGCGAGATAGCCTACTTGTATACTATTGTAAATAGACATGGCAATAGGTTGAGTATTACCAACTATGGTTGTAGGATTGTAGCTTTGACTATCAAAGACAAGGTTGGGGACTATCGTGATGTTGTACTTGGATATGATGACTTAGATGGTTATGTCAATGACAAGCATTGGATGGGTGCAGCATTGGGTATCAATGTGGTCAATCGTACTTCGGGTAGTACTGTGCATGATGGAGTAAAAGTATTTGTTAGTGATGGTGAATCAAAACCTGAAGATGCTCAAGATAGTGTATTGTTTGGGGACAAATTGTTTGATTGTATAATTGTAGGACAAGAAAATCAAGAAACTATTGTGATGAGTTGCGAACATAAATTGCAAAATGGTAAAATCAATATTAGTGTTAGTTATTGTTTTAGTGAAGACAATCAATTGATTGTTAGTGAGAATGTTGTTAGTGATACTAATATAGAATTCAATTTTGTACAACAGGTTATGTTGAATCTAAATGGTCAGGGAGCTATAGATGGACATACGGCAATAGTTAATGCAAAATATGTAGGTAGTACACACGGAAGATGGACGCCTAGTGAGTATACTCCAGTAGAAGGGCGTGTCAATCTCAATGCTCCAAAATCACTCAAAAATCTATCTAAAGCTAAACATAAATTGATAAAGAAGTCTGATGGATTGGATTTGAGTTATCAGTTGAATATCAATCCTACGGATGTAGGTACTGACAAGCTTTTTTATGCTGGTCGTGTGAGAGCAAAGAATAGTGCTATAAAAGTAGAAGTACATACTTCAAAACCAAATTTGTACTTTTATACAGCCAATAGATTGGACGGTGTAATAGGAAAAAAACAAACTAAAATTAGTTATACACAACCTGATAACAATTTTGATAATGTCAATGTCAAAAAGGGCGGAGTATACAACAAACATATGGGATTTTGTATATATCCCACAACTCATCACAATATTGTTGCGGCCAATAGACCTTATACACATAAGACTATTTATAAATTTGTTGTTAGGTAGTGTTTGGTTTAAGTTACTTTTGTAAGAGTATACAAATATTGCAGTGTCTAAATACATTGCAATATTTTTTGTTGTATAAGTTGTTTTGCAAGATGTATTTTGTCACTATTTTTACTAAAAAGATTTTACAGGCCTTTGGCATAGTAGCAAATAAAGCAATCTCAGCAAAGCTTTTAGCATTCTAGTATAGCTAAATTAGATATGTGTAGGGGATTGCAAACAACAAAGAGAAGTGTACAAGTAATAGAATAGAAACAATCAACAAAATAGACAATATTCTTTTTTGACGCCAAAAAAGAATCAAAAAAGCATTTGGAGGGTTGCCGAATCCCCTCAAACCCCCGAACGCTTTATGGTTGTTTTTATTTAAGTTGTTGACTTCATTTCCAAATCTTAAAGTGTACTCTATTTGTACACTCCAACAAAAATACCCTACTGTTTTATCTTGACAGTGGGGTATTTTGTATGTTTAGAGTATTACTTTTTTTTATCTTCTTTCTTTGGCTTTTCTTCTTTGGTTGCTTTGGTATCTTTTTTTGTATCCTTTTCTTGTTTAGTCTCAGCCTTTTTATTTTCTTTTGATTCTACTTTTGCTTTAGTTTCAGTTTTTTTGTCTTCTTTTTTGTCAACTTTTACAGCTTTCTTTTCTTCTTTGGTATCTACTTTGGTTTTGGTTTCTACCTTTTTATCATCTTTCTTGTCTGCTTTTGTAGCTTTTTTGTCTTCCTTTGTCTCTACTTTTACTTTCTTTTTTGTCTTATCTTCTTTTGCCTTTTCTTTTGCAGCTTCTTCTTTTGCAGCCTTTCGTTTTGCTTGTTCTGCTTTTAGTACAGCTCTAGCTTCGTTAGCGGCTTTGGCTTTTTCGGCTGCAACTTGTTGGTTTGTCTTTTTGATAGTTATGACTAGTTTGCCTGTCCTTATTGCATGCAACTTCTTTGCCAATGCTGACTTTTGGTTGGCCGCCTTGTTGACATGTATAATACCTTTGGAAGCGGTCTTATCAATAATGCTAAATGTAGATGGCAACAAGCTATCAGCAAGATCAATATTGTTGGTAGCAATAGCTTCATTAACCTTTCTAATGGCAGTCTTCATAGTTGACAAAGCCATGCGATTTTGTAAGTTCTTTTTTTCGTTGATTAGTACCCTCTTTTTGGCACTCTTAATATTGGGCATAATGTCTCCTTATGTCTTACATTTGTTGCAAGACCACTTATTTGTATTGTTATCAACTGTACAGAACTCCAAAAAGTGTACAAAGAAATTTATAAACTCAAAGGACAAAACACTACAATATTAGTGCAAGAGTACATTGATACAATAAGACTATATTATATCATAATTATGCTATAATGTAAAGAGATTTGTATAGCATTTTTTGTGGGCATGGTGTACGGTTGAAAAATATAGAGTTTGCAACGAGCTATTATTAATATAAGATACAATCAATCAACAATGCAACAATATTCTTTTTTGATGCCAAAAAAGAATCAAAAAAGCTATTTGGGAATCCTTCCAAACACATGAACTTTTTAGGATTGATTTTATTTAGGGTTAATTTTCTTCATGTTAATTACTCTATTGATAAACTCTTTTGTCATTAGTATTTGTTTGGTAATAATAGTGATTGTATTGTGTGTTAGAAGTTAAAGCTTGTTGACATGTATTGTTTGTAATATTTTTACAGTTACTTTTTTGATGGTTAACTTGACTTGTTGTGTATTTTGTGATATGATGTTTGTGTATATTTGTTTACATATTAGACATTATATATACATTAGTATTGTGTCAATTGGTATTAAAATATGTTAAAAAATCAAAAAACTAAATTTAATAAATATACAACTATTTTTAGTGTTTTGTTGTTGGTATTGATGTTATTGCCAAGTATTTTTGGATTTAATTTGAGAATTAGTCATACTATAGCTAATGATGCGGGGGGGGCTATTATTTAGCAACAAACAAAACACTTATCTTGGTGAAACATATGGAAAAGAATATATTGAGGTTGGGGATTATTTGGATTTTTTTGGTGGTGTGACATGGCGAGTAGTTGCTAAAGATGAAAACGGTATAATGGTTAGAGCTGACAAGGCGGTGACCATAATGCCATTTGATGAGCCGAGAAGTATGATTGGTTGGAAAGGTAACTTGGAAAAAGCTCCTTTTAATGGAGAGTGGTTGGTAACTGAAGATGGAGAAGGAGTTGATTCTGACAAATATCTTCCAAGCAACAAGACCGAAAGGCGAAATGAATATGGTAGCAATTTTTATTTTGAATCTAGCGTAAGACAATGGTTGCTAGATAATTTTTATCAAGGATTGAGTGAGCAAGAAAAGTCTTCTATAGTCAATGTTATTCAAGGGCAGGAGTTTTGGTTTGGGGAGAGATTTAGTGATTGGAAAGCTGAGGCAGATAATATTGATGCTTGGATACATTATGATACTAGTGGGATAATTTTAAACTCTATTGACAATAGCAATGACCCAACTTATTTGTCACACATCAATAGGATTGCTCCTTTTGATGTGCAAACTGGTAGTGTAGATTTTTCTAAACTTAACAAAAATTATGGTTGGACTGACAAATCTGCACGCAATATAGTGGGATTTCAATTAAATGGAGCAACTCTAGATATTGACCCCGAAACAGGTTTGGATAATACTACTGGCAAGGATTATAATGGTTCTTGGATTACCGATGGAGCTCAATATACAGCTATGAACGATATTGATAAGCCTTTGGATGCTAGTATGTTGAATGAATACAGAAAGTTGCCACAGATTATGTTTGATGACCCTATATTTTTGCCTAGTTGGATTCAAGCATTTGAAATTCAGGCAAGTAGGCTAAAAAATGAGATTGGTGGGAATTATAGTCAGGTAATTAAGGTAGGTTATGATTCTAGCAATTTTGATATCAATAATGACATTAGGGTGCAAAATATATGGTCTCGTAGTCCTGCGATGAGACATGGTGGTACTGTCAATTTTTTGGTTGGGACACATGTTTTGACTTATAGTGATAGTAATCTTAAAGGTAAACATAGAGAAGACCCGCAAACAGGAACGAATATTTTTACAGGGCATACAAGTGCAAATAGTCAGTTAGGCGTTGTGCCTGCGTTGTATTTGTCAAATGATATACAGTTGGAGTACTTTGGTGTTAGAGGGTACAATCCAAATGAAGAAGATATAGTTAGAGAGCAACCTTTGGATGGTAGTTCTTACAATTATCGTGGGTGGGTGTTGCCTGGTATTGCTAATAATATTGAAAGTATTGACAATGATGACTTTGCAAAACTCAAGGTTGGAGAGTCTTTTAGCATGTTGCTTAGTGCAGGTAATTATCAAGTAGAAGGAAGTTTGCCAAATGGGCTAGAGTTGATACCTATTGCAAATGGTATTGCACAAGCAATTTTTGGCATACCTACTGATGCAAAGCAATTCAACTTTAAATTGATTAGTGATAATGTACAAAGCACAGACATAACAGTAAATGTCTTAAAAGGTGATACTTATGTGTCTATTGCTGATGCTCTTGTAGGGTATTCGGGGCAATCATTGAGTGATTTGGAGTTGCCTGAAATAGTTTACGAAATTCCTGGAAAATTGCAATGGCAACAAGATGATATTTTGTATACAAAAGAAGATTATACTCAATATTTTGACATAGAGTATGTACCTGATGATCAAGATAATTATAATAATCAAAGTATGCGAGTACAAGTGGAGATAAGAGCAGAATTTAGCAAGGATGATTTTGTAAATTTGACAGTTGGTGAACCTTTTGAAATAGAAGTATCAGGAGCTAACTTTGAATTGATTGATGGTAAGTTGCCTGATGGTCTAGAGTGGAAAATTGTAGGAGCAAAAAGTTATAAAATTGCTGGAGTTCCAATCAAAAAAGGTAGTTATGAGTTTGAGATAGCTAGAAAAGAGAACGGCGTAGATTATGATAATCCCGATGGTCCAAAGCCTAGAACAACTCACATAAATTTGACAGTAGAAATAGGTACGCCAAAACCACATTTTCCAGAAAATATAGTTGGAATGGTAGGTAAAAAACTGAGAGAGATTGTTTTGCCAAATACAAATGACTCTACAAGTGGCACTTGGTATTGGATAAACCCTGATTTAGTACTTGATGGCAAGCCAGGTACTGTAGTATCATATCAAGCCAAATTTGTACCAACAGACCAAGATAATTATAGGTCAATAATTACAGATGTCAATATTTATATAAGTAGTGAATATGAAAGGAATGACATATTGTTTTGGGTATTGATATCAGGTGGAATTGCAGGATTGATTGTGACTATCTTTTTTATCTTGATTTTTAGACGGAAAAAAGACGGTAAAGGCAAGGGTGACGGTGACAATTTAGGAAAAGACACTAAGGATAACTCAATTGTACCAAGGAGAGAAAGTAGTAGATATAGTAGTAGGTATTGATATTCAAACTTTACAATTTTTTGATAGTTTATCAACTTGCAATTGATTGTAGTTAAATATTAAACAAATTTATTTTTGAGCATTATCATGATGTGTATTTGTGTTTAGAAAATATTTGTTAGTCAGTCTTACAATATCGTAGCTTGTTGCATATGTCAACAAGCTACTTTTGTTGTAATAGAGTTTTCTCATTGTATTCCTTTTTTATTATGAGTGTACAAATAGAGTTGGTTAAGATGGAAAGGAAGGAACACATAGAATAAAACAATCATAAAGCGTTTTGGGGTTTTGTGGGAGAATTTGTATCTCTCACCAAAAGCTTTTTTGCTTCTTTTGGGCGTCAAAAAAAGAATAACACTGGTTTTGTTGATTGTTTGTATCCTATTATTAACAAATATTCATTGTACACTATCTTCTATAAGTATCAAAATCTAAAAAACTATCTAAAAAATGTTTGCAAATAACAACAATATGTGCTATAATAGTAGTGTTGAATGAAATGCACAAGTTGAATGTACAGAATTTTAAGGGGAGTGGTTGTTGTCTACTCTTTTTTTTGTGTAAGTTTGTGAAATAATGTGCTAATAAATTTGAAGTTAATTGGTATAAAATTCAACAATTATCAACTTGATATTTGAGCAAATGAATATACAATCAGTATACAATGCAATCAATCCAACGATACAAGATTTGGGGTATGAGATAGTTGATATTGAGTACAAACTCAAAGATGACTACAATTTGACTATATTTTGTGATAGTATAAGTGGCAATGGATTTGGACTAGATGATTGCGAAAAAATAAATAATGCAGTTGATGAGATTTTGGATATACTCAATCCAACTCAAGACAAGCCCTATATACTCAATATATCTAGCACTGGATTGGATAGACCATTTAAGACACCTAGAGATTGGCAACGCAATATTGGTAGGGAGATAGACATAAACTTGTACAAGTCAATAAATAAAAAATCTAATCTACAAGGCGAATTGTTGTCATACAATGATGATAGTATTGTGTTGAAAAATAAGAAGGGTGAAATTATAGTGAAATTGCAAGATATCAAATTGGCTACTCAGTTGATAAAATTTTGATACAATGCTCGGTTGATTTTTAAACAGGCAATTGCCAATAGGGGAATAATATTAATGATAAACAAAGACTTTTTTTTGGCTTTAGATGAATTGGAAAATATTAAAGGTATAAAAAAAGAAACCTTTATTGAAGCTTTGGAAGTGGCTTTAGAAAATGCATATAAAAGGCATACAAATATACAAAAAGCTGTCAAAGTTAGGTTGCTAGAAAAAAGTCATACTATTAAGGTTATAGCATATCAAACAGTTGTAGAATATGTAGAAGATAGAGAGACTCAAATAAGTTTAGAAGATGCAAGATTGGAGAACAAAAAATATAAAGTTGGGGATATAGTGAGCGAAGAAGTGGCTAGTAGAGATTTTGGTAGAATAGCAGCTCAAACAGCCAAACAAATTGTCCTTCAAAAATTGAGAGAGGTTGAGAGTGCTAAAGCTATAGAAGATTTAGTGCAGTACGAAGATAGTTTGCAATTTGTGACAGTTAGGCGTATAGAAGGTTCTGTTGTGTATGTAGAAATAAATAAGATAGAAGCCCAATTGAGTCCAAATGACTTGATGCCTAATGACAAAATTAAAGTAGGCGATCGTATCAAGGTCTATGTCAAAAAAATAAAATCTAACAACAAAGGACCTCAAGTGTTGTTGTCTCGTACAGCTGCTGGTTATGTCAAAAAACTGTTTGAACAAGAAGTGCCAGAGTTGCTAAATGGTGTAGTACAAATCAAAAATATAGTGAGAGATGCAGGGTACAGAACCAAAGTTGCCGTATTTACTGAAGCTAAGGATATTGACCCCGTAGGTGCTTTTGTAGGCAATAGAGGTATGCGAGTCAATTCTATAGTATCTGATCTAGGTGGAGAAAAAGTAGATATTATACCATGGTGTGAAGATATATTAGAATTTATAGCTCGTTCGCTTAGTCCAGCAAAAGTCGCTGTTGTTCAAGTTGATGACAGTGACAATACCGCCAAGGTAGCTGTGCAAGATGACCAGTTGAGTCTTGCAATAGGAAAAAATGGACAAAATGCAAGACTTGCTGCAAGATTGACGGGTTGGAAAATAGATGTAAAAACTTATGCTGCATTTCAAAATATGCAAACTGTAGCGGCAGAGAGAGAATCAGAATTGGCTAATCAAGAGTTGATTGATGGGATAGACGAAGAATTTGGATTAGAAGATTTAGAACCTATAAATGGTATTCCAGATTTAGAATATTAGTAGCTCTATTGATTTTTGTTTGTTTATATGAGTAAAATAAACAACTTTAGCGTTATTGATTATAAAAATAATATGTTTGCAGATTGTATGACAACTCAAAAATATAGTGAGAACAAATCGTTGATGCGTCAGCCTACTGAGCGAACATGTATGTGTTGTAGATTGAAGATGACGAAGCATAAATTGATACGAATAACCAAGTATGGTGCAAGCATAGAGTTGGATATTAAGCATTCAAAGATTGGTCGTGGGTGTTATGTATGTCCAACCAAAAAATGTACAGATTTGATGATATCTAAGAAAACATTGAATAGAGTATATAAGTGTGATGTTGAAAGTTGTGTTTATGATAAAATTGTATCTCAAATAATTGCTAATCTTGATTGATAGAATTGAGTTTGATTTGTTTTGATAGTTGTAATTTGTATGAATAAACTCACAACTTATTTGGGATTTTGCATAAAATCAGGAAAGATAATTTATGGTATAGACAACATAATATCATCGCACAAGTTGATGTATGCAATATTGTATGACAAATCATTGTCTCAAAATGCAATATCCAAAGCTAAGACATATGCTCAACGAAACAGTATCCCAATTATAGAGTTGGATTGCTTGTTGCAAGATATTTTGCACAAACCTAACTGTAAAATTGTATCAATATTAGACAAGAATTTGGCCAATGCAATAATGAATTGCAATTAAAATATAAAATTGACAATAATGTTGTAAATAGTTGTCATATACATATAAGGAGTTATATATTGTCATCTACGACTAAAGAAACAAATCAACATAGCAAAAAAATTGCTAATGACATATCTAGTATAAAGTTGCTTAACGAACATATTAGACAGGGTGGGAGTACCTTGGCTTTGGTTGATCGTATCAAGTCATCACGAAGAGATATGGAAAGTGTTATTGCAAGTGCAAAACTTAGACGAGATAGTCTTTTGTCTTCGTTGCAAGATAAGAAACAAGAGAATCTTGTTGTCAAAGAGCCAACTAAGCCTACAGTTGATACTACTGCTAGTACTCAACATGTACAATCTAGTGTAGAAAAATCACAAGTTGCTAATACACAACAAGAAAGCAAGGAAAGTACATCAAACTTAAGTACTAATGATAGAAATTTAGGCAAAGGCAACGCATTATCTACACATCAAAAGCCTAAACATGTTCAAAGTTCTGCTAATACTAATAGTAGTAATCATTCAAATACTAATGGCAATAATCAGGTAAAGCCCAATTCGTCAGTGTCAAAGCCTATACAGCAAAAGTCACAACCTACTTTGGGTGCTACAAAAAAGCCTTCTTTCAATGTAGTGTCAAAGCCTGCTGTCAGTGCTACCCCTAGTTATATAAAAGGTAGCTATACTCCGCCACCTAAGGTAGCCAAATCGCCAATGGGGCAAATGTTGAGAGAGAGAGACTTTAGAAACACAAATACAACTAAGGTTGGGGTTCAAGGTTCTAATCAGTCAAGACCTACATCTAGACCAAATACAATGGGCAATTCTCGTCCATCTCAAGGTGTAAGACCTAATATAGGGGCAGTGTCAAAACCATCACATTTGCCACCGGCTAAGGATACTAGAGGTAAGTCTAACGATAAGAAAAAAGATTATTCAAAGACTAGTGATAACTCTAAGATGAGCAAACGCACGCTTATTCGTAAGGGATTTATCTCTATAGACATGGATGAGTCTAGAGTAGGATTTAGAAAACTTAAAAACAAAAAATCTAAAGACAGTGGACAGTTTGTATCTGCTAAGATAGATAAGGCTATTATTACGACTGAGAATTTGTCTGTCAAAATTTTGTCCGAAAAAATTGGGAAAACAGCTCAAGAGATTATTAAGCAATTGATGATTTTGGGCATAATGTGTTCTATAAACAGTGTAGTAGACTTTGCAACTATGGAACTAGTAGCTAGTGAATTGGGTGTAGAGTTGGAATTGAGATTGGAGAAGACTAAGGAAGAAGAGTTGGAGGAATTGCATGAAAGTGCGACAGAAATTGAATCAAACTTGTCAAAACGCCCACCTGTTGTCGCTGTTATGGGACATGTAGACCATGGAAAGACTAGTTTGTTGGATGCTATTCGTAAGACTAATGTAATGTCGGGAGAAGCGGGTGGTATTACTCAACATATAGGTGCATATACAGCTCATGCACATGGCGAGAGTATTACATTTTTGGATACACCAGGGCATGAAGCGTTTACACAAATGCGTGCTAGAGGGGCAAAAGTCACAGATATTGCTATATTGGTAGTAGCAGCAGATGATGGTGTAATGCCACAAACTATAGAAGCAATAGACCACATTAAGGCTGCGGGTGTACCAATGATAGTAGCTATCAACAAGATAGACAAAGTAGGTGCAAATCCACAAAAAGTCAAAGAAATATTGACTGCTCATGATGTTGTATCTCAAGAGTGGGGCGGTGATACAGTAATGGTTAATGTTGCTGCCAAAACAGGTGATAATATTACGGGATTGCTAGAAGAAATTATATTTCTTGCCGAAACTCTAAATCTACGAGCTAATCACAATCGTACGGCAAGGGGTACTATTGTAGAAGCTAAAATGGATAAGGGCAAAGGTCCTATGGCTACAATTATTGTACAAAATGGTACACTCAAAGTAGGTGATATTGTTGTGTCAGGTAGGTCATACGGTAGGATAAGGGGTATGACAGATTGGACTGGTGCTAAGCTACGGACAGCAGGACCATCTACGGCGGTTTCGGTTTTGGGATTTAATGAAGTTCCAAGTGCTGGAGATGGTATATTTGTAGTTGCTGACGAGAAACTAGCAAAGCAGGTTGTGAGTGAAAGAGATGACAAACACAAGCTGCAACAACAGTCTTTGGGTACTAAGGTGTCATTGGATGATGTATTTGATCGCATCAAAGCAAGTCAGTTAAAGGATCTCAATCTTATTATAAAGGCGGATGTTCAGGGCAGTGCCGAAGCTTTGCATTCTAGTTTGCTTAAGTTGAGTAGCGATGAAGTGCGTGTAAAAGTTATACACAGTGGTGTAGGTGCTATATCTAAGTCAGATATAATGTTGGCGGAAGTTAGTAAGGCAATAATTTTGGGATTTAATATTAAAGCTGATGCAGAGTCCAAAGCATTGGCAGATGAGACAGGAATAGATATTAGACAATACAAAATAATATACGAAGCTATAGATGACATCACTAGGGCAGTAAAGGGACTAGAAAAACCCGTATACAGAGATATTCATCTTGGTAGAGTTCAAGTTAGAAATGTATTCAAATTGTCTAGTCACGGTACAATTGCGGGAAGTTATGTAATCAATGGCAAAGTATTGAGAGGGGCAAAAGCCAAGGTATGGCGTGGCACAGAGCTTGTTCATGAGGGCGTAGTTACATCACTTAAGCGATTTAAAGAAGATGTAAGAGAAGTAGGTATAAATTATGAGTGTGGTATTTCATTAGATGGATATGATGGTTTTAAGGTAGATGATGAAATAGAGATATATACTCAGGAACAAATCAATAAATAGTTTTATCAAGCATTTTACAGATTAAGTCGTATTATAAGTAAGTTATATAGGTCAACTTTTTAATAGGAGTAATTCTTATGGAAGCAAAAAAGCTTGTAAACATCAAAAAGATTAGTGTGTTGATTGTATTAGCATTGCTAATCGCAACTACATGTGGAGCATGTATAAGATTTGGAAATCCGGACAATTCTTATAAAAATGATATTTATTATAAAAGAGTGTCTAGGATATCTTGGACGGGGCAAAGCCCTATCGTTGCAGGAGTATTGGCACAACCTGACAGTAGGATAGTGTGGGTTTCATCAAGTGGGAGTAAGCCAACTGCTCCACCTAGCAAGCCTACAGTTGCTAGTGTTTCTGTAAATTATTATGATTTGAATTATTCTCTTTTAGACAATTATCGTTTGTTGAAAGTGGAATATTCAAATATACTAGCGTACTATGACTGGGTAGGTACAGATTGGATTTTATCTCAAGATGAGACTAGATATGAGTATGTATGGAATGCTAATGAGATTAGTAGGCAATCGGATACTTATTTTATAACAGTATACAATCCAGAAGGATTGACTACACAAGAAATAACTTAGTATTTGCATACAATCAATTTTTTGATTAAGTATACAAATTTATATTGTTTTGTTGATTATTATAAGAGATAGTAATACTCACAACTTTTAGTATATACACAGTAGTATAGGGGGCAAAAAGATATGTCATATAGAGTGCAGAGAGTTGGAAGTGAGATGCAAAAAGTTCTGTCTCAAATTATTAGAGAGCTAAAAGACCCTCGTATTACTGAGATGGTATCTGTCACAGAAGTTCAGGTAGCAAAGGACTTGACTACTGCTAAGGTTTTTGTGAGTATTTATGGTGACAATAACTATATTCAAAGCACTTTTGAAGGTTTGGTCGCAAGTAGTGGATATATACGCAAGGAGCTAGCAAGGGTATTTAAGGATATGCGAATAGTTCCTGATGTGAGATTTGTGATAGACAATAGTATGGAGTATGCCCAAACTATCAATAAAAAGTTGGATGAGATAAACATTCCTATAGACAATGATGGAGAAAAAAATGGAAACTAGTAGTTTTGCTACATCACTCAAAATTGGTGAAGATTTGTCACTCAACAGTATAGACTTGCAAAAATTGATAAGGGATGCTAAGTCTATTGCTATATTGAGTCACATAAGACCTGATGGAGATACAATTGGTGGTGCTTTGTCTATGTATGAAGTCTGCAAAAATTTGGGACAAAATCCAGTCATACTGTGTGAGAGTAAAATCCCCGAATATCTATCATTTGTGCCAAATACCAATGACTATAAGCAAGAAACTTATGATAAATTTGAATTAGTCTTTGCAATAGATTGTGCTGATTTGGCGAGAGTTGGAAATTTGCAAACTATATTTGAACAAGCAAATATTACAGTCAACATAGATCATCATCAAGGCAATAGCAATTTTGCTAAATACAATCTAGTAGAACGAGAATTGAGTAGTACATGTCAAGTGTTGTATGGACTTTATAAACGCAACAACATAAATATTAGTAAACAAATTGCTCAATACTTGTATACAGGACTTTCTACAGATACAGGCAACTTTATGCATAGTACTGTTAGCCGTGAAGTCTTTTTGATGGCAGCAGATCTTGCCGATATCGGTGTGGATATACCATTTATCAACCGCAATTTGTATCAACAGAGTAGTAGGCAAAGACTCAAACTTATTGCATGTGCATTGCGTAAGTTGGAATATCATTGTTTAGATAGGGTTACTGTTATACAAATTAATATGACAGATCTAGAAGAATGTGGTATAAGTCCATCGGAGACAGAGGGTATTGCTAGTTATTGCATTAATATCAAAGGTGTATTGGTAGGAAGTATTATGACCCAAATAGAACCTACTGTATACAAGGTTAGTTTTCGTTCTCATCCTGGAGTAGATGTGTCACTAGTTGCAAACAAATTTGGTGGTGGTGGACACAAACAAGCAGCGGGTTGCTTGGTAACAGGCACTCCACAAGAAGCATACGAAAAGGTAGTAAGAGCAATGACTGATTTGATTGATTGTACTGTTTAGTTTAATATCAAACATTATTATATCAATTAGGAGTTGTAAATAGCAATGCGGGAAACCTTTAGGTGCGATGGAATAATAAATTTGAACAAGCCAGTAGGTTGTACTAGTGCAGATTGCGTAGCTATTGTAAAGAAAAAACTTTGGCAAATTTTTTCAAATACTCAAGAATCATTGCCAAATACAGAAATTGCAACTCAGTCATCATCATCTACCAAAAAGTTGATATACCCTAAGGTAGGGCATATGGGGACTTTAGACCCTATGGGTAGTGGTGTATTGTTGATTGGAGTTGGCAAGGCTACAAGGTTGTTTGATTGGTATTTAAAGCATGACAAAGAGTATATAGCAGATTTCGTGTTTGGTGTTGAGCATGATACTTTGGATTGTACAGGTAGGATTGAACGCACAACTACCAATATACCTACTGTGTCACAAGTTCAATCAGTTATTTCACAATTTGTAGGAAATATTTCACAAATTCCACCACAATATAGTGCAAAAAAAATAGGTGGAGAGCGTGCCTATGACTTGGCAAGGCAAGGCAAGAGAGCAACCTTGCAACCTTGCAATGTTATTGTACATGATATAAAGATATTGCAACAGTTAGATGACAAGACATTTAAGTTGAAAATAAATTGTAGTAGTGGGACTTATATTAGATCATTGGGTAGAGATATTGCTTTGGCGTTAGGTAGCCTTGCTAGTATGTCATACATTAATAGAGTTAGATGTGGACAATTTGTGTTGCAAGATAGCGTACTATTAGATGACATTAAATTGAGTAACATAGTCCCTTTGGAGCAAAGTTTGCCTAAATTGCCAAGGTATGATTTGTGTGACAGTTTGATGGACAGTTTGCTGGTTGGAAAAAAGATATATTTGGACAATCCAATTGATGTGCCACACATACTTTATTGCAAGGGCTTGTTGTTTGGAATAGGCTGTACATTGATTGATGGTAGACTGTCTATCAATACTAGGCTTCTATAAAATTTTTGCAATAAAGTTTTTTTGCAAAGCTTGTTAGCATATAAATGACAAATACAAAAGACAAATATACTATACAGTCAATAGCATTGGGACTGGGTTTTTTTGACTGTGTGCATATAGGTCACAGGAAAGTGTTTGATATACTCAAATATAAGTCCAAAGAGTATAATGTTTTGCCTACAGTTGTCACATTTAGAGACAATCCAAAACTGTCAAGCTTGCCAATTTATAATTATTTTGATAGAGAACGCTTGATAAAAGAGTGTGGTATAGACAATATTTATGCATTAGAGTTTGAAAAAATTAAGGATATGACAGCCATTGATTTTTTGAATGATTGCATAAGTAAAATGGGTATCAAAATTTTGGTATGTGGCAATGATTTTAGATTTGGAAATGGGGCAAAGGGTGATATACATTTGTTGCAAGAGTTTGCAACATTGCACAATATTGATAGCGTGATAGTAGATACTGTAAATGCAGACAATCAAAGAGTATCTACTACGCATATTAGGGAGTTGTTGAATAAAGGAAATGTTGTTCAAGCCAATTTGTTGTTGGGTAGTCCATATTTCATTAATGGTATTGTAGTGCATGGTAAGGGGATTGGTAAGACTATTGCTCCTACCATCAATATGATTCCCGATATCAAAAAGCATTCAATAGGACAAGGTGTATATGGTACTCACACTTTGGTTGATGACAAATGGTATAGGTCAGTTACTAATGTTGGTTTTCAACCTACAGTGGATTGCAAAGTATCCTATATTGAGACGCACATAATAAATTATAGTGGAAATTTGTACGGGCAACAATGTCTAATAAAGTTTGAAAGAAAACTACGAGACATAATAAAATTTGATAGTATTGAAGATTTGAAATCTCAAATAGAAATAGATAAAAATTGGACTTAGTTTATATGTGTAGTAGTAGTTTGATAGATGATTTTAAAAGTTTATAAATAAAAACTTTATTATTTGCATAGTGCAATGATACCTTTAAAATATGAGCAACAAAATTAGATTTGGACCATCAGGCAACTCAAATAGATTTTATGATGAGGGCTTAAAGCATACTTATCAAGCAGCCGAATGGGTTGCAAAAATGGGCTTAGATGCCTATGAGTATTCTTTTGGGCGTGGTGTCAAGATGGGATTAGAAACTGCAACCAAAATTGCAGATGCTTTTAGACAACAAGGTATTGCTATAAGTGCTCATGCACCATATTTTGTCAACTATGGCAATCCAGATCTTGAAAAAATTTCTAATTCACACAATTATATATTGCAATCAGTGCAAGCAATACAGTCTATGGGTGGCAATAGGGTTGTTGTTCATAGTGGAGTACAAGGCAAAGAGAATGATAGGCAAGCCGTAGTAACAAGAATTGCCAATCATATCAAAGATTTGATAAAGATTTTGGATGACAATACTGATGGCAATTATATAGTTTGCCCTGAAACTATGGGTAAGTATAGCCAAATAGGAAGTTATCAAGAAGTCTTTAGTTTGTGTCTTGCCGATGATAGGGTTGTCCCTTGCATAGACTTTGGTCATATCAATTGTGTGTTGCAAGGAGAGTTGAAGACAGTAGATGACTTTATGCAAATTCTAAATTGTGGAATTTCTATGCTTGGAAGAGAGAAAATGCAATCAGTGCATGTTCATTTTAACAAAATACAGTATTCTAAAGCGGGTGAAATTAGACATCTTACATTTGCTGATACACAGTATGGTCCGGAGTATGAGCCTTTTGTACAATCTATAATAGAGCTTAAACTTACACCGGTTGTTATTTGTGAATCTGATGGTACACAAGCAGATGATATTTTGGAAATGAAAAAATACTATGAAAGTATATAGTATTTTTGCAAGCAATATTGATTAAAAATTGTTAGGAGAATACATTGCGTACACTTGGGATAGATTATGGCAAACGACGCATAGGTCTTGCTATTGGAGATACCGAAAGCAAATTAGCTTTGCCACTTGAGACATTTTTGTCACAAGGAGTTAGAAAGAATGTTGACTACATTGCTCATATCATAGAGTTGAAAGATATAGATACAATAGTATTGGGTATGCCTCTCAACATGGACGGTACACAGGGTAGGCGAGCTAAGGATACTCTTTTTTTTGGAGAAGTTCTCAAAAAAGCTCTCAAAAAAGAGGTAGCATATATAGACGAAAGGTTGACTTCAATAGAGGCTAATGATAAACTTAAAGAGGCAAGAGTCCCTGTAACTCAACGCAAGAGCATTATTGACCAAGTTGCAGCTCAAATAATACTACAAATGTATTTAGACAAATATTCTATTGATTATTTGCCTAAAAATTAAGTATTTCAAATAAAGGAAATAGTAAAATGAACAATGACAACAATACACAGATACAACCCAAAGTTCAATTTTTGGAAGATAACTATATATTTGCATTATCGGGTGATGATGGGGAAGATGAAGTTGATTTTTATGGTATAGCTCTAATAGAGTTAGATGGTCAATCTTTTATGTTGGCTCAACCGGTGGAAGATGATCAAGGTATAGAAGAAGATGAAGCCGTTATATTTAAATTGCAAGAACAAGACAAAGATACTATGTTGTATCTATCACTTACTGAGAGTGAAGAAGAACTTGTTGATAGAGTGTTTGAAGAATACTTGCGTGCTACTGCAGATATGGAGTAATTGTATTGTTGTGTCATTTGCATAATATAGATTGTTAGTGTTACAATTGCTATATTTCATCTACACGCCTATTGCGTCTATTTTCTCTAGGATTGTCTATTGATGCAAATTCTGAGTCTTCTATTGCAGATACCAATTGTTGAACACGGTCTCTTTCATTGTTGTTTTGGTTTCTTTCATTATTGTTTCTTGATGAACGACTTTGTCCCATTATTAGTCCCAAAATTATAATTGTGTTTAGTTCTGTAAATACACTATCTTTGCTACCTTCTTTGTCATTGGCAAGCAGTAGTACAATCATAAGCAGTTTGAATATATCATCTTCCATTTTGTGTACCCCCATTGGTAGTTATTCAAATTGATGTAGTTTGGTTGATATGACCAAAATAATGTCTACATTCAAATTGATATTTCAACATCATAGTATATGCATCACATCATCTAGATGTGATGTTTTTTGTATCAAAAATTTGATATATGTCAAAAATTTTTTGTTATTAGTATCAAAATATAATTTTTGACATATATTAGTAGTTGACAATATTTTACAGTAAATAATATTATGAATGACAATAATGAAATAAATATTGAGTTTAATCAACAATCGTCACTCACACCTAGTAGTGGAGTCGCTTTGGTTCTTGGTGGTGGTGGTGCTAGAGGATTTGCTCATGTGGGAGTTCTTAAGGCTTTTGAAGAACATGGTATAAATTTTGACTTTTGTGTTGGCACAAGTGTAGGAGCTTTTGTTGGGGCTTGTTATGCATTTGGAATGCCTAGCAAAAAAATGTTGGAAATAGCAGACCGTATAAATCTTAGAGAAATACACAATGGTTTTTGGTTAGTACCCAATAATCCACATCGTATAGGTAATATACTTACAAGATATATTGGTGAGCAAGAGATTCAAGATCTAAAAAAAAGATTTGTGGCTATAGCTACGGATATTAAGGCAGGTAGACAACATATAATGGAATATGGGGACTTGGCATCTGCTGTATCTGCTAGTTGTTGCGTCCCAGTAGCTTTTAGACCCGTTGTAAGAGATGGGTTTCATTTGGTTGATGGTGGGTTGCTCAACAATATTCCTGCCGATGTTGCCAAGATGCTGGGTGCAAAGTATACTGTATCTGTAGATATCAATCCAACTCGTGGTGGTGGAACGGCAAGCCTCAAGACATTTGAAGTGCTCAAAGCTACACTGTCCATAATTTCTGCCAATAGTAGTATAACGGGATTGATTAAAAGTGACATCATTATAGAACCTGAATTATCTCAGTTTAGACCTACTAGCAAAGATGGATATTTGGATATGATAGACATAGGATACAATGCTACCAATGAAAAGATAGACGATATAAAGAAATTATTTGAGAGTTTGTAGTCACTAACAACAAACTAGTATATTAAAAATAGTCGTATTTAAAAGCTTTGGTAAATGCCAAAGCTTTTTTTCAATACAATTAAAATATATTAAAATTTAGTCAATTAACACCTATTACATTAAAAGGTAAGCTAAGTTCAAGAGTTGTGAAATGCAATAAAAAACAATGCCGAAAATGATTACTTTTTTTCAAAAAACTTACTAATTACAAAAAAAACATATGTGAATATAGTTGACATGATACTAGTATCATGGTATGATACTAGAAAAAATTTTACATAAGATGTTATCCTGGGTAAGACATATTTTGTAGGATTTGGCTAGGTAAGTACCCTGAAAAAAGTAAAAAAATAATTTATTATTTTAGGGGGAAAAGGATATGAGAAAGCAATCATA
>Ga0268261_10000179_pt1 | contig 39300 bp, 29 predicted proteins | sample TergutNc150P1_FD_190353 | JGI IMG/M metagenome (GOLD analysis project Ga0268261, IMG submission 190353) | Nasutitermes corniger P1 segment gut microbial community from laboratory colony in Florida, USA - Nc150 P1 (SPAdes) (version 2) | ecosystem: Host-associated > Arthropoda: Insects >... | reverse complement strand
GACAGCTTCTAACACATGGCACCTCAAGACATTACACATGTGGATACAATGTTTAAGAGAGTGCGTCTAGCACAAAACATAATGCACTACTCCAGTACCATACAATGACAAAAGAATGCTAACACATATTACTCCATTACAACACAATGACAAAAAGAATGCTAACACATAAGAAATAGAAAATGAAATAAAATATGTTGGTACATACACACCTGTATGTGCACGTCCATACACACCTGTATGTGCACATACAACACGACGACCTGTTGAACGAGGTGTATTCGAAAGACGTATGTGACCTGTTCACCAAGGGCAGTCATCATAGGAATATCAGTGTTATTCTTATAACTCAGAACCTGTTTCATCAGGGGCGTTTCTCCCGATACATATCACTAAAGCCAAGAATTCCGTAGCCTTAAAGAACGTTAGGGACAAGAGTCAATTTCAATACTTGGCGCGACAAGTGCATCCCGAAGACAGCGATAGTTTATAGAAGTCTTATTTGGATGCTACCGAGAGACCGCACGGTTATCTGATATTAGATTTCGCACAAGACACGGACGACCTCTTGAGGTATCGAACCAATGTCTCCCCGGACGAATATCTGCCTATAATCTACGTACCAACGAAGTCGGGTGATGAAGCGGATAAAATCAAATTATCACACTCTGCAAGTATTAAAGACGGCGGATTCTAAACTTCGTAAAGCCATACTAGCAAACTGTAAGAGCAAAATTGTGAAAACTCTGAGCGAGTGCTCTCTAAACTTGTTGCGAGGCAACGTCAAGTTGACACCGTGCCAGAAGAGGAAATGGCGAAAACATAGAATACACCTACGCAAGCTAGCCGATAAGCGCGTGGCGCTATCTTACAAGAAGAAGGCCATTGTTCAGCGAGGCGGTTTCTTGCTCCCTCTCCTAGGCGCAGTGTTGCCAACTATCGCCAGTCTAATTTTCAGGCAGTGAGACATGTTACGTAAAATGTACCTCGTGTCGCCAGATTACATAAATACCGTCTAGAGTAAGAACACCCCACCACCTCAGCCTCCTAACGCGAAGGCAGGAGAGAAACAAAATAGCAGTAAACAACGGTCTGTAAAAAAGATAAAGACGAAGAATAAGAAATATTCGTCGAGACGTGAACACGATAGGTGGGTTACAAAACGCTCCGCTGCGAGACGTGTACGTGACTGTGATAAGTGGTTTAAAGTACGTGCCAAACTTCGCGAGGCGGATGTCGAAAGAAAGAGTCAGATAAAGAATGTAGCTGATTTCTTAAAGCAAGTACTACCGTCCACCACCTCTTCCTCCTCGTGGCTGCCTGACGCGCCTCATTCGGGTACGCACACAGAACTCGGTGCCACTAAGCGCATAAAATCCGAACTTCCTCCTCCTCGTGCGAAACGGCGTATAGCATATAAGACGAAGACGCCGATTCCATCTACGTCTAGTGAAGTCGTTTATGAGGCGTCCTCTGCACAGCCCCACTCTATTAAAAGAGACGTTGATGATGATGACTATGTAAGCACCGATGACCAACAAATCGAACCCGACATGCTAGATTACGGTGCGATGACTGTGGGCGCATTGACTAGTCCGTACGTGTCCCCATATTTGTATAAATCTAAGAAGCGAGGTCTCGATGCAGAGTATGGTATCCGAAGAGACGCTGCCGGGTTCATGATCGGCGATTCGCGAGTCGTTGTGGATAGCGACGGTAATATCCATATCAAGAACGTAGAGTTCCCGGCTACAAAGGGTCTGTGGGAGCTCCTGACGCGTAAGAGGGTGGATAAAAAATCGATTACCATTGATGATCTAAAACAATATAAGACAATTCTGGAGATGACCAATGCGCATTTAGAAGGTTATAACCCCGAAGCTAACATCCGCACTTCGAAAGGTCTCAATTATAGGGAGGTTATTTCGAGGCTTTTCCCAGGCACCATCACACGTCAAAGTGGTGCTGAAGCCGCATTACGTCGCGAGTGGATAACGTATTAAATAGTCATGTTGGGGAGACTGTATTCCGATCCTACAGCACCGTCAGCGTTTTCCAGCTTACACAAGCTTCAACAGGCAGTTAGACACGCTCCCAATAAACAAAGAAGAAGAAAACGCCAAGTCAGATAAAGGCGTGGCTAGAGACGCAAGATGCATATACGCTGCATAGGCCCCTCAGAAAACGCTTCCCCCGAAATCCGTATACTGTCAATAATATCGACGACGTTTGGGAAATCGATATTTTAGACCTGTCATCCTTGAAGAAATATAATAATAATAATTATAGGTATATACTGCAGGTAATTGACGTGTTTTCAAAGTATATCCATAGCGTACCTCTACGTACAAACACGGGAAAAGAGGTCGCGGCTGCACGCGAATCTATATTACAGGACCCCAAATACACAAAACCTATACGCAGACGGCCCGTGTGGGTGCGTACAGATAAGGGGAAAGAGTTTTTCAATACCCAATTTCAGACGATGCTAAAACGCGGGGGAATCGAGTTTCAAGTCCCTAGAAATCCAGACGTCAAATGTGCGGTTGTGGAGCGTGTCAACAGAACGCTGCGGGATAAACTGCACAGATATTTCAACTTTAAGAACAGGTATAAATATATTGATGTCCTGTCCAAATTTGTCAAGGGGTGCAATGTTACAGGTCATTCCACCACAGGTATGGCACCCGCCGACGTGCGCGACACCGACGTCTTAACGATCAGGAATAAGATGCAGGGGAAGGCAGACCGAACGCGTCGTTTAAGCATGCTAAAATTTCGGGTAGGCCAGCACGTACGCATCAGCAAGGAGAAGATGAAATTCGCGAAAGGCGGAGAACAAAATTACACTACCGAGATATTCAAAGTACGTAAGGTCGTGCAGAGAACCCCCGTCCCGTGTTCGAACTCGAGGACTTGCGCGGCCAAGAGATCGAAGGCCAGTTTTGCAACGAAGAATAGGTTCCCGTTCGCATCACGAAACAGACCACTTATAAAATAGATAAAATACTGGACAAGAGGGTCAGACGCGGCATTCTAGAGTACCTTGTTCGATGGAGAAGATACAGCGCAGATTTCGATTCTTGGGTTCCTGCCACCGATATACAGGCTGTCTAAATAACAAAATGGATCGCGATCATTTCTACATCACGCTGTATAGTAACGCCTCTCAAGAAATATACCCAGATAATAAGATCGGCGCATTCAAGATACAATTGACGCAGCCTGTAAAACTCGCCCCGTCCGAAATTTGGGAGGTGGGTTTTGCGAACTCTCCTACCCAGCGATCGATATCGGATCTCTGGCGGATGTAGAAGATAATTCGCGCGCTCTGGTGTATTGTGATCTGATAGCACCACAATTAATAGGCCCCGCAGTGGTCAGATATCTGAGAACGTTTGACATCCTGCCGGCCAATTATGGTGGCGAAATTTTATACGAGAACTTGTATTATGTACCCGTGGAAAAGAAAACGCTTCGGGACATACGTATCGAAATACTAAATCTGTCGGGGGAGCGGATCGTCTTTAGAGATAGCAAGACCCCCTTAAAGGCTGTCCTGCATTTTCGGCGAGTCATTACACCTTGATGTATAAATACGTCATCGATAACCCCACCCCTACATTTCGAAGTATGACGCCGTTAGGACAGTAATATATACGCCAAGCGGGGGCGGCAGAGGGGGGCGTGGTAACTCTGGCATAGGCTCCATCTATTCCGTCCCACCATTCGTACAGCGCGGACATGGTATCGGTAGCTTTCTCCGAGGGCTATGGTGGACAGTGCGACCCGTACTGTGGAGCAGTGCCAAGTATCTCGGACGCGAAGCGTTGCGCACCGGCGGACATATTATGACCGAAATAGCCGCCAATCCTGGACAGACAGGGGACATCCTATGGAAACACACGAAGAAAACGACGCAGAATATTTTTAAAAAATTGCGCGCAGGTGGACGTAAAAGAAAGAGGGCATCTTCCGGCAAACTTCCCAAGCACAAGGCAAAGATAGCTAAAATCGCAAAGTGAAAACTTTCTTCTTTTTCTAAACGCAAGCCCCTTCCAAGACTATAACAGAGACATATTTTCGTGATTCGCATCAGTCACTACCCGATCATGTCCGGAGAAATCTATTTTATAAGTAGCGAGTTAGATATTTTCGCGCATAAGCCTGTACATTCGGCAATCCTAGGGACTAATGTGGTCCACTATAAGTCGATCGCGACGGTAGATCAGAACGATCTCGAATTTTTGATACCCGGCGATACAGAGACATATATCGATCTAGACATTAAACTCTACGTTAAAGGCAGGTTAATCGGCGCGGACGGGAAAGATCTCGACGAGACAGATTTTACGGCGGGAACCAACAATTTCCTCCATTCTCTGTTCAGTCAATGTAGCATCTCACTCATCGGAGTGAACATCACACCTGCCTCAGAACTGTACCCCTACCCCTCATATCTGGAATCCCTCCTGACTTGTGGCTCCGACGCTGCCAATTCGCATCTTACTAATGCGTACTGGTATCTGGACGAAGGGGACGTCTTGGCCGGTGATCCGACATCCACCAGCATAAAGAACAAAGGCTTTGTCAAGAGATGGGAGGGGCAAAACACAGCAAAGTAATAGTTATACGATCGTCTACAGGCCGACATCAGCAACGTCTCGCAATTTCTGCTGTCGGGCGTCCGCATGCAGATAAGATTGACCAAAGCCAAGGGCGATTTTTACCTTATGTATTCGCATACAGATACAAATCGAGAGTGACTTTTAAATTTCTAGAGCAGAGCTGATCGTGCGACGCATCCGACCCAGCCCGAAAATCTCCATCGCCCATAATGAGGCTGTAAGCAAGGGATTCTTTGCCCGATATAACTTGAGAGTCGAACTCAAGACTTTCATGTTTGCCGGAGTCCCTCAAGCAATATCTATCAATAATGCCGTGTTGGGTATGCTCCCGAAACGTCTGCTATTTACGATGGTAAAGAACAGGGACTTTCTCGGTTCGAGAAATTCGAACCCGTATAATCTCCGCCATTACGATCTGACCAACTTCACCATGTATGTGATCGGTAGACAGACTCCTAGAGAGAGCCTGTCTCTGAACATGAGTCACGAAAAAGCGTCCGTCAGAGGTTACGCTACACTGTTCGAAGTCACTGGCATTCACCACTCGAACTCGGGACTCCAGATATCTCACGACATGTGTATAAACGTGTTCTTTATGATATTCTATGATCTTACGCCGGATCTGGCAGCGTCGGAAGGTCACGCCTCACCCCCTACAAGCGTTGATATCGGGATCGATTTGAAATTCGCCAAGGCACTACCAGAGGGTCTTACATGTCTATTGTATCTAGAGTATGAAAATTCTGTACGCATTGATCTGGCTCGCAACGTTTCGACAGACTTCTCATAATAATGGACACCGTCCAGATTCAACACGATCTACAGGATGGTAATTCTTTTCTCGGGGTGTATGCTTCGGATCTGCTACCGCTCTCGATCGTGGAAACTGGCACCATTATAGTTAACACAGACCCTCACACGGAGCCTGACTTACACTGGCAGGCTATTCATTTTCAAAACCCTCACAGCTCCTCAATCGGTTACTTTTTCGATTCCTACGGCCGCTATCCACATATTCCCTCCATCCTAGATTTCATACGACGCCGTTGTACAGTCCGGCAATACAACAGAACGCAACTCCAAGGACCTACCACTACAGTTTGTGGCGAATATTGCTGCCTCTTCGCTCTATACATGGATAGAGTTTTGACCCCGCAACAATTTGTGGGCCTGTTTGCTGCTAATAACGCCTACCAAATGATCCATCTGCTCGGAATTTGGCCATACGCTGTGCCGCCAACGCTCAGGGGGGCAATGCTGTACCAGCCTATATAAAAGGTGAGTCATTAACCTTACTCGTTTCATTCTGTATATGATATAGCCCAAAGATGGAGATACAGAGTGTGTATGTGATAGATTATGAGGTCCTGCGCGGCCGACAGAACGAGGAGGTCGTCAAAGAAGTCTCAGTTGCTGGCGAAAATGTCATAGAGACATTTCATTTTAAGTCACCATACCCTATGACCGCTCACGGCTCTGACGAGAACGGTCTTTCTTGGGCCGACGCCAACTCGACTATGACAAGCTTCGCGAAACTATAAGCGAGGCCGTCTCTGGATACGCGCATCTATACGCGTATGGCATAGCAAAGACCAAATTTCTCACAATCTTGCTGGCGCAACCTGTACGAAATCTGGAGGATTTTGACTGTCCTCAGCCCCAGGGTCTCAAGACGCAATTCAGCTGCAGTATGCCTTGCCACAAGAATTATCTAAATTACCGTTGCGCAATACGAAACGCGCATACACTATTCAAATGGCTCAAGCATCACGTTCACTCCCGCACCTATATCAGCTGTGGACCCGAATTTACCCGTATACCGCCTCGTTTAATTCGGGTATATCATGTCTGTAATGACGTCATCTTCTCTCTCTTTTACACCTTAATAAAACGACGCTAACTACCTATCAGACAATCAGTCCGCGTCGCCATGTCAGCCGGAAATCGTCCACGTCAGCAGCGACAGGCAGCGTCGCAGTCGCAGCCTATAATTTGCGAAGAGGAAAGTAATCGTGCGCCCTACCCAAAGCGCGCCGCCGCCGCCTGTCAAGCGCCAGAACTCGACACGTGCCTGGAAGTCGTCACTGAGGCGTTCAGCAATCGTAACAGAGCCCTGCTACGGCGCGTCTTTTTCATAGCCGAGGACAAGTCTAAATACGTGTCAGTGGGCTATTGTCCTGCCCGCGGTTATCAGCCGCTAGCAGAATTCGGAGGCGCCAAGAAGCTGCCTCTGCTCCTCAACGCTCAACAGCTGCAAAATATGGCCGACAATTTCGCGGCCCTGTGCTACGATCTGTCTACAAACGAACATTACAAGAAGACGGACGGTGACTTTAAAATGAACAAGACCGGCAGTTACAGGGTTGCCAGAGTTTATCTCGGCAAATCGTACATGACATTCACGTACGAGGATTTGCGCAATCTGGCTTACATAATGTACATGATTCAGAACCAGATGACATTCTACATAGCCACAATGACTGATGTAATGGCCTATATCGATACGGCTCACGACTCTGCTACTTTTGTGGAGCCCCTCTCTACTGCCGACAAATCTATCATTTATTATCAACTGAGGAACTCAAGTCTGTATTGACAGTCTAATCATGCTCTGTACTTGTGTTTTTTCTGATGCAATAAATAAACACCTACTTGAAAACTGAACACGCATGCGCGCAGTCGTTATTTCATTTTTCCTATCACTAGACGTCTCTGCTTCCTAATCCAATCCCCCTATAAAGACGGCAGTAAGCACGCGTATAGACGACACTTCTAATGTGTGCGCCGACACCGCCGCCATGGACGTCAACTATGGTCCAATCTCATCCGACGATTCGGATAACTTGCTCGAGACTCAGCCTCCTTCTCCGCCGGTGTCGAACCGTGGCGGCAGCGGCAGTCCACCGCCCCCAAAACCCGCAAGTTCTTCAGACATACCGCCGGATTCAGCCTCTCACCCTGCCGCTGCTGCCGACGCTGACAGGAAACCCCCTACTACGATGGGCTCTCATTGCTTTCAGACCAAGGGCAAGCTATCCGTCGATGGCAACTACCCATACGTCCCGAATACGGGACGTTAGATAGATGCACACGGACCTTCTACCAAGAGACAGCACGGTGGGAACCCGAAGGAAAGCCTTCGGTGGGATCTATTGGAACCGCCGGATTCTATTACGACGGTAGGTTTACAATTATTATTATTATTATTATTTAAATTTCAAACTTTTAAATTTCCCTCGCACATATCACGCCTCTTTTATCTCTTCCTCTCTCCCTTTCTCATTCCAGGGTGGCCTGACGAATGCGTGTGCTTTTATTGCGGAGGCGCGTTATTTGAATGGAAGGAAACTGATATACTTTTTATGGAACAATCCAAATTCTTCCCTTACTGCCCTTATATCAGATACGTCAAAGGACGCGTTCATTCGCTCCCATCATCCAGAATATTGTACCGAGTTGGATTAACACTTTCACTTCCCTAACCGCCACACACCCACACACAGACCTGCACACTTTTAATAATATAATTTGCCGATCACTTACCGTGGGTTGATCAATCAGCAAGCGGCCGCACCAGCGACAGCAACACGGGCAGCGGACAGCAGGCAGCAACAGGCAGCAGTAACCCCGACAGTGGGCAGTGTCAACAGGCAGCGTCAACATTGGCTCTGAGCGGCGGCGACCACTGTGGCAGCGGCGGGCAGCAGCAGCTGGCATTGTTCTGCTAGACATTACAAACACTCTCTTTAAATTCTGAACATTCGCATACATACACAATATAATCACACTAGCAAATGTTACTCTCACTTACCGTGTAACTAATAGTCGCTTGATGGCGTCGATAGCAGCAGCGGTGACAGGCAATGTTCTGATGGCGTCGTCGACGTCGTGTTAAAATATGGCGGCGGCAGAGTTCGTAGTAACGCAGAGTACAGTAGCAAAGTGTAGTGTTAATGCAGAACGACTTTCAAACTGTACTATATATATGTATTTTAACAGAAAACTTATTCTGCATTGCGTCACAGGCCTGCACTTTGCTGCACCGCTGTTATCAAGCGCTCGTCATCAGATTGCACTGTGTCGGTGACATCACTCCTCTGTGCGCTCGCATGTACGGGCTGTCCACTTTCTCCCACATGCCACACCCGACGACGGCGGCAAATAAATATTTAAATATATAAATACTAAACTCACGCGAATACACACAGTCAACTTCCTGCTACTGCTGTTGCTAACGACGCCGACGCCGACGCTGCCGCCATGTCTCTGCTACAAGCCGTGGAACAATACCTGGGCTCCATTAATACATGGCCTGTGTCCATCATCAACTACCTATTCGTCGAGACACCTGCACCACCCGTCGTCGAGGCTTTGGTCGCATTCTTCGCTGGCATCGGCCTACCTCAAACACTGGCCTACAGGCTATATGGCGCCTGTAATCCTCCAGCAACAAACGAGCTCGTGCGCCAGCTATTCTACACATGCTTTTCACTCTGGCACACATCCGACAACGTCCGACGTCACTCCATGGGTTATGATGTGCGTATCAAAAAGTACGTACGTCTCAACGTTCCATACTCCTCAGACTTCCTCGACGATAGGGGAAATAGCATACCTATAACTGGCTTACGGGCATCGCGCCCAGGCGTCCAAAACACAGCGACGCCTACGATGATTAACGTCATGTTACAACAGGTACGTCAAGAGCCATTGTATAAAACATTCTGTTCATAAAACCAATCCCTATGTACACCTTATTCACGCGTTTACATTTCACAAACTTTGTACACCCTTTTTACACCTTGCAAGTAAGATACAAAACCGTACGTGCCGATTGCCGCTTTAAGCTCGGCCAATTCCTAGAACTGCAGGCAACCATTGCTATACTGTACCCGCAACTCCTTATATGGCTACGATTAACGTATCTTTTTCCTAGAACTCCAGGCGGCCATTACTGTATTCTACCGCTCACACCCCGCCCACATCCTACACAACCAATACGAGCCAACTTACATCCAGCAACTCCATATTTGGATACGGTCAAACGGCTAAATTCCAAGAACTCTAGCGGCAGCCATATTTGCACGCGTCCATAATGTCACCGCGCCACGCCTAGAGCAAGTCAGTACGCGCGCGACCTTCAACTGCATCACATTTACTCACCAGCAACGTCGCCATCTTCAAACTACCAGACTACACGGCGGCATCACGATAACCACACCTATATTATTAAAACTCATCCTTTACCCCACTCCAATCCTTACGGCGGTACATATATTATTTAAAAGCATCTAATAATATGTATGTCCCAACGTACACATCACTACATTTAATATGGCAAATGCTCTTTAATAATATACACATAATATTATTAAAAACATACACAATTTTAAAATGGCCGATCCTTTTCATTAATGTACTCGTACCATAATTAAAAACCATCCTGCCATCGTATATATTGCTACATTCAAAATGTCCGATCCTTTTTAACAATATCACGTGCATATTATTTAAAACATCCGCCATTTTAAATCTAAGAATTTACATGATGGCACTATCCTTTTCAATAATATCACATCTATATTATTTAAAACCATCTGCCGTTTTTAAATCTACCAATTTGTACGACGTCACGATCCTGTTTAATAATATCACCTGTATATTATTAAAAACAACCGCCTTTTTCTATCTACATATCTGTACGGCGGCACGACATTATTAAAACCATCCTGCCACCATACAAATTGGTATATCCAAACTGCCTAATCCTTTTTAATAATATCCAACCTACCAATCTCTACAGCGGCACAGGATATTATTAAACAATTTCTACAACAAAACCAATACCCACGGCGGCACTTTACCAATCCCAACGGCGGCACCATCATATGATTAAAAATTGAAACTCAACCTATGGCACGCGACCCAAACCTCACCCACATTTTCTAGCCCATCCCCAACATAGAGGGTCAACACGGACGGAGCCTCAAACTAAAAAGCCGATCACACAGTATGAGGAGCAGGTGGAGCCTGGCCTCCACCGCCACCCCTACGCCTGGTCCACCCCAAGCCGGCCCATAACTACTCATCTATTTCATCACATGGCGAGTATCATGTATGGAATTCATATGCAGCAAAGACGGACTGTAGTTCGAACGCATTTTGTGGTATGTCAAGTGTTCAGCAAATAGATCAGCTGAATTTAGAATTTCATCACTTGCAGAGAGTCATGTTTTCAGCTTTTATTTATCACATATCGAGGGCCAATAACGTCTTTCTTGAGTTGGAGAAAGTCATGTTTGGATCCCATTTTCTGCACAGTTAAGCTGAATGTCGAAATCAAATATACGAACTACATCATTTGTAGCACGTCATGTTTCGAGACAATTTTCAGCACATATTGGTTGTATGTTGAGTGCCAATGCAATTGGAGCGAATTATGTTTCGGGTCTATATTTAGAACAAGTAGTCTGTCGGTCGAATATCTTCAATTTCCTCGTCATGTTTGTACACCATATTCAGGACGGAGAGGCAGCTTTTCGAGAGCAAATAAACGTATTTCATCATTTGGCGCGAAAGGCGTTTCGGGTCTTTATTCAGCGTAGATAGGCTGGAGTTCGAGCAAGAAAATATTTGATTTCGCTCAAGTCATGTTTAAGGTTATTTATCAACTCAATTAAGCTTCATGTCGAGCGTCACACAGGATTTTATTAAGCTGGTTCAAGTCATAATTCGCCATCATTTTCAGCTAAGATAGACTTAGTTCGAGCGTCAATACACGAATTTCTTCAGGTGGCGCAATTCATAATACGAAATAAAATGCAGCACGCATAATCTGTACGCTGAGCATCAATATAATCCACTGCTGGTAAAGATTAGGAATTGACGAAGAACGGGTACACTATGTAGAATTTACACGTAACGGTAACGTCAGAAGATTTATTTCGATGGACCGGCTTGGACCCGATGTGAGGTCCATGTTTCATTCCGTGCGTCACATGGGAGACAATCGAATTCGCGTTGTCTGGGATAAAGGTATATCTCACCAGGGTTGAGCGGTGTCGGAGAGACAAGGGTTATGTCAGTTGGGGCTGACGACGAATAACAGGAACACAAGCTATCCTATTGAGGAGTGTGTTCGCTGTTTGAGGTGTGAATCGGGAGAATCTCACGGGAGAACATGTCTATAGACATCATGTTACTTTGTACGCGACTACAGAGCAACCCCAAGAAGCGAGTCTACCAGCATAGATATTTCCTCTGGACCCTATTTCGGATATGTAGTGGATTAGGAAATCCATTCAGGGAGTAGCGACTTATTAGATTTCCCAACAAAACGATAGACACCCCCTAGTTCTGAATAGCTGATAACAACGAGAAGGAACTTAGGCATACTATGCGAACGGTAAACGAGTTGTACAAAAGAGAAAAGTGTTTACGTCAACTTCTGAACTTAAACAGATTGAACTGTTTGTAAAAATTCTACAAGATAAACGTCACGACTTTTATCAGATTTTACCGCGACCAGATCCCCGACGAGTCTTACTTAATCTAGGCGGTAATATTCTAAAGACTATTTTTGGAACAGCAACTCTATCAGATGTTCACGAATTGCAACGGTGTACTTGATAATTTACAGAATAGAAATTCAGATATAATTCATTCTCTAGCAAACCAGTTGACATATGTAAAGAATGTAGCTGATACGACGTCACTTAACACAGAGAGTATTGCGAACCTTTCTTGCATCGTTAAGGATAGTATAATTCAGTCACACTATAAAAATCAGCAAATTACACGAGAACAAATTTGGTTTAAACCTACATTTTTGGGACAAAGCACTACATACACAACCGTCAGACAGATGGAATTTACTTTGTTGCAATTAACCCAACCGCTAGATGAAATCTTTGATGTCATTCAACTGGCCTTTTCAGGGAATGAAGTTAATTAGCCCCTCTTTACTTCAGAGTATACTTAGAAACGTAACACTTCATTTGCCAGAGGGATACGAACTGATAGCCGGCACTAGACCCAAAGATATACATCAATATTATCAATTGTCTGAGGTGTGTATTGTTTCCTATTCCCACTACATTTAACTCATTTTACATATTTTCCTCAAGTCCGTAGATTACAGCTTCACGCTATATAAAATAATTATCTTGCCTGAAAGAATATCTCCAGACAAATTTGTTCAGTATGCTATTGACTATCCATATTTGGCGATACAAGTCAGTCAACACGGGTATATACATTTCACAGAGAAAGACCACAGGAAATGCGTTACTACTACTACTATACACAAAGACTTACCTGTGCAGCTAGTTTATTCTTCCAGAGTCGAAACCGCCAACATCTATGTAAGAGAAATTTACTTTTCAACTATCAACAATCAACGCTGATACAGCACCGGAACGTCTGGATATATAATTTCCTAACGCCACGACAGCTGACATTACGCTGCCCGCACATAAGTATTTGTAAACGCCGGACTGTTATTCAACGCATCAGCCTGCCATGTGTCTACAGAAGATTTTCATATGTATCCTACACTACGCGGATCTATGCAGACGGAACTTAATAACCGCATATCTTCCTGCCAGATAAAGTTCCGATAATTTCGCAGCACGAGTCCCACCAGCTACAAGAACTAACAATTCCGACACTACAAGCGCTGGACAGCATACAATCTCATCTCGCAATGCATCTGCAGTCAATAGAAACCGATTCCTTGTTACACATGCATCAAACTTCACGAAATTCACAAACTGAAATACATTTGCAAAAAATGGTTATTATCTTGACTAGTATTATTTTGTTATTAGGATTATTGTATTTTCTACTACGATCACACTTCGACAAATTGCGATGTGCCACCACCAAAACACAAGACACTGCAAGTGCTACCTATCCTCAAAACCTCCTTCAATAACATCGAACTCCAGAACCACGACCGAGGGACACAGAACACAATGTCGTGTTCTCAAGCTACGCATTACAACACGCGAACTGAGGCTGCCGCGCTGAACGTATATCAGAGTGACCCTGTGATCGCGTTACAGCAAACGCAGCAAATAACACATCTTTCAACACTCACTAGATTAACTTCGTACTACTAACCAAGTTTACACCTTGCTGTGTGCTTCTATCACACACGTTTCACTATTATGTTTACCCAACCATTGATTTATACTTATTTATTTTACTTTGTATGATTTACATTTTATTCTCGTTCATGCTCATTTGTACATTCATTACAGGTTGTATTTTTTCTGATTGTTAAGATTCGATGTGTGTAACTTTCCACCACAGATCTTAATCTTACCACGGGCGATTGTAAGGAATGTAAAAAGTAAATTATCGTGTGTTAGATTTTACATATTAATTTTGTATTTTTTGTATTTGTATGTTGAAATGGTTACAGCTAGATTACATTCGCCTACTCATTGCGAAATGAACGATCGCTCACAGTTGCAACTCAGCGCTTATTTGTCAGTTCCCCATTGTTTAGAAGCGCTTAACCCCAACTCTGACGCGATCAGTTTGTCTCAACTGTAAAATATGTTTAAGTGTCATTTTGCTCTAATATAAACACCCGCTTTTTGATGACGCGGAATTCACTCGAAGGAATCGATGTTTGCCGGTCACTACGTATCTGCAAGACTCTGATAACGATAATTATTTTACAAAGTTTATTATTGATTACGATGTGGCATCGTTTCTTCATACTACAAGGTAAGCCGAATTGACTGAATTAATTTTCTGTATTCCAAATTAATTCGAGTGAAACATTTCGTAATATCGTTCGGAGGATCTGAACTAAATTCTAAATTCATATATGTTCGGGTTTATAAAAGAGCAAAATAATCATTTCATCTTTCTTGTTTTATTATTTATCATCCCCTTCATATCTGTATTACAGCATTTTCATAATTGATTTACAATATATAGACTATCTATAGTCAAGTGTGATTTTGGTCACTTACTTGTGTCCAGTACTACGCCCTTATATCGCACTGTCAGAATTTACGGTCTGGTGGCAGTTTCTACCGTTATCAGGATATCCACTTTACGAAACCCTCACGCTACTTATATATTTGTCTCATACGGTATCACTAGTAAAACATAGTCTCCTCCAAATTAGGGCATTACAAATGGTGGCAGCGGTGGGATTTAACAAAATTCGAAAGCGACGGTGCATTTATCAGACGGGATAGTATCAACGCGAATTAAGCGTGCGCAGTGTAGTAGTACAGGATCTATAACTAAATGTTTGCTATATACTGTAACGGGAGATTGAAGGAAGAGATACGTTACCGAAATTAGACCGCGAACAGAGCAAAATGTTTGGTTTTGCGATCTCAAATATATACAAAGCCTGCATCTTCCAAGTTTGGTTAAAGCAATTATGCTTATTGGAAATATCGGCTTTTATATTTAAATGTTCGGTTTGGAGTGAATTGTGATTCTCAGTTTCCTTATTCCGGTCCCATGCTTTTGTAGTTTAAGATTTCTTTTTCACTTTTCACCGTTCGAATCCTGAAAGCTTACGAAAACGACAGTTCTGTACTTGTTTATTATGCGTTTGCTGAAATTCCATTCTACGCTATGGCGAGTTGAAAATGCCATTTATGCAAATCGTTCCATTTGCCTCTAGGAAGTATACACGAATTAAATTAGGATCCTTGCAAGTTATTATAGGTGTTTCAATCTGAAATACATACGAAGTCCGAATTTTTCAAGGGTGGTTAAAGAAAATATGCTTATTGGAAACATCGGCGTTTATATTTAGAAAGTATGGTTCAGAGTTAGCTCTGATTCTCAGGTTCCAAATTCTGATCCTACAGTTTTGCATTTTAAGATTCCTTTTACAATTATAACTGCTTACCTCTTAATGACAAGTGCAAACATGCCTACTCAAAAACTCAGAGCTTAAGTAGACGTCTTTTTTAATTTTTTGTGTGTTTGCTGATGTTTATTTTCTGCAATTTAGCGAGCTGAAAATGAGATCTTTCACGTCACTCCATTTGTCTCTAGGACGTAAACACTAAATAATTTCGAATGTTTGGAAGTTAGTAATTGTGTTGCGATCTGAAATATATACAAATCCCGCATTTCCCCAGCTCGGTTAATGCAAGTATCCTTATTGGAATCAACGGCCTAGATATTTAAATGTACGATTCAGAATAAATTCTGATTCTCAGTTTACATATTAAAGTCATTGGTATTTGCTGTTTAAGATTTCTTTTTCATTTATATGTGTACTGACAACTATAATTGTTTCTATTTCGAAACTGCAAATGAATGGTAACCTCAGTAGTAAGCCGTCCAATTATGCAGGGTCAATGATCTCTGTAGCCTAAACTTGAGCTCCCTCTAGTAACGTCACACGTAAACAAACTTAACCTTCTCCTACCTCGCCTTGTCTTCAGGCGGTAAACATTGCCCCAGACATTATGACGCCAGGCTTAACCTAACTTTAACTTATTATTTTGAAACTTAACTCCCCTCCCTTATCACCATGCTATACCTAATGTAAACAATGCCCGAGACAGTATGACGGCGGACGTAACCTAACTTTACCTCGTTATTATTTTGAAACCTAACACCCCATTCCTTCCCCAGGCTATTACCTGATGTAAACAATGACCGAGATAGTATGGCGGCGAGCTAAACCTAACTTTGACTTGTTATTATTTACAAAGTTATTCCTCCCTACCCTCTTTTAGGCTTTTACGCGATCACATGATGTCAACAAAGATGGCGGAGGGGTAAATGTCCTTCCCTCTTAACCTAACTTAAACTTTGTTATTATTTCGAAACGTTATTGTCGTGTGGTGTAAACACCCCCAGGCGATGCGATATCAACAAAGATGGCGGAGGCGTTAATGACCTTTTAGTTTAAACTAGCTTTTAACTTTGTTATTATTTTGAAACTTTTGTTATTGTCACGTGATGTATACAGCCCTAGGCGATGCGATGTAAACAATGAGGCAGACAGTGTGACGCCGTGCTTAACCTAACTTCGAACTTGTTATGGTAAACAAAGCGCCATCTTGAATTTGATGTAGTATGGCGAATACGCGCGCTAATTTTAAACTTTGTTATTATTTAGGATTTTGGCGCTACCGCCTTTTTGAATTTTTGCTAACATGGCGACTTGGGCGGCAATTTTAAACCTAACTTTGAACTTCGTTATTTGAATAATACAGCCATGTTACAATATGGCGACTAGCGTTGTAATTTTAAATTTATGCTAACTTAAATTTAACTTGTTATTTAAACAAGGAGGCTACTTTTAAATATTGCGGGCATTCGTGATATTTAAACGTGACTTAGACATTTACTATTTGCTATTTGAATAAGACCTTTGTTTTGCAATATGGCGACTTCATTATCCTTATCACAATAAACTAGGGAGGGATCGTTTTTAGAATGCCTCGGGGCGGAAACTTCATTCCTTTCCTTCAAACCTACAGCCTTCAAATAAAAAGTTTTAGACTAGCGCAATAAGTTCGGTTAGCTGTACAATTGAAAATGGCGGTTAGTAACAAATTAAAGTTAGCGCGCAAGTCGTCATATTGTAAAATAAAGGTTTTATTCAAACAGAAAATAGTAAATGTTTGTCACGTTTAAATAAAGCGCGTGCCCACAATATTTAAAAATGGCCGCCTTGTTTAAATAACAAGTTAAATTTAAGTCAGCATAAATTTAAAATTACCGCTCTAGTCGCCATATTGTAACATGACTACGTTATTCAAATAACAAAGTTCAAAGTTAGGTTTAAAATTGCCGCCCAAGTCGCCATGTTAACAAAAATTCGAAATGGCGGTAGCGCCCAACTCCTAAATGGTAACGAAGTTTAAAATTAGCGCTCGTATCCGCCATACTACATTAAATTCAAGATGGCCTCTTTGTTTACCATAACAAGTTCAAAGTTAGGTTAAGCACGGCGTCACACTGTCTACCTCATTGTTTACATCGCATCGCCTAGGGCTGTATATATCACGTGACAATAACAAAAGTTTCAAAATAATAACAGTTAAAAGTTAGGTTAAACTAAAAGGTCATTAACCCCTCCGCCATCTTTGTTGACATCGCATCGCCTGGGGTGTTTATATCACGTGACAATAACGTTTCAAAATAATAACAAAGTTAAAGTTAGGTTAAGAGGGAAGGTCATTTACCCCTCCGCAATCTTTGTTGACATCACGTTATCGCCTAAATGCGTAAAAATGATAGGGAGGGTTAGCTTTGTAAATAATAAGTCAGTTTGGTTAGGCCCGTATCTATACTGTCTCGGCCATTGTTTACCCTTGGGGAAGGGTGGGGGTGTTAGGTTTCAAAGTAATAACAAGTCAGAGTTAGGTTAAGCCCGTCGCCATACTGTCTCGTCCACTGTTTACATCAGGTAATAGCCAGGGGTAGGGAGGAGGAGTTAGGTTTCAAAATAACAAGGTAAAGTTAGGTTAAGGCCGCCGCCATACTGTTTCGGCCATTGTTTACATTAGGTAATAGCCTGGTGGAAGGGAGTGGGGAATTAGGTTACAAAACAATAACAAGTTAAAGTTAGGTTAAACGTGGCGTCATACTGTCTGGGGCAATGTTTACCGCCTGAGGGCAAGGCGAGGTAGGAGGTTAAGTTTGTTTACGTGTGACGTTACTAGAGGGAGCTCAAGTTTAGGCTACAGAGATCATTGACCCTGCATAATTGGACGGCGTACTACTGAGGTTACCATTCATTTGCAGTTTCGAAATAGAAACATTTATAGTTGTCAGTACACGTATAAATAAAAAAGAAATCTTAAAGAGCAAATACCAGTGACTTTAATATGTAAATAGAGAATGAGAATTTATACTGTACCGTACATTTAAATATCTACGCCGTCGATTCCAATAAGGATGTTAGCATTAACCGAGCTGGGGAAATGCGGGATTTGTATATATTTCAGATCGCAACACAAATACTAATTTCCAAATTTCCGAAATTCTTTAGTATTTACTTCCTAGAGACAGAGTGATGTGCAAAAATCTCATTTTCAGCACGCCAAAATGCAGTAAATCAACATCAGCAAATACAAAAAGGAAGTAAAAAAAAAGACGTTTCCTTAAGCTCTGAGATCTAGACTAGGTATGTTTCTAATTGTCATTAAGAGTTAAGCAGTTATAATTGAAAAAGGAATCTTAAAATGCAAAAATATAGGACCAGAATTTTGAACCAGAGAATTAGAATTAACTCTGAACCATAATTTTTAAATATAAACGCAGGTGTTTCCAATAAGTATGTTTGCTTTAACCACCCTTCGAAAATTTGGACTTCGTATGTATTTCAGATTGCAACACCAATACTAACTTAAAAAATCCTAATTTAATTCAGGTATACTTCCTAGAGGCAAATGGAACAATTTCCAGAAATGGCATTTTCAGCTCGCCATAATGTAGAATAGAACATAGCAAACAGATAAGAAACAAGTACAGAACTGTCGTTTTCGAAACCTTTCAGAATTCGAATAGACATACTTAGGGTGGTCAAGCATGTATTTAGTGAAAAATAAACCTTACACTTCAAAAGCGTGGGACCGGAATAAGGAAACTGAGAATCACAAGTCACTCCAAACCGAAATTTAAATATAAATACCGGAGTTTCCAATAAGCATAATTGCTTTAGCCAGCCTTGGAAAATGCAGACTTTGTATATATTTGAGATCGCAACACCGATACTAACTTCCAAACATGAGAAATTATTCCTCCTTCAGGCACATCGAGCGATGTCCGTAAATCGCATTTTCAGTTCGCCAAAATGCAGAAAATAAACATCAGCGAACACATAAGAAACAAGTACAGTAATGTCGTTTCCATAAAACCCTGAGTTTTCAAATAAGCATGTTTATACTTGTCATTAACAGATAAGCAAGTATAAATGAAAAAGAAATATTAAACTGTAGAAACTCAAGACCAGAATATGGAAACTGATTCAGAATTCAATCTGAACCGTACAATATAATGTTAAAGCCGACGCCTCCAATTATCATGTTTGCATTAATCACCCAGGGAGATATGATCTTTATTTTTAAAATCGCAACACAAACACTAACGTACAAAGGACCGAAATTTTTTAGTATATATTTCCTATAGACAAATGAAGCGATGTGCAGAAATCGCATTTTCAGCACGACAAAATTCAGAAAATGGACGTTAGCAAACAATTAAGAAAACAGTACAAATCTGACGTTTCAATAAATTTGCAGGTTCGAATTAGAAACAGTCATAGCTGGAAGTAGGGGTAATCACGTATGAATGAAAAGGAAATCTTAAACACCAAGTACCAGTGACTTTAATATGTAAACTGAGAATCAGAATTGATTCGGAATCCTACATTTAAATATCAAGGCTGTAGATTGCAATAATGATATTTGTATTAACGGAGCTGGGGAAATGCGGGATTTGTGTATATTCAGATCGCAACACGAATACTAACTTCCAAACACCCGAAATTATTTAGTACTTACTTATTAGAGAAAAATGGAGTGATGTAAAAATCTCATTTTCACCTCGCCAAATTGCAGAAAATAAAAATCAGCCAATACACAAAAAGAAATAAGAAAAGACTTTCCTTAAGCTCTGAGATTTAGAGTAGACTTGTTTCTAATTGTCAATATAAGGTTAGCAGTTATAAATGAAAAAGAAATCTTAAAATGCAAAAATATAGGACAAAAATATGGAACCAGAGAATCAGAATTAACTCTGAACCATAATTTCTAAATATAAACGCCGATGTTTCCAATAAGCAAGATTACTTTTACCAACTTCAGAAAATTCGCAAATCGTATGTATTTGATATTGCAACACCAATACTAACTTACAAAAATCCTAATTTAATTCGTGCATACATCCTAGGGGCACGTGAAACGATGTGCAGAAACAGCATTTTCAGTTCGCTAGAATATATAAGAACATCAGCAAACACATAAGAAATAAGTATAGAACTGTCGTTTTCGTTAGTTTTCAGAATTCGAATAGACATATTAATGCTAGTAAGGCTTGTATAAGTGAAAAAGAAATCTTTAACTATGAAAGCATGGGACCGGAATAACGAAATTGAGAATCACAATTCACTTAAAACCGAACATTTAAATATAAAAGCCGATGATTCCAATAAACATACTTGCTTCAACCAACCTTGGAAAATGAAGGCTTTGTATATATTTGAGATCGCAACACCGGTACTAAGTTCCAAACATCAGAAATTAATTCAGGAAGTATAGTCAGAAGTATAATCAGAACAGATAAAAAGTATGTTGAACGCCAATACACAATTTTCATCTCTTTGTGAGACATTTTTCCATGCCTTCTTCGTCACAGATAGATGCGTTATGACACGATTTCCGTCAGATGGAGTAAGTCATGTTTGCAGCTCATTATGAGTAGAGTTAAGCTACAAGTCGTTCGTAATTATACCAATTTCATCACTTGTCGAAAGTCATGTTTCAAGACTAACGTTTATAACGTCTGGATTTGGATAGAATGCAATTCAACGTATTTCATCACTTGTAGCGCCAAATGTTTCGAACTCATATTCAGCACATATAAGATATAAACACAAAAGAAAAAATACCTGTTGCTTCACTAGTTTCAATACTAGTTTTATTCCCATATTCAGTATAGCTACGCTGCATGTCTTTTGCATATAAACGAAGTCATGATCCAAGCGCATACAAGGCAGAGATAGGTTGTAGGCCGAGTACTCAGACACGAAACACTTAGTTTGTACCAGTACAGGTTTGGAGATCCCGAAACAGGTCCCTAAATGGCGTGAAAGCAGTTATTTATCCAAAATTACAGGACAGCCTTCTCGACAAATAGTTCCATCTTTCGCCGCTAGTATCTCTGGAGGCTTTGCATATGTGGAGGCGCCTTGTGACGAAAGTGGGAACTACTAAGAACTTGCCCAGGCAGCAGGGTGTCAAATCCATAACGTTTCCTGACTGGGCTTTTCTTCATGCCGAACTGGCCTATGAGTTATATACAAATGAAAGAACCCAAATGTTGAGACGCTATGCACGTATTTCATCACAGCGCGAGTCGTGTTATGATTGCAAATAGTGTATAGATAAGATGTAGGTCGAGTGCAAGTTCACAAATTTTAGAATTTGTGCAAGTTATGTTTAGACCTACAATCAGAACTGATAAGAAGTATGTCGAATGTAAATACACAAATTTCATTACTTGAAGTGACACAAATTTCCAGCCATTATTCGTCTCAGATCGGCTGTATGTCAAGAATGAAAACATTTCTTTCTCGGTTGGAGTACGTCATGCTTGTAGCCCATATTCAGCACAGTTAAACTGCTAGTCGTTCGTAATTATACGAATTTCATGACTTTTCGAAAGTAATGATTTCAGACTAATATCTATACCGTTTTTTATAGATAGAATGCAATTAAATGAATTTCATCACTTGCAGTGGCAAAGGTTTTGAACCCCATATTCAGCACATACAAGATGTAGGTCAAAAGAATAAACTCCATTTGCTTCAGAAGGTGCAATTCTAGTCTTAGTCCCTTATTCATTACAGCTACGCAGCATGTGGATTGCAAGAAAACGAATTACATCACTTGGCACGAGTCATGATCCAAGCCAATACATGACAAAGATAGGCTGTAGGACTAGCACTCAGACACGAAACACTTGATTTGGACCAAGACACATTTGGAACCCATTGTGATCACAGGTAAGGGTCAATGACCGCGCGAAAAAAGCTGTTAATTCAAATGGCGCAAGTCTAACTTCTAGGCCTAATTCAGCATAGAGAATACGTAAGCCGAGCGCGAATATGCGAAATAATTTTGTTCAAATAATTTATTTATTTTAACACATATTCATTACGGGTAGCCTTCAAGTCGAGAGACAATACACTTATTAACGGGAGTCGTGTATGGAATTCGTATTTAGCACAGACAGAGACAGTTCGAGCGCATTAACTCATACTTCTTGTCATGTTTGTAGGAAATAGATCAGCCGCATTTAGAATTCCAGTACTTGAATTTCATCACATGAAGCGAGTCAAGTTTTCAGCTCTCACTTATCACATATCGAGTGCCATATTTCTTGGAGCCCATTTTCATCACAGTTAAGTTGAATGACGAAATCATATATACGAACGTCACTTGCGGCACGTCATAATAGGAGACGATTTCCTCACAGCTTGGGTGCCAATGCACTTGGAGCGAGTCATGTTTCGTGTCTATATTTAAAACAGATAGTCTGTAGTTTGAAGGACTATAAACGAATATCTTAAGTTGTAGTGTCATGTAAACCATATTCAGGACAGAGAGAGACGGCTTTTCGAGAACAAATGAACGAATTTCATCATTTCGTGCGAATGGTGGCTTCAGTGTTTATTCAGCATAGATATGCTGGAGTTTGAGCAAGAAAGTACCAATCATATGATGTGGCACAAGCATCAACACTAGTAAGCTATATGTCGAACGTCATAAAGGGTTTTATTCAGTTGGCTCAGGTAATAAATGGTGTTCATTTTCTGCAAAGATAGACTTAAGTCGAGCGCTAATACACGAATTTCTTCAGTAGGCGCAATTCATATTACGAATTGAAATGCAGCACAGACATAATTAAGGGCGAGCATCATTACAATTTTTATATGGTTTGTCGCAACACATGCTTTGAATACACATAAGCTAATTGTGTCCGTCGCCCTCTTGTCATAGATTTGTAGCAAGAAACAGCTCCCTAAATGGCTTGGAAGGGGTAAGTTCTTCAAACATTCAGGACAGCCTTCTCGACAAATAGTTCCAACTTTCGCCGCTAGGAGTTCGGGCGTCTTGGCGTACTTGGAGGCGCCTGACAACGAAAGTGGGAACTACTAAGAAATTGCCCAGGTTGCAACGTGTCAGATCCATAAGGTTCTCCTGCCTGGGCTATTCTTTACGCCTAACTGGGCTGAGTTATATACCAATAAATGAACCTAAATGTCGACCCCCAATACACGTATTTCATGACTTAGCACGAGTCATGTTTCGAGCTCAAATACTGCACAGATGTGCTGTAGGTCGAGTGCAAACAACCGAATTTCAGAATTATGTGCAAGTTACATTTAGACCTATAGTCAGAAAAATAAGAAGTATGTGGAACGCCAATTCACAATTTTCATCACTTTGAGTGAGACATTTTTCCATGCCTTCTTCGTCACAGATAGATTCGACATGAAACGATTTCCGTCTGTTGGAGTAAGTCATGTTTGTAGCTCATTATCAGCTACAAGTCGTTCGTAATTATACCAGTTTCATCACTTGTCGAAAGTCATGTTGCAAGACTAACGTCTATAACGTCTGGATTTTGATTTAATTGCATTAAACGTATTTCATCACTTGTAGCGCCAAATGTTTCGAAATCATATTCAGCAAAAATAAGATAGAAACACAAAAGAATAAATACCAGTTGCTTCAATAATTTCAATTCAAGTTTTAGTCCCATACTCAGTATAGCTACACTGCATGTCGTTCGCATATAAACGAATTTCATCACTTGACACGAGTCATGATCCAAGAGAGATAGGCTGTAGGTCGAGCACTCAGACACGAAACACTTAGTTTGTACCAATGCAGGTTTACAGATCCAGTAACAGATACCTAAATGGCGTAAAAGCGGTCATTTATGAAAATTACAGGACAGCCTTCTCGGTAAATAGTTCCATCTTTCGCCGCTAGGATCTCTGGCGTCTGCATATGTGGAGTCGCCTGTTGACGAAAGTGGGAACTACTAAGTACTTGCCCAGGCTGCAGCGTATCATATCGATAACTTTTCCTAACTGGGTTTTTATTCATGCCGAACTGGCCTAAGAGTTAAATACAAATGAATGAACACAAATGTTGAGACGCTTTGCACGTATTTCATCACTTAGCGCGAGTCGTGTTTCGAGTTCAAATAGTGCACAGATAGGATGTAGGCCGAGTGCAAATGCACAAATTTCAGAATTTTGTGCAAGTTATGTTTAGACTTATAATCAGAACAGATAAGAAGTATGTCGAATGTAAATTCACATAATTCATTACTTCAAGTGAGACAATTTTCCAGCCATTATTCGTCTCAGATCGGCTGTATGTCAAGTGTCGACACCTCTTGCTTCAGTTGAAGGAAGTCATGTTTGTAGCCCATATTCAGTACCGTTATGCTGCTAGTCGTTCGTAATTATACGAATTTCATGACTTTTCAATTGTAATGTTTTCAGACTAACGTCTGTACAGTTTTGTTACAGATAGAATGCCATTAAATGAATTTCATCACTTCTAGCGCAAACGTTTTGGACCCCTTATTACGCACATACAAGATGTAGTTCAAAAGAATTAACAGCAGTTGCTTCAATAGGTGCAATTCTTGTTTTCGTCACTTATTCAGTACAGCTACGCAGCATGTTGATCGCATATAAACAAATTTCATCACTTGACACGAGTCATGAACCAAGCCAATACATGGCAGAAATATGCTATAGGACTAGCACTTAGACACGAAACATTTGATTTGGACATATTTGGAACCCAGTGTGAGCACAGGTACGATCAATGACCAACGCGAAAAAGTGTTAATTCAAATGGCGCAAGTCATATATCTGGGTCTAATTCAGCACAGAGAAAATGTTTGCCAAGAGCCAATATGCGAAATAATTTTGTTGAAGTAATTTATTTATTTTAATCGATATTCATTACGGATAACAGTCAAGTCGACATACAATACAGTTATTAGCGGGAGTCATGTATGGCATTCTAATTCAGCACAGACAGAAGAAGTTCGAAAGCATTAACTCTTGCTTCTTGTCATGTTTGTAGAAAATAAATCAGCCGCATTTAGAATTACACTACTTGAATTTCATCACATGCAGCGAGTCAAGTTTTGAGCTCTCATTTAACACATATCGAGCGACACATTTCTTGAGGTGGAGAAAGTCATATTTGGAGCCCATTGTACGCAATGTGAAGTGGAGTGACGAAGTCATATATACGAACGTCACTCATGGCACGTCATATTAGGAGACTATTTCCTCACAGCTTGGGTGCCAATGCACTTGGAGCGAGTCATGTTTCGTATCTATATTTAGAACAGATAGTCTGTAGTTCGAAGGACTATACACGAATATCTTCATTTGCCGTGTCATGTACACCATATACAAGAGAGAGAGAGCAGGACTGCTTTTCGAGAACAAATAAACGAACTTTATCAATTTGCGCGAATGATGGCTTCAGTCTGTATTCAGCATAGATAGACTGGAGTTTGAGCATGTATGTACCAATCATTTGATGTGGCACAAGCATCAAAACAATTAAGCTACGTGTCGAACGACATAAACGGTGTTATTCAGTTGGTTCAGGTAATAATTGGTGATCATTTTCTGCAAAGATAAATTTAGGTCGAGAACTTATACACAAATTTCTTCAGTTGGCGCAATTCATAATACGAAATGAAATGCAGCACAGATAATCTTATGGGCGAACATCATTACTCTTTTTATGTGGTTTGTCGCAACTAATGCTTTGAATGCACATATGCTAGTTGTGGCCGTCGCATCCTTGTCGTAGATTTGTAGCAAGAAACAGATTCCTAAATGGCGTGATCCAAGCGCATACATGGCAGGGATAGGCTGTAAGTCGAGCACTCAGACACGAAACTCGTAGTTTGTACCAATACAGGTTCGGAGATCCAGAAACAGATACCTAAATTGCGTGAAAGCGGTAATTTATTCAAAATTGCAGGACAGACTGCTCGACAAATAGTTCCATCTTTCGCCACTAGGATCTCTGGCGGCTTTGCATAGGTGGAGGCGCCTGGTGACGAAAGTGGGAACTAAAAAGAACTTGCCCAAGCAGCAGCGTGTCATATCCATAACCTTTCCTGACTGCGTTTACTGAATACCGAACTGGCCTAATGAATGTAGCCAAATGTTGATACGCTTTGCACGTTCTTCATCACTTGGCGCGAGTCATGCATTGAGTTGAGATAGTGTACAGATAGGATGTAGGTCGAGTGCAAATTACAAAATTCAGAATTTTGTGCAAGTTATGTTTAGACCTATAAACAGAACAGATAAGACGTATGTCGGATGTAAATACACAAATTTTATTACTTCAAGTGGAATTTTCCAGGAATTATTCGTCTTTGATCGGCTGTATGTCAAGTGTCAAGACACATTTTGCTTCGGTTGGAGTAAGTCTAGTTTGTAGCGCATATTCAGCACAGTTAAGTTGCTATTCGTTCGTAATTATATGATTTTGAAGACTTTACAAGAACAAATAAACGAATTTGATCATTTCGTGGGAATGGTGGCTTCAGTCTTTATGGAGCATAGATATACTGGAGGTTGAGCACGAAAGTACAAATGATTTGATGTGGCATATGCATCAACGCTATTAAGCTACCTGTCGAACGTCATAAAGGATTTTAATCAGTTGGCTAAGGTAATAATTCGTGTCCATTTTCTGCAAAGATAAAGTCGAGCCCTTAGACATGAAATAATCAGACGGCGCAAATCATATTACGAAATTAAATGCAGCACAGATAATGTGATGGGCGAACATCATTACTCTGTTCATGTGGTTTGTTGCATCTCATGCTTTTAATACACATAACATAATTATATCAGTCGCCCCCTTGTCAGAGATTTGTTGCTAGAATCAGACCCCTAAATGGCGTGGAAGGGGTAAGATCTTTAACGTTACAGGACAGCCTTCTCGAAAAATAATTCCAACTTACGCCGCTAGGAGCTCTGGGGTCTAGGCGTACTTAGAGGCGCCTGGCAACGAAAGTGGGAACTACTAAGAACTTGCCCTGGTTGCAGCGTGCCAGATCCATAAATTTCTCCTGACTAGGTTTTTCGTCATGCCTAACTGGGCTGAGTTAAATACTAATGAATGAACCTAAAAGTCGAGCCTAATCCCTTAGCGAGAGTCAGGTTTCCAGCTCAAATACCGCACAGATAGGCTGTATGTCGCGAGAAAACACCCTAATTTCAGAACTATGTGCAAGTTACGTTTAGACCTAAAATCAGAACAGATAAATATGTCGAACGCCAATACACAATTTTCATCAATATGTGTGAGACATTTTTTCATGCCTCCTACGTCACAGACAGATGCGTTATGACAAGATTTCTGTCTGTTGGATTAAGTAATGTTTGTAGCTAATTATCAGTACAGGTAAGCTACAAGTCGTTCGTAATTATACCAATTTCATCACTTATCGAAAGCCATGTTTCAAGACTAACGTCTTTAACGTCTGCATGTAGACAGAATGCCATTAAACGTATTTGATCACTTGTAGCGCCAAATGTTTCGAACTCATATTCAGCACATATAAGGAATAAACACAAAGAATAAAAACCAGTTACTTCAGTAGGTTAAATTCTTGTTTAAGTCCCATATTCTGTATAGCTACGATGCATGTCTTTCGCATATAAACTAATCTCCTCACGTGGCACGAGTCATGATCCAAGCGCATACATGGCAGACAAGAAACAGTTCGTACCAATACAGAGTCGGGGATCCCGAAACAGATACCTAAATGGCGTGAAAGCGGTCATTTATTTAAAATTATAGGACAGCCTGCTCGACAAATAGTTCCATCTTTCGCCGATAGGATCTCTGGCAGCTTTGCATATGTGGAGGCGCCTGGTGACGAAAGTGGGAACTACTAAGAACTTGCCCAGACTGCAGCGCGTCATATCCATAACCTTTCCTGACTGGGCTTTTGTTCATGCCGAACTGGCCTAATGAATGTTCCCAAATGTTGATACGCTTTGCACGTATTTCATCAATTGGCACTAGTCTTGTTTTGAGATGAGATAGTGTACAGATAGGATGTAGGTCGAGTGCAAATTCACAAAATTCAGAATTTTGTGAAAGTTATGTTTCGACCTCTAATGAGAACAGATAAGACGTATGTCGTATGTAAAGACAGAAATTTCATTAGTTCAAGTGGAATTTTCCAGCCATTTTTCGTTTCTAATCGGCTGTATGTCAAGTGTCAAAACACTTCATGCTTCGGTTGGAGTAAGTGAAATTTGTAGCCCATATTCACCACAATTAAGTTGCTATTCTTTCGTAATTTTACGAATTTCAAGACTTTACAAGAACTAATAAACGAATTTGATCATTTCGTGCGAATGGTGGCATGAGTCTTAATGAAGCATAGAATGCTAGAGGTTGAAAACGAAAGTACAGAATGATTTGATGTGGCACATGCATCAACCCTATTAAGCTAATTGTCGAACCTCATAAAGCGTTTTATTCAGTTGGCTTAGGTAATAAAAGGAGTTAATTTTCTGCAAAGATAGATTTAGGTAGAGATCTTATACACGAATTTCTCAGTTGACGCAATTCATATTACGAAATGAAACGCAGCACAGATAATTTGATTGTCGAACATCATTACTCTGTTCATGTGGGTTGTAGCAACTCATGCTCGTAATTCGCATAAACTAATTGTGTCCGTCGGCACCTTGTCAGAGATTTGTTGCAAGAATCAGATCCCTAAATTGCGTGGAAGGGGTAAGGTCTTCAACATTACAGGACAGTCTTCTCGACAAATACTTCCAACTTTCGCCGCTAGGAGCTCTGGCGTCTAGGCGTACTTAGAGGCGCGTGGCAACCAAAGTGGGAACTACTAAGAACTTGCCCAGGTTGCAGCTTGTCAGATCCATAACGTTCTCCTGACTGGGCTTTTCGTCATGCCTAACTGGGCATGGAAACATACTAATGAATGAACTCAAATGTCGAGCACCATCACTTAGTGCGAGTCATGTTTCGAGCTCAAATACTGCACAGATAGGCTGAATGTCGCGTGCAAACACCCGAATTTCAGAACGATGTGCAAGTTATGTTTCGACCTATTATCAGAACAGATAAGAATTTTGTCGAAAGCCAATACACAATTTTCATCACTTTGTGTGATATAATTTTCCATGCCTCCTAGGTCACAGATAGATGCGTTATGACACGATTTCAGTCAGTAGGATGAAGTCATATTTGTAGGAAATTATCAATACAGTTAAGCTACTATTCCTTCGTAAATATCCCAATTTCATCACTTATCGGAAGTTATGTTTCAAGACTAACGTCTATAACGTCTGTATGTAGATAGAATGCCATTAAACGTTTTTGATCACTTGTAGAGCCAAATGATTCGAACTCATATTCAGCACATATAAGGTATAAACACAAAAGAATAAACACCAGCTGCTTCAGTATGTTCAATTCTAATCTTAGTCCCATTATCTGTATACCTACGTTGCATGTCGTTCACATACAAACGAATTTCATCACTTGGCACTAGTCATGATCCAAGTGCATACTTTGCAGTGATAGGTTGTAGGTCGAGCACTCAGACACGAAACAATTAGATCGTATCAATATAGGTTCTGAGATTAAGAAACAGATACCTAATGGCGCGAAAGCGGTCATTTATTCAAAATTATAGGACAGCCTTCTCGACAAGTAGTTCCATCTTCCGCCGCTAGGATCTCTGGTGGCTTTGCATATGTGGAGGCGCATGGCGACGAAAGTGGTTACTACTAAGAACTTCCCCAGTCTGCAGCAAGTCATATCCATAACCTTTCCTGACTGGACTTCCCTTCATGCCGAACTGGACTAATGAATGTACACAAATATTGATACGTTTTGCACGTATTTAATCACTTGGCGCGAGTCATGTTTTAAGTTGAGATGGTGCAGGTCGAATGCAAATTCACAAAATTCAGAATTTTGTGCAATTTATGTTTAGACCTGTAATCAGAATAGATAATACGTATGTCGGATGTAAATACACAAATTTCATTACTTCAAGTGGAATTTTCAAGACATTCGTCTGTGATCGTCTGTGTGTTAAGGTGTCAAAACATTTATTGCTTCGGTTGCAGTAAGTCAAGTTCGTAGCCCATATTCAGCACAGTGAAGTCGCTATTCGTTCGTAATTATAGGAATTACAAGACTCTTCGATAACAAATAAACGAATTTGATCATTTCGTGCGAATGGTGGCTTCAGTCTTTATTCAGCATAGATATGCTGAAGGTTGAGCACGAAAGTACCAATGATTTGGTGTAGCACATGTATCAACAATATTAAGCTATTTGTCGAACGTCAAAAAGCGTTTTATTCAGTTGGCTCAGTAACAAATGGTGTTCATTTTCTCCAAACATAGATTAAGTCAAGCTCTTATACACGAATTTCTCAGTTGACGCAATTCATATTACGAAATGAAATGCATCACAGATATTCTGATGGGCGGACATCATTATTCTGTTCATGTGGTTTGTTGTAACTCATGCTTTTAATACACATAAACTAATTGTGTCCGTCGCCCCCTTTTCAGAGATTTGTTCCAAGAACCAGATCCCTAAATGGCGTGGAAGAGGTAAGGTCTTCAACATTTCAGGACAGCCTTCTCGACAAATAGTTCCAACTTTTGCCGCTAGGAGCTCTGGCGTCTAGGCATACTTGGAGGCGCCTGGCAACGAAATTGGGAACTACTAAGAACTTGCCCAGGTTGCAGGTTTTCAGATCCATAACGTTCTCCTGACTGAGCTTTTCGTCATGCTTAAATGTACTGAGTTATATACTAATGAATGTAGCTAAATATCTTAGTGCGAGTCATGTTTCGAGCTCAAGTACTGCACAGATAGGCTGTATGTCGCGAGAAAACACCCGAATTTCAAAACTATGCGCAATTTATGTTTAGACCTATAATCAGAACAGATAAAAAGTATGTCGAAAGCAATAAACAATTTTCATCACATTGTGTGAGACATTTTTCCATGGCTTCTACGTCGCAGATATATGCGTTATGAAACGATTTCTGTCAGTGGGATTAAGTCACATTTGTAGCTCATTATCAGTACAGTTAAGCTACAAGTCGTTTGTAATTATCCCAATTTCATCACTTATGGAACGTCATGTTTCAAGACTAACGTCTGTATGTAGATAGAATGCCATTAAACGTATTTGATCACTTGTAGAGACAAATGTTTCGAACTTATATTCAGCACATATAAGGTATAAACACAACGAATAAATACCAGTTGCTTCAGTAGATTCAATTCTAGTTTTAGTCCCATATTCTGTATAGCTACGCTGCATGTCGTAGCGCATACATGGCAGAGATAGTCTGTAGGTCGAGCACACAGACACGAAATATTTTGTTTGAACCAATACAGGTTCGGAGATCCAGAAACATTTACCTAAATGGCATGAAAGCAGTCATTTATGGAAGATTACAAGGCAGCCTTCTCGACAAAGCGTTCCATTTTTCGCCGCCAGAATCTCTGCCTGCTTTGCATATATGGAGGCGCCTGGTGACGAAAGTGGTAACTATAATCAGAACAGATGTCGAAAGAAAATACAGAGTTTTCATCACATTGTTTGAGACATTTTTCCAATCCTTCTACGTCACAGATAGTTGCGTTATGACACGATTTCTGTCAGGAGGATTAAGTCATGTTTGTAGCTAATTATCAGTACATTTAAGCTACAAGTCTTTCGTAAATATCCCGATTTCATCACTTACCGAACATCATGTTTCAAGACTAACGTCTTTATGTAGATAGAATGCCATTATAACTATTTGATCACTTGTAGAACCAAATGTTTCGAACCCATATTCAGCACATATAAAGTTTAAACACAAAAGAATAAATAACAGTTGCTTCAGTAGGTTCAATTCTAGTTTTAGTCCCATATTCTGTATTGCTACGCTGCATGTTGTTCCCATATAAACGAATTTTATCTCTGGGCACGAGTCATGATCCAAGAGCATACATGGCAGAGATAGGTTGTAGGTCGAGCACCCAGACACGAAACACTTTGTACCAATACAGATTCGGAGATCCAGAAACAGGTACCTAAATGGAGTGAAAGCTGTCATTTATTCAAAATTACAGGACAGTTTCAATTATAGTTTTAGTCCCATATTCAGTATAGCTACGCTGCATGTCGTTTGCATATAAAGGAAGTCATGATCCAAGCGCATACAAAGCAGGGATAGGTTGTAGGCCGAGTAGTCAGACACCAAACATTTAGTTTGTATCAATACAGGTTCGGAGATCCAGAAACAGTTTCCTAAATGGTGTGAAAGCGGTCATTTATGGAAGATTGCAGAACAGCCTTCTCGACAAATAGTTCCATCTTTCGCCGCCTGGATCTCTGCCTGCTCTGCGTATATGGAGGCGCTTGGTGACGAAAGTGGGAATTACTAAGGACTTGCGCAGGCTGCAGCGTATCATATAAATATCCTTTCCTGACTGGGCATTACTTCATGCCGAACTGGCCTAATGAATGTACCCAAATGTTGATAAGCTTTACAGGTATTTCATCATTTAGCGCGAGTCATGTTTTGAGTTGAGATAGTGTACAGATAGTATGTAGGTCGAGGGCATATTCACAAAATTCAGAATTTTGTGTAAGTTATGTTTAGACCTATAATGAGAACAGATAAGACGCATGTCTTATGAAAATACACAAATTTCATTACATGAAGTGAAATTTTCCAGGCAATATTCGTCACTGATCGGCTGTATGTCAAGTGTCAAGTCACGTCTTGCTTCGCTTGGACTAAGTCAAACTTGTAGCCCATATTCAGCACATTTAAGTTGCTTTCTTTCGTAATTATACGAATTTCAAGGCTTTTCGAGAACAAATAAACGAATTTGACATTTCGTACGAATGGTAGCTTCACTCTTCATTCAGCGGAGAGACGCTGGAGATTGAGAACGAAACTACAAATGATTTGATGTGACACATGCATCATCATTAAGTTACTTGCCGAACGTCACAAAGCGTTTAATTCATTTGGCCCAGGTAATAATTGGTGTTAATTTTCTGCAAAGATAGATTTAGGTCGAGCTCTTATACACGAATTTCTCTGTTGACGCAATTCTTATTACGAAATGAAATGCAGCACAGATAATGTGATGGGTGAAAATCATTACTCTTTTTATGTTGTTTTTTCAACTCATGCTTTTAATAAGCATAAGCTAAATGCGTCTGTCGCTCATTTGACATAGAGTTGTAGCAAGAAGTAAATCCCGAAATGGCGTGGAAGGGGTAAGGTCTTTAACATTACAGAACAGCCTTCTCGACAAATATTTCCAACTTTCGCCGCTAGGAGCTCTGGCATCTTGGCGTACTTGGAGGCGCCTGGCAAGGAAAGTGGGAACTACTAATGACTTGCCCAGGTTGCAGCTTGTCAGATCCATAACGTTCTCCTGACTGGGGTTTTCGTCATGCCTAACTGAGCTGAGTTATATACTAATGAATGAACCAAACATCGAGCCCCATCACTTAGCGCCAGTCATGTTTCGAGCTCAAATACTGCACAGATAGGCTGTATGTCGCGTGCAAACACCCGAATTTCAGAACTATGTGCAAGTAATGTTTAGACCTCTAATCATAACAGATAAGAAGTATGTCAAACGCCTATACACAATTTTCATCACTTTGTGTGAGACATTTCTTTAATGCCTTCTACGTCACAGACATGCGTAATGACACAATTTCTGTCTGTTTTATTAAGTCATGTTTGTAGCTAATTATTAGTGCAGGTAAGCTACAAGTCGTTCGTAATTATACCAACTTCATCACTTATCGAATGTATTGTTTCAAGACTAACGTCTATAACGTCTGTACGTAGATAGAATGCCATTAAACGTATTTGATGACTTGTAGAGCCAAATGTTTCGAACTCATATTCAGCACATATAAAGTATAAACACAAAAGAATAAATACCAGTTGTTTCAGTAGGTTCAATTCTAGCTTTAGTACCCTATTCTGTATAGCGACGCTGCATGTCGTTCGCATATAAACGAAGTACATCACTTGGCACGAGTCATGATCCAAGCACATACATGGCAGAGATAGACTGAAGGTCGAGCACACAGACACGAATTACTTAGTTCGAACCAATACAGGTTCGGAGATCCAGAAACAGTTACTTAAATGGCGTGGAAGTGGTCATTTATGGAAGATTACCGGACAGCCTTCTCGACAAGTAGTTCCATCTTTCGCCGCTAGGGTCTCTGCCTGCTTTGCATATATGGAGGCATCTAGTGACGAAAGTGGGAACTACTAAGAACTTGCCCAAGCTGCAGCGTGTCATATCCGTATCCTTTCCTGAGTGGCCTTTTCTTCATGCCGAACTGGCCTAATGAATGTACCCAAACGTTCATACGCTATACTCGTATTTAATCATTTATCGCGAGTCATGCTTGAGTTGTGATAGGGTACAGATAGGTTGTAGGTCGAGGGCAAATTCACAAAATTCAGAACTTTGTGCAAGTTATGTTTAGACCTATAATCAGAACAGATAAGACGTATGTCGTATGTAAATACACAAATTTCATTACTTCAAGTGAAATTTTCCAGGCATTATTCTTCTCTGATCGGCTGTATGTCAAGTGTCAAAACACGTCTTGCTTTGGTTCGAGTAAGTCAAATTTGTAGCCCATATTCAGCACAGTTAAGTTGCCATTGTTTCCTAATTATACGAATTTTAGGACTTCTCTAGAACAAATAAACGAATTTAATCATTTCGTGCGAATGGTGGCTACAGACTTTATGGAGCATAGATATGTTGGAGGTTGAGCACGAAAGTAAATATGATTTGATGTGGCACATGCATCATCACTATTAAGCTGCATTCCGAACGTAATAAAACGTTTTATTCAGTTAGCTCAAGCAATAATTGGTGTTCATTCTTTGCAAAGTAATATTTAGTTCTAGCTCTTATAGAGGAACAGTTACTTAAATGGGGTGAAAGTGGTAATTTATGGAAGATTACAGGACAGTCTTCTCGACAAATAATTCCATCTTTCGCCGTTAGGATCTCTGCCTGCTTTGCACCTGGTGGCAAATGTGGAAACTACTAAGAACTTGCCGAGGCAGCAGCGAGACATATCCATAACTTTTTCTGACTGGGCTTTTCTTCATTCCGAAATGGCCAAATGAATGTACACAAACGTTGATAAAATTTGCATGTATTTAATCATTTAGCGCGAGTCATGTTTTGAGTTGAGATAGTGTTCAGATAGGATGTAGGTCTAGTGCAAATTCACAAAATTCAGAATTTTGTGCAAGTTATATTTAGACTTTTAATCAGAACAGATAAGACGTATGTCGGATGTAAATTGACAAATTTCATTATTTCAAGTGAAATTTTCCAGGGATTACTAGTCTCTGATCAGCTCTATGTCAAGTGTCAAAACACTTCTTTGCTTCGGTTAGATTAAGTCAAGTTTGTAGTCCATATTCAGCACATTTAAGACGCTATTCGTTCGTAATTACATGAATTTCAAGACTTTTCGAGAACATATAAACGAACATGATCATTTCGTGCGAATGGTGGCTTCAGTCTTTGTGGAGCATAGATATGTTGGATGTTGAGCACGAAAGTACAAACGATTAGATGTGGTACATAAATCATCATTATTAAGCTACATGTTTAACGTCATAAAACGTTTTATTCAGTTAGCTAAGGTAATAATTGGTGTTAATTTTTGCAAAGATTTATTTTGTTTGAGCTCTTATACACGAATTTCTCAGTTGGCGTATTTCATATTACGATATGAAATGCAGCACAGATATTGTGATGGGCGAACATCATTAGTCTTTTTATGTCGTTTGTTGCAATTTATGCTTCTAATACACGTGAGCTAAATGTGTCCGTCGCTCCCTTGACATAGATTTGTAGCAAGAATCAAATCCCTAAATGGCGTTGAAGGTGTAAGGTCTTCAATATTACAGGACAGCATTCTCGACAAATAGTTCCAACTTTTGCCGCTAGGAGCTCTGGCGTCTAGGCGTACTTAGAGGCGGTTGGCAAGGAAAGTGGGAACTACTAAGGACTCGCCCCGGTTGCAGCTTGTCAGATCCGTAACGTTCTCCTGACTGGGCATTTCGTCATGCCTAACTGGGCTGAGTTATATACTAATGAATGAACCTAAATGTCGAGCCCCATCACTTAGCGCGAGTCATGTTTCGAGCTCAAATACTGCACATATAGGCTGTATGTGGCGTGCAAACACCCGAATTTAAGAACTATGTGCAAGTTATGTTTAGACCTATAATCATATCAGATAAGAAGTATGTCGAACGCCTATACACAATTTTCATTTCTTTGAGTGAGATATTTTTCCATTCCTTCTTCGTCACAGACATGCGTTATGACACGAATTATGTCAGTTTTATTAAATCATGTTTGTAGCTAATTATCAGTGCATGTAAGGTACAAGTCGTTCGTAATTATACCAATTTTATCACTTATCGAATGTATTGTTTCAAGATTAACGTCTAGAAAATCTGAATGTAGATAGAATGCCACTAAACTTGTTTGATCACTTGTAGAGCCAAATGTTTCGAACTCATATTCAGCACATATAAGGAATAAACACAAAAGAATAAATACCAGTTGTTTCAGTAGTTTCAATTCTAGTTTTAGTCCCATATTCTGTATAGCGACGCTGCATGTCGTTCGCATATAAACGAATTTCATCACTTGGCACAAGTCATTATTCAAGCGCATACATGGCAGAGATAGTCCGTAATTCGAGCAACATACACGAAATACTTCGTTCGAACCAATACAGGTTCGGAGATCCAGAAACAGTTACTTAAATGGCGTGAAAGTGGTCATTTATGGAAGATTACAGGACAGCCTTCTCGACAATTAGTTCCATCTTTCGCCGCTAGGATCTCTGCCTGCTTTGCCTATTTGGAGGCATCTGGTGAAGAAAGTGGGAACTACTAAGAACTTGCCCAAGCTGTAGCGTGTCATATCCGTATCTTTTCCTGACTGGCCTTTTCTTAATGAAGAACTGGCTTAATGAATGTACCCAAAAGTTTATACGCTTTACTCGTATTTCATCGTTTAGCGCGAGTCATGTTTTGAGTTGAAATAGGTTAAAGATAGGATGTAGGTCGAGGGCAAATTCACAAAATTCAGAATTTTGTGCAAGTTATGTTTAGACCTATAATCAGAACAGAAAAAACGTATGTCGTATGTAAATACACAAATTTCAATACTTTAAGTGAAATTTTCCAGGCATTATTCGTCTCTGATCGGCTGTACGTCAAGTGTCAAAACACGTCTTCCTTTAGTTGGAGTTAGTCAAATTTGTAGCCCATATTCAGCACAGTTAAGTTGATATTCGTTCGTAATTATACGAATTTCAAGACTTTTCCATCACAAATAAACGAATTTGATCATTTCGTGCTAATGGTGGCTTCAGTCTTTATGGAGCATAGATATGTTGGAGGTTGAGCATGAAAGTAAACATGATTTGATGTGGCACATGCATCATCACTATTAAGCTGCATTCCGAACGTAATAAAAGTTTTATTCAGTTAGCTCAAATAATAAGTGGTGTTTATTCTTTGCAAAGACATATTTAGGTCGAGCTCTTAGACAGGAATTTCTCAGTTTGGGCATTTAATATTACGATATGAAATGCAGCACAGATAACGTGATGGGCGAACATCATTAGTCTTTTTATGTCGTTTGTTGCAACTCTTGAATCTAATACACATAAGCTAAATGTGCCCGTCGCTCCCTTGACACAGATATGTAGCGAGAATCAGATCCCTAAATGGCGTGGAAGGGATAAGGTCTATAACATTACAGGACAGCCTTCTCTACAAATAGTTCCAACTTTCGCCGCTAGGGGCTCTGGCGTCTAGGCGTACTTGGAGGCGCCTGGCAAGCGGGCACCTGCCCACGTTGCAGATTGTCAGATCCGTAACTTTCTCCTGACTGGGCTTTTCGTCATGCCTAACTAGGCTGAGTTATATACTAATGAATGAACCTAAATGTCGAGCACCATTACGTAGCGCGAATCATGTTTCGAACTCAAATTCTGCACAGATAGGCTCCATTTCGCGTGCTAACACTAGAAATTTCAGAACTATGTGCAAGTTACGTTTAGACCTATAATCAGTTCAGATAAGAAGTATGTCGAACGCCTAAACACAATTTTCATCTCCTTGTGTGAGACATTTTTCCATGCCTTCTACGTCACAGACTTGCGTTATAACACGATTTCTGTCAGTTGGATTAAGTCGTGTTTGTTGCTTATTATCAGTGCACGTAAGCTAAAAGTTGTTCGTAATTATACCAATTTCATCACTTATCGAATGTATCGTTTCAAGACAAACGTCTATAACGTCTGTATTAACGCCAATAAACGTTTTTGATCTCTTGTAGGGCCAAATGTTTCGAACTCATAATCAGCACATATAAGGTTTAAAAACTAAGAATAAATACCAGTTGCTTCAGTAGGTTCAATTCTAGATTCAGTCCCGTATTCTGTATAGCTACGCTGCATGTCGTTTGCATATAAACGAATTTCATCACTTGGCACGAGTCATGATCCAAGCGCATACATGGCAGAGATAGTCTGTAGGTCGAACACACAGACACGAAATACATAGAGTGAACCAATAAGGGTTCGGAGATCCAGAAACAGTTACTTAAATGGCGTGAAAGTGGTCATTTATTGAAGATTACAGGACTGTCTTCTCCTCAAATAGTTCCATTTTTCGCCGCTAGGATCTCTGCCTGCTTTGCATATATGGAGGCACCTGGTGGCAAAAGTGGAAACTACTAAGAACTTGCCCAGGCTG
>Ga0268261_10000178_pt1 | contig 39473 bp, 18 predicted proteins | sample TergutNc150P1_FD_190353 | JGI IMG/M metagenome (GOLD analysis project Ga0268261, IMG submission 190353) | Nasutitermes corniger P1 segment gut microbial community from laboratory colony in Florida, USA - Nc150 P1 (SPAdes) (version 2) | ecosystem: Host-associated > Arthropoda: Insects >... | reverse complement strand
CCACACTATGGACATCCCCTAACAATTAGTAGATACACAGAGGAGACGACCTGACTTATACCAGTCCACACAAGGTGCTCCAAGGTGCTCCACGACCAAACTACATCAGATGTTAGTAACTCCATCCCAAGTTCTGACTTTCATGCTACCCACTATTGTAAAACGAGATCTCGTTCTCCCCCCAGAAAACACCATACAGATTGTATAGTCGCTCGATAAGTTTAATGCTAACCTGATGATGGCCAATGTAGAGGCCGAAACATGTAGTTGATAGCACAAAATACTCCATGTTACACTTTTTAAATACACTTGTGTTCTGACTACTTAATACATTGTACTATTTGTATTACACTGTAAAACTGTTGCACAGATATTACTATTAATTGTACACCGAGTGCTTGTAGAGTATTAACTTGACCTTTTGTCACTGAATATTGGTTAGCACTTTGTGCCATATCAATTGCACTTATACTGATGTTACACTGTTGTGTACCGTATGTATTACATTGAATGTTGTGAAACACTAATGTAACTTCACTGCCCTATGCGAATGAAGTATAGTAGCGACATGTGTCTGCCCCGTGCAGGACACAAGCTTATATGTGCCGTTGTGGCTCGGAGTTACAGATGAACTCGCTGCACTCTTAACACTTGACATATTAACACATTTCTTGTAACTGAACATCGCCTTATGCGAATGAAGTATTGGCTTGTAACGTCCCTTGGAGCACGCAACCTACACGCCTGGTGAGAGAACAAAGAGTGAACCAGTTTGATCTGGAAGACTCCAGCCACGTAAGCAGAGTGTTTCTAGAACAGCCTCGTGATGATTACGCCATCTGCATACCCCTTGTAGCACATACGAGGTCTGTAAATAAAGTAATGAGACTGATTCAATATAACTCTGTACTTACTTTTAAACTACAAATCGAGTTTGTCCCCTTCATAATAGTTCCCTTGGGAGGCTACACACCTCCGGAGACGCTGTTCCCACTCTTCGTAGCAACGCTGGTAATCGCCAACCGGAATCGCTTTTAGTTGTTCGGTTACAGCTTTTTCGATGTTTTCCACCTTCCCAAAATGGCATCCTTTAAGGTGAAACTTTAGTTTGGGAACAAAAAGAAGTCGCACGGACTCAGATCAGGGAAGTATGGGGGCTGTGGGACAACAGGAATGCCTTTTTAGCCAAAAATGCCATCACAGAGATCGCTGTGTGACAAGGGGCGTTGTCGTGATGGAGCATCCAATTGTCAGCAATGCTTGGTCGCACGCGAACAACTCTTTTTCTTAGTCTTTCAAGAATTTCAGGGTAATAAAACTGATTAACAGTGTGTCCTTGAGGTACAAATTCTGTATGGACAATCCCTTCACTGTCAAAAAAAGCAGATGAGCATGGATTTTATTTTTGATTTGCTCCTTCTCTCTTTTTTCGGAAGTGGTGATGCAGATGTGTGCCATTCCTTATTTTGTCTTTTTTTCTGCATCGTACTCAAAGATCCATGTTTCGTCATCTGTAATCACGTTCTTCAAAAAATTTCTGTCCCTTTGGATCCGTTCCAGAAGATGAAGACACACGTCTTTCCGATTGTCCTTCTGTTCGATTGTCAGGTTTTTAGGAACAAACTTCGCACACAATTTTTTCATGGCTAATTCCTCTGTTAAAATCTGATGGACCGTGGTGTGGTTCAAATTTAACTCACTAGCGATCATTCGCACTGAGTCGACGGTCTGACCGCACAAGGGCTCGCACTATCTCCACATTGTTATCAGTTTTTGAAGCTGAAGGTCTTCCAGAGCGAGGTTCATCTTTGATGGATTCACGGCCCTCTGAAAATACCTTATACCACTTGAACACTTGTGATCTCGACAAAGCATGCTCCCCATAGGCCTGTTTCAGTTTATTGAAAGTTTCAATGCCGGTTTACCCAAGTTTGACACAAAACTTGATTGCACATCGTTGCTCGAAATTGCGCTCTTCCATTTCCGTGACACACACACAAAAACTGCTTCACAAGAAACCGCACTAAAATTAGCGCGTTGACGCTAGCGAGTTGAAACTCATACTAGAAGTGTATGAGACTCTTATCTAACCTTCTTGTGAAGGGCAAGCCCGCAGTATTGCCAGATCGTGCGATGCGGAGGCAGTCTCATTACTTTATTTACAGACCTCGTATGCACTGGGAAATTAACTAACATGACGCAACTCCTAGTAACATTATGGAGTGAGAAAATGATACACAAAATTGCACAAAATTAATACAAAAATTTGTTCCTTGCATGAACAATGTGTTTCACTACTATTTCCCATAATCTTCCAAAGTGAGGTGAATGTGGGGGAATGAATTTCCAGTCACATTCTTCCGTGGCCAAGAAGTTCTGTACTTTTGCCATTTGCAATGACGATTGAAGCATGTTGTGTACTGCATGTAGTGGATTAAATGCACCCTGGAATTTTGTGCCATTATCAGAATAAATAATTTTTAGTCCTTCTCGGCGTGCTATTAAACGTCTTAGGGCAGCAAGGAATGTTTATGTAGTGAGACTTGTGACACCTTTAATGCAGTCGTTGTCACAAAACAGACAAAAATAGCAATATAACCTTTTGTTATTGTCTTGCTGCATGGATTTTCCAATTGTTGTGAGATGGGTCTATCATAATCTACGCCAGTTGTAAGAAATGACCTCGGAAGTTGGACTCGTTTGGATGGTAGCTCACCCATGAGCCGTTGTGTTGCTTCTGCCTTGAATTTGTAGCAGTTTAGGCATTGATGAATTATTATTTTCACCAAGTTCCATAATTGGAATCCAAAATTTTCACGTAGGGTTGGTGTCAGGAGTTGTGGCCCAGCATGATGAAGTCTTACGTGTTTTGCTAAGACAATCAAATTTGTGAACTGAGGATTTCGTGGCAAAATAAGTCCATGCATTGCTTGATAAGGAAATGCAGACTGTTGTAATCGTCCTCGCACTCTGATATGACCTGGCTGATCAGTGAATGGATGCAATGTTTGAGAGAGCTGTTAACGGAAACCTCTTGATGTTTAATCAATTCTTCAAGTTCCTATGCATATAAAGCTTGTTGTACCATCGTCACACAACAAACTAGAGTCTGGTCAAAATCTTATGTGGCCTTGGGTGATACATCTGCAGTATACAGTAACTCGAATGAGTCTGTTGAGCTGGGAAAATCTTTGTGTAATATCTTTTTGAGCACGTGCAAGTGCAACTTGTACATTTCTAATTTCCAAGTTGTCTGTAGGAGTGTTGACCTCTGTGGTAGGCCAGCTTGATGGTTCCTGTGATAGCCATTGTGGCCCCTTCCACCATAATGTGGATGATGAAAATGATGTATGTTCACTTCTTCTTGATACTGGATCAGAACAACTGAATAGAGAAGGCACATGTCTCCATGTTGCAGACGATGGTTTCTTCTTGAATGATGGTGTTCTATTGTCTCAGTTTCCTCCATTCGTTGATAGCCCATGTATCCATATCAGTACAATGGGTAGGTGTTGAAGGCCATTGGAAGACTTTGCCCCTCAAGCAAACAAAATCTGATTTCTATTTTCTGGAACCTATCTCTCTTAAAACTGGGCGTGGTATGCTGTAAACATGCGTTCTTCCCTACTTCTGATTTCCTTGGTTCCATGTGACCTAGTTCACACTCCTTCATGAATTTGTGGTACTGAACTTTGAGTACTGGATCTCTTTACAGCCTACGTTCAATTGCATGTAATCTTCGCTGTGCAGTGAAGCAAGTAGTCCCAAACTGTCTTCCATCTTGACTGGAAGTCTTAACAACAAATCTTCCATTTTGCTGTTGGTTTGCATGTGTGAGGAAATATTCTTCACATGCCTGTTGCTCTATTGTTATGGTCGATTGCTCCACAGGTTCCACTTCACATAAGATGCTTAGATCACGCTCGAGATTGTCTTCTCGTAACAGGAATGTGTAAAGCGTGTCACTTGGTTAGGTGACAGTTGATGTTTGCCCGCAAAGTATTCAGCCAGGAACTGCCTCTTGTAGCACTGGGAAACTGACTAGGCGTGTACGCTTGCCTGATCGAAAAATTTCATAAAAGAGGGTGCTTGTCGAACGCACATAAACCAATTTCATCACTTGGCGCGAGTTATGTTTCCAGCCCTTATTCAGTACATATAGGCTGTAGAACAAGCACTCAAACACAAATTACTTGATTTGGCCCAAGATATGTACGAAGCCTATTTTCAGCACAGGTACGCTACATGCCAAGCGCTAAAACAGTTATTAATTCAGTTGGCGCAAGTCATACTTCGAGGCCATATTCATCACAGATAAGCTGTTAGTCGAACGCCAATAGACAAATTTCTTTAGATGAAGCAAGTCATGGTTTTAACCCATATTCAGTACAGATAGCCTGCAAGTCTTGAGCCAATACTCTTATCTCATCACTTTGCGCGAGTCATGTTTAGAGTCCATATTCAGCACCCTATCACTACCAGTACAAGCAGGAGCAATCGCAGACTGTAGGTCGAGCTCAAATAACCTAATCCTTGAGTTGGTACAAGTCATATTTGGAGGAAATAATACGCACAGATACGAAAGCTGTAGAAATGCAATACATGTTGTTAATCACTTGGAACGAGTCATGTTTCTTGGTCTTTCACATCAAATATGTATGTCGAGCGCCAATAACGACTTTCTTCAGTTGGAGCAAGTCATGTTTTGAGCCCATTTTCTGCACAGTTCAGCTGCATGTCGATCGCAAATATACGAATTACATCACATGTAGCAAGTTATGTTTTGAGACAATTTTCTGCAGAGATTGGGTGTAGGTTGAGTGCTACTATGCGAATTTAATCACTTTGAGCGAGTCATGTTTCTAGCCTACATTCAGCACAGATAGTCTGTACGTCGATCGACTATACATAAATTTCTTCAGTCGGCGCAAATCGTGTTTGACCCCATATTTATCACAGATGGGCTGCATGTCGAGCGAAAATAAACCAACTTCGCCACTTGGAGCGAGTCATATTTTGAGGACATGTTCTCTGCACATAATCGGTAGATTAATTTTCGGTCGAGCGAAAATTCAAAAATTTCTTTTGTCACAAGTCATTTTTGAGCCCATACTCAGCTCAGATATGCTGGATATAGAAGGCCAATACACGAAATTCTTCACTTGGCGCAAGTAATATTTCGAAACAAGCTAGGATAATCTGTAGGTGGACCACCAATACTCGAATTTAATTTGTTGGCACAGGTCAAGTTTTAAACACATAAGCAGGAGAGATTAACTAATATTCGAGCACCATTACTCGTATTTCATCAGTTAGCGAGTCATGTTTCGAGCTCATATTCTGTACAGATAGACTGTAGGACAATCACAAATACACGAATATTTTCAGTTGGCGCAACTCTTGTTCGGAGCCCATACTGAGGATCGATGGGCCGCATGTCGAGCTACAATACATCTATTTCGTCACTTTCCATAAGTCAGGTTTGTAGTCCATACTGAACACAGTAAGTCGAGGGCAAATACACGAATTTCTTGAGTTGCCGCAAGTCATGTTTGAAGCGTATATCCCGTATAGATAAGCTGTATGTCGAACGTCAATACACGGATTTTATCACCTGGAGGGAGCCATTTTTCCAGGCCTCATTAATCTGCTTAGAGCTTGACATGCAACTCATCGGTAATCACTATAACCTCGGAACATGAGTTGGGCCAATTGAAGATGTTTGTGTATTTGTTGTCGAAATACAGCCTATCTGTGCAGAATATTAGCTCGATACATGTCTCGCGCTAAGTAACGAAAAACGTGTATATGGGACCGACATTTAGGTTCATTCATTAGTATATAGCTCTAAGGCCAGCTAATAATGAAGACAGAAGACCGTTACAGATCTGGTACGCTGCATCCTGGGCAAGTTCTTAGTGGTTCCCACTTTTGTCGCTAGGTGCCTCTACGTCTACGAAGACGCCAGAGATCCTAGCGGAGAAAGGTGGAACTATTGTAAAAAATATCTGTCCGGTAATTTTGCTTCCACGCCATTTAAGTATGTTTCTTGCCACAAATCAACGACAAGGGATCTACAGCGACATTTAGGTTATCTGTTAGGAATATGTGTTCAAAACATGACTTGCGACAACCCATGTTAAAAGAGTATTGATGTTCGACCTACAGATTATCTGTGCTACATTTAATTTCGTAATATGAATAACGCCGACTGAAGAAATTCGTGTATTGGCGCTCGAACTACAGTCTGTTTTTGAAGAAAATGATGGCGAATTATGACTTGAGCCAACTTAATAAGATCTTTTCTGACGCTGGAATGAAGCTTTATTGTGCTGATAAATGACTCTAACATATATGCGTTCGCCATACTGAATAAGTGACTAAAACGTGAGTTGAACCAACTGAAGCAATTCGTGTATATTATCTGTACTGAAAATGGTCTCGAAACGTTTCGCGCTACAAGTGATGAATTTTGTTTAATGGCCATCTATCTACAACCAAACTGTATAGAAATTTGTCAGGAAACAAGACCTTCGACAAGTGATGAAATTCGTATAATTACGAACAACTTGTACTTTAACTGTGCTGAATATGAGCTACAAACTTGACTTACTCCACGTCAAGGAATTCGTGTATTGGCGTTTGACTATACAGCCCATGTGTGACGAATAAAGCATGTAACATGATTCGCTCCAGGTAATGAAATTAGTGTATTGGCATACGACATATATCTTATCTGTTCTGAATATTGGTCTAAACATGACTTGCGTCAAATCAAGAAATTCGTGTGTTTACGCTCGGCTTACAGTCTATCTGTACTGAATAAGGACTGGAAACATGACTAGCGAAAAGTGATGATGTAAGTGTCTTAGAGCTTGACATTCAACTCATCGGTAATCAATACAGACTCGGAACATGAGTTGGGCAAACTGAAGATGTTCGTGTATTTGCGCTCGAAATACTGTCTATCTGTGCAATGTGAGCTCGATACATGACTCGCGCTAAGTAATGAAATACGTGTATCCGGGACCGAAGTTTAGGTTTATTTATTAGTATACATCTCTAAGGCCAGTTAGGCATTAACAATAGCCCAGACAGGTGACCGTTACGGATCTGGTACACTGCATTCTGGGCAAGTTCTTAGTGGTTCCCACTTTCGTTGCCAGGTGCCTCAACGTCTGCAAGGACACCAGAGATCCTAGCGGAGAAGTGTGGAACTATTTGTCGAAATGTCTGTCCGGTAATTTTGCAGAAATGACCTCTTCCACGCCATTTAGGTATGTTTCTTGCCACAAATCTAAAGCAAGGCATCGACGGCGACATTAAGTTTTGTGTTAAGAGTATGTGTTCAAAACATGACTTGCTAAACCAATGACTACACTTTAAACGCAGAGTTAAATCCCATCTGCCATCTGCTGGCATATTAGGAGCTCACCGTATTCTCCACATTGGCGGTGTAAGGGTTAAGACAGAATTGATGTTCAACCTACAGATTACCTGTGCTCCATTTGATTTCGTAATATGAGTTGCGCCAACTGGAGAGGTTTTTTGTATTGGCGCTCGAACTACAGTCTATCTTTGCAGAAAATGACTGCGAATTATGAATTGAGCCAACTTATTAAGATTCTGTCTGATGCTCGACATGAAGCGTTATTGTGTTGATGAGATCCTCTACACATATATTCGCTCGACATGCAGCCAAGCTCTACTGAATAAGTAACTAAAAACTTGACTTGCACCAACTGAAGCAATTCGTGTATATTATCTGTGTTGAAAATGGTCTCAAAATGTTTCGCGCTACAGGTGATGAAATATGTTTAATGGCAATCTATCTACAACCAAAATGTATAAAAATTTATCAGGAAACAAGACATGTTTTTAACCCACATTCAGTACAGATAACCTGTAAGTCTAGATCCAGTACACTTACTTTGTCACAAAGCAGGATATTTGTAAGGAGTCCATATTCGTTACAGACATACTGTATGTCGAGCGCATATAATCTAATTTTTTAGAGTTGGCGTATGTCATGTTTGTAGCAAATGGAAGAGCTGCATTTAGAATTACAGTACATGAATTTCGTCACTTGGAACTAGTAATGTTTCGGGTCTATATTTAGAACAGTTAGGCTGTTGGTCGAAAGAGTACACACGAATATCTTCAGCTGACGCGTCATGATTATACACCTTATTTATGACAGAGAGGCTGCTTGTCTTAAGCAAATAAACGAATTTTATCATTTGGCGCGAGAGGTGCTAATAGCCTTTACTCAGCATAGATAGGCTTCAGTTCGATCACGAAAGTACGAATTATTTGATTTGGCGCAAGTCATGTTTAGAGTTATAGATTAGCTGTATATGCTTTAATTTAAGCTTCATGTCGGGAGTCATACAGAAGTTTATTAAGTTGGCTCGTCATAATTCGCGATCATATTAAGTAAAGACAGACTGTAGGTCGAGTGCCAATACACGAATTTCTTCATTTGGTGCAATTTATATTTTGAAATCAAATGCAGCACGGAAAATCTTTAGGGCGAACATCAATACTCTTCTTTCATGGGTTGTTGCTAGTCATGTTTTCAACACATTTCTAACAGATAACCTAAATGTCGCCGTCGGACCATTTCGTAGATTTGCATCAAGCAAAACATCCCTAAATGCCGTGGAAGTCTTCTTTTCTGCAAATAAACAGATAACCTTCTCGCCCACAGTTCCAACATTCGCCGCTAGAATTTCCGGCGTCCTTGCGGAAGTACAGGGAGGTAGCGACGAACGTTCGAACTGGTAAGACTTTCCCAGGATGCAGCTTTTCAGATCCGTAACGGTTTCCTCTCTGGGCTATAGTTTATGTCTAACCGGCCTTAGGGCAGTATACTATTGAATGAACCTAAATGTCGAGCCCATACACACGTATTTCATCACTTAGCGCGAGTCACGTTTCGAGTTCACATTCTGCACAGATAGACTGTTATTCGTGCGCAAATACACGAACATTTTCAGTTGGACCAACTCATTATCGGAACCTGTATTGAGGACCGACGAGATGCATGTCAAGCTCTAATACACTTCGTTCATAACATTCCGCGAGTCATGTTTCGACTCCATATTCAGTACATACAAAACGTAAGTCGAGCGCAAATACACGAATTTCTTGAGTTGGCACTCATGTTTAGACCCATACTCAGAACAGAAAAATGTTTGTCGAATGCCAATACACGAATTTCATCATTTGGAGGGAGTCTTGATTCCAGGCCTTATTTGTCACAGCTAGGATGTATTTTGAGCGCAAAAACACGACTTCCTTGAGATGGAGCAAGTAATGTTTGTAGCACATATTCAGCACAGTATAGCTGCAAGTCTTTCGTAATTATACACATTTTATAATTTATCGAAATTCACCTTTCCCGACAATTTTCTATTGAGATTGGTTGCAGATAGATTGCCATTACATTAATTTCATCACATGTAGCACGAAATGTTTGGAGCCCATATTCAGCAAAGTTAAGCTGTAGGTCAAACTAATATACACCAATTGCTTCAGTTCGTGCTATTCAAGTTTTAAACGCTTTTTCAATACAGCTATGCTGCATGTCGAGCACACATAAACGAATTTCATCACTTGGAGCTAGTCATGTTTCCAGCCCTTATTTAGCACATATAGTTCGAGCACCCAAACACGAAACACTTGGTTTGGACTAAGATATTTTTGGAGCCCATTGTGAGCACAGGTACGCATAATGACCAGCGCTAAAACTATAATTAATTCGGACAGCGCAAGTCATGCTTAGAAGCCATATTCAGCACAGTGAAGCTGTATGTCCAGCGCCAGTACACGAATTTATTTAATTGAAGCAAATAATGTTTTTAAACCCATATTCAGTACAGATGGCCTGCAAATCTAATTCCAGTACACTTATTTAGTCACATTGCTGGACTTTTGTATTGAGTCCATATTCAGTACAGACATACTGTATGTCGAGCGCATATAATCTAATTCCTTGTGTTGGCGTATGCCATGTTTGTAGCAAATAGTTGAGCTGCATTTAGATTTACAGTACATGAATTTCGTCACTTGGAGATTGTAATGTTTCGGGTCTATATTTAGAACAGTTAGGCAGTTGGTCGAACGACTATGCACGTGTATATTCAGTTGACGCGTCATGTTTGTATACCTTATTTACGACGGACAGGCTGCTTGTCGAGAGCAAATAAACGAATTTAATCATTTGGCTCGAGAGGTGCTTCTAGTCATTATTCAGCAAAGATAGCCTTGAGGTCGATCACGAAAGTACGAATTATTTGATTTGGCGCAAGTCATGTTTAGAGTTTATATGCTTTAACCTCAAACGGCAACCTGGTGTCAAATATGACCCCAGCCTTCGTTTTTTTCCGATAACCTTTTTGTGTATCTTACAATGACACCAACTTTCGTGACTTTGCATCATTTCATTACTTAGAGCGAGTCATGTATCGAGCTCATATTCGGCACAGATAGGCTGTATTTCGAGCGTAAATACACGAATATTTTCAATCGGACCAACTCATCTTCCGAGTCTGTATTAATTACCGATATGTTGCATGTCAAGCTCTAAGTCACTTATTTCATCACTTTTCGCGAGTCATGTTTCCAGTCCATATTCAGTACAGATAGATTGCAAGCCGAGCGTAAACACACGAATTTCTTGATTTGGTGCAGGTCATGTTTAGACCAAAATTCAGAACAGAAAAGATGTAGGTCGAATGCCAATTACACGAATTACATTACATGGAGTGAAACATGTTACAGGCTTTATACGTCACACATGGGCTGTATTGTCAAACGCCAAAACACGACTTCCTTGGGGTGAAGTAAGTCATGTTTGTAGCCCATATTCAGCATAGTTAAGGAACAAATTGTTCGTAATTATATGAATTTCATCTTTTGTCAAAGGTCTTGTTTCCTGACAAATTTCTATACAGTTTGGTTGTATATAGATTGCCATTAAACGAAATTCATCGTTTGTAGCGCGAAACGTTTCGAGACCATTTTCGTCACAGATAATATACACGAATTGCTTCAGTTGATGCAAGTCAATGTTAGTCACTTATTCAGTATGTCACGCGCATGTATATTTAGAGTAATTTATCAACACAATAAAGTTTCATGTCGAGCGTCAGGAAGGATCTTATTAAGTTGTTTCACGTCATAATTCGCAATCATATTCTGCAAAGATAGAGCCAATACACGAATTTGTTCAGTTGGCGCTATTCATATTACGAAATCAAATGTAGCACAAATAATCTCTTTTTCGAAATAACATTTTCTTTTAACATGGGTTGTCGCAAGTCATGTTTTGAACACATATTCATAACAGATAACCTAAATGTCACCGTCGGTCCCTTATTGTAGATTTGTGGCATTAAACATACCTAAATGGCTTGGAAGCAGTCATTTCTGCAAAATAACACCATAGACTTTTCGACAAATAGTTCCACGTTTTACCACTAGGATCTTTGACCTCTTTGAAGGCGTGGAGGCATTTGGCGACGAAAGTGGGAACCACTAAGGACTTGCCCAGGATGCAGGGTACCAGATCTGTAACGGTCTCCTGTCTGGGCTATTGTTCATGCCTAACATGCCTTAGAGCTATATACTGATGAATGAACATTAATGTCTGTCGCGTATACACGTATTTCATTACTTAGCGCGAGTCATGTATCGAGATGATATTATGCACAGATAGGATGTTTTTCGTCGCAAATACACGAACATCTTCAGTTGTCCCAACTCATGTTTCGAGGCTGTATAAGTTACCGATGATTTGCATGTCAAGCTCTGAGACTCTTATTTCATCACATTTCGTGAGTCATGTTTCAAGTCCACATTCAGCACAGATAGACTGTAACGACCCGGTGTTAGTGGAACCACCGATGTCGTTTGAGTATTGACCCTGAGGGGGTCGGGTAGTGGCCCTGCCCTGACGTAATGGTCCTGGATGTCGCCGAACCACCGGTCCCTACCGGTTGTTTCTGAGTGGGAATGCGTAAGCTACCCTGACACAAGCAATGGGTTGGGACCTTATCAGGGACACGGGATAGGGTATCCGTAATGGTCTCATGTATGGGCTATTTTTCAGGCTCGACTTAATCTATCTTTGCAGAAAATGACATCAGTTATTACCGAGCCAACTGAATAAAACGCTTTATGACGTTCGACAAGTAGCTTAATAGTGTTGATGCATGTGCCACATCAAATCATGTGTACTTTCGTGCTCAACCTCCAACATATCTATGCTCCGTAAAGACTGAAGCAACCATTCGCACGAAATGATCAAGTTCCTTTATTTGTTCTCGAAAAGTCTTGAAATTCGTATAATTACGAACGAATAGCAACTTAACTGTACTGAATATGGGCTACAAACTTGTCTGACTCCAACCGAAGCAAGACGTGTTTTGACAATTTTCATACAGCCGATCAGAGACGAATAATCCATGGAAAATTTCACTTGAAGTAATGAAATTTGTGTATTTACATCCGACGTACGTCTTATCTGTTCTGATTATAGGTCTAAACTTAACTTGCACAAAATTCTGAATTTTGTGAATTTGCACTCGACCTACATCCTCTCTGTGCACTATCTCAACTCAAAACATGACTCGAGCTAAATGATTAAATACGAGCATAGCGTATAAACATTTGTGTACATTCATTAGGCCATTTCGGCATGAAGAAAGGCCCAGTCTTGAAAGGTTTTTGATATGACACGCTGCAGCCTGGGCACGTTGTTTAGTAGTTCCCACTTTCGTCACCAGGCGCCTCCACATTAGCGAAGCCGCCAGAGTTCCTAGCGGCGAAAGATAGAACTATTTGTCGATAAGACGGTCCTTTAATCTTCCGTAAATGACCGCTTTCACGCCATTTAGGTAACTGTTTCTGGATCTCGGATCCTGTATTGGTACAAACTAAGTTTTTCGTGTCTGTGTGCTCGACCTTCTGACTATCTCTGCCCTGTATGCGTTTGGATCATGGCTTGTGCCAAGTGATGAAATTCGATAATATGCGATCGACATGCAGCGTAACTATACAGAATTTGGGACTAAAACTGGAACTGAACCTGCTGAAGCAAATGGTATTTATTTTTTTGTGTTTATGTCTTATATGTGCTGAATATAAGTTCGAAACTTTTGGCGCTACAAGTGATCAGATACGTTTAATGGCATTCTATCTAAACGCAGACGTTATAGACGTTATCTTGAAACATGACTTTCGACAAATGATGAAACTGGTATAATTACGAACGACATGTATCTTAAGTGTACTGATAATTAGCTACAAACAAGACTTCATCCAACTGACCCAAATCGTGTCATAACGCATCTATCTGTGACGTAGAAGGCATGGAAGAATGCTTCACCCAAAGTGATGAAAATTGTGTATTGGTGTTAGACATACGTCTTATATGTTCTGATTATAGGTCTATACATAACTTGCACATAATTCTGAAATTCGGGTGTTTGCACGCGACCTACATTCTATTTGTGCAGTATTTGAGCCCGAAACATGACTCGCGCTAAGTGATGGGGCTCGAAATTATATTCATTTATTAGTATGTAACTCAGCCCAGTTAGTCATTACGAAAAGCCCAGTCAGGAGAAAGTTATGGATCTGACACGCTGCAACCTGGGCAAGTTTCTTAGTAGTTCCCACTTTTGTTGCCAGGCGCCTCCAAGTACTCCAAGACGCCAGAGCTCATAGCGGCGAAAGTTGGAACTATTTGTCGAGAAGGCTGTCCTGTAATGTTGAAGACCTTACACTTTCCACGCCATTTAGGGATCACATTCTTGCAACAAATCTCTGAGAATGGGGCGACGGAAACAATTATTTTATGTGTGTTAAAAGCATGAGTTACAACAAACCACATGAACAGAGTAATGATGTTCGCCCATCAGATTATATGTGCTGCATTTCATTTCGTAATATTAATTGCGCCAACTGACAAATTCGTGTATAAGAGATCGACTTAATCTACCTTTGAAGAAAATGAACACCAGTTATTATCGAGCCAACTGAACAAAACGCTTTATGACGTTCGACAAGTAGCTTAGTAGTTTTGATGCATTTGCCACATCAAATCTTGTGTACTTTCGTGCTCAACCTCCAGCATATTTATGCTCCTTAAATACTGAAGCCACCAATCGCACGAAATGATCAAATTCGTTTATTTGTTCTGGAAAAGTCTTGAAATTCGTATAATTACGAACGAATGGCAACTTAACTGTGCTGAATATGGGCTACAAACTTGACTTACTCCAACCGAAGCAAGACGTGTTTTAAAACTTGACACACAGCCGATCAGAGACGACTAATGCCTGGAAAATTTCACTTGAATTAATGAAATTTGTGTATTTGCATACTACATACGTCTTTTCTGTTCTCATTATAAGTCTAAACATAACTTGCACAAAATTCAGAATTTTGTGAATTTGCAATCGACCTACATCCTATCTGTGCACTATCTCAAACCATAACATGGCTCGCGCTAAATGTTGAAATACGAGCATAGCGTATCAACATTTTTGTACACCCATTAAGCCAGTTCGGAATGAAGAAAAGCCCAGTCAGGAAAACTTATGAATATGACACGCTGCAGCCTGGGCAAGTTCTTAGTAGTACCCACTTTCTTCACCAGTTGCCTCCATATATGCAAAGCAGACAGAGATCCTGGCGGCGAAAGATGGAACTATTATTCCAGAAGGCAGTCCTGTAATCTACCATAAATGACCGCTTTCACGACATTAGGTAACTGTTTCTGGATCTCGGAACCTGTATTGGTACAAACTAAGTATTTCGTGTCCGTGTGCTCGACCTTCAGACTATCTCTACCATGTATGCGCTTGGATCATGACACGTGCCAAGTGATGAAATTCGTTTATATGCGAACGACATGCAGCGTAGCTATACAGAATATGGGATTGAAACTAGAATTGAACTTCCTGAAGCAAATGGAATTTATTCTTTTTGTTGATACCTTACTTGTGCTGAATATGAGTTCGAAACATTTGGCGCTACAAGTGATCGAATGCGTTTAATGGCATTCTGTCTAAATGCAGACAATATAGACGTCAGTCTTCAAACATGACTTTCGATAAGTGATGAAATTGGTATAATTACGAACGACTTTAAGCTTACCCGCACTGATAATTAGGTACAAACATGGCATAATCGAACTGACAGAAATCGTGAAATAACGCATCTGTCTGTGACGTAGAAGGCATGGAAAAAATATCTAACACAAAGTCATGAAAATTGTGTATTGGCGTTCGACATACTTCTTATCATTTCTGATTATAGGTCTAAAAATAACTTGCACATAATTCTGAATTTAGGGTGTTTGCACGCGAAATACGGCCTATCTGTGCAGTATTTGATCTCGAAACATGACTCGCGCTAAGTGGTGTTGCTCGACATTTAGGTTCATTCATTAGTATATAACTCAGCCCACTTAGGTATGACGAAAAGCCCAGTCAGGAAAACGTTACGGATCTGACAAGCTGCAACCTGTGCAAGTTCTTAGTAATTCCCACTTTCGTTGCCAGGCGCCTCCAAGTACGACTAGACGCCAGAGTTCGTAGCGGCGAAAGTTGGAACTATATGTCGAGAAGCCTTCCCTGTAATGTTAAAGACCTTACACCTTCCACGCCATTTAGGTATTTGATTCCTGCTACAAATCTATGTCAAGGGAGATGACGGACACAATTAGCTTAATTGTATTAAAAGCATGAGTTGCAACAAACCACATAAAAGGAGTAATGACGTTCGTCCATCACATTATCTGTGCTGCATTTCATTTCGTAGTATGAAATGCGTCAACTGAGAAATTCGTGTATAAGGGCTCGACCTAAACGTATCTTTGCAGAAAATTAACACCAATTATTATATAAGCCAACTGAATTAAACGCTTTGTGACGTTAGACAAGTAGCATAATAGTATTGATGCATGTGCCACATCAAATCATTTGTACTTTAGAGCACAACCTCTAGCATATCTATGCTCCATAGGGACTGAAGCCACTATTCGCACGAAATGATCAAATTCGTTTATTTGTTCTTGAAAAGTTTTGAAATTCGTATAATTACGAACGAATAGTAACATAACTGTGCTTAATATGGGCTACAAATTTGACTTACTCCAACCGAAGGAAGAAGAGTTTTGACACTTGTCATACAGCCGATCAGTGATGAAGAATGCCTCGAAAATTCGACTTGAAGTAATGAAATTTGTGTATTTACATACGACATACGTCTTATCTGTTCTCATTATAGGTATAAACATAACGCACAAAATTCTGAATTTTGTGAATTTGCCCTCGACCTACATCCTATCTGTACAATTTCTCAACTCAAAACATGACTCGCCTTAAATGATGAAATACTAGCATAGCCTATCAACATTTGATTACATTCATTAGGCCAGTTCGGCATGAAGAATAGCCCAGTCAGGAAAGGATATGGATATGACAACCTGCAGCCTGGGCAAATTCTTAGTAGTTCCCACTTTCGTCACCAGGTGCCTCCATATATGCAAAGCAGGCAGCGATCATGGCGACGAAAGATGGAACTATTTGTCGAGAGGTCTGTCCTGTAATCTTCCATAAATGACCGGTTTCACGCCATTTAGGTAACTGTTTCTGGATCTCCGAACCTGTATTGGTTCAAACTAAGTATTTCGTGCCTGTGTGCTCGTCCTACAAACTATCTCTGCCATGTAATCGCTTTGATCATGACTCGTGCCAAGTGATGAAATTCGTTTATATGCGTACGACATGCAGTGTAGCTATACAGAGTACGGGAGAAAAACTTGACTTGAACTTACTAAAGCAACTGGAATTTATTTTTTTGTGTTTATACCTTATACGTGCTGAATATGAGTTCGAAACATTTGGCTGTACAAGTGATCAAACCCGTTTAATGGCATTCTATCTACATACAGTCGTTAAAGACGTTAGTCTTGAAACAATACTTTCGATAAGTGATGAATTTGGTATAATTACGAACGACTTGTAGCTTACCTGTACTGATAATTAGCTACAAACATGACTTAATCCAACTGAGAGAAATCGTGTCATAAAGCATGTCTGTGACGTAGAAGGCATGGAAAAATATCTTACACAATGTGTTGAAAATTATGTATTGGCTTTCGACATACTCCTTATCTGATCGTATTATAGGTCTAAACATAACTTGCACATAGTTCTGTAATTCGGGTGTTTGCACGTGACATACAGCCTATCTGTGCAGTATTTGAGCTCGAAACATGACTCGCACTAAGTGGAGTGGCTCGACATTTCGGTTCATTCATTAGTATTTAACTCAGCCCAGTTTCGCATGACGAAAAGCCCAGTCAGGAGAACGTTACGGATCTGACAAGCTGCAAACTGGGCAAGTTTTTAGTAGTCACCACTTTCGTTTTCAGGCGCATCCAAGTACGCCTATACGCCAGAGCTCCTAGCGGCGAAAGTTGGAACTATTTGTCGAGAAGGCTTTCCTGTAATCCTACCCCTTCCAAGACATTTAGGGATCTGATTCTTGCTACAAGTCTGTCAAGGGAGCGACAGACACATTTAGCTTTCGTGTATTAAAAGCATGAGTTGCAACAAACCACATAAAAAGAGTAATGAAGTTCGCCCATCACATTATCTGTGCTTCATTTCATATCGTAATATGAAATGCGCCAACTGAGAAATTCGTGTTTCAGAGCTCGAACTAAAAAATCTTTGCAGAATATGAACACCAATTATTACCTGAGTTAACTGAATAATACCATTTATGAAGTTCGAAAGTAGCTTAATAGTGATGATACATGTGCCACATCAAATCGTTTTGTACTTTCGTGCTCAACCACCAACATATCTATGCTCCGTAAAGACTGAAGCAACCATTCCCACTAAATGATCAAATTCGTTTATTCGTTCTCGAAAAGTCTAGAAATTCGTATAATTACGAACAAATAGCAACTTAACTGTACTGAATATTGGCTACAAACTGGACTTACTCGAACCGAAACAAGACGTGTTTTGACACTTGACATACAGCCGATCAGAGACGATTAATGCCTGGAAAATTCCACTTGAAGTAATGAAATTTGTGTATTTACATCCGACATAGGTCTTATATGTTATGATTATAGGTCTAAACATAACCTGTTCAAAATTCTGAATTTTGTGAGTTTGCACTCGACCTACATCCTATCTGTACACTATCTCAACTCATAACACGACTCGCGCTAAATAATGAAATACGAGCATAGCGTATCAAGATTTGGGTACATTCATTAGGCCAGTTCGGCATGAAGAAAAACCCAGTCAGGAAAGGATATGTATATGACACGCTGCAGCCTGGGCAAGTTCTTAGTAGTTCCCACTTTAGACACCAGGCGCCTCCATATATGCGAAGCAGACAGAGATCCTGGCGGCGAAAGATGGAACTATTTGTCGAGAAGGCTGTCCTGTAATCTTCCATAAATGACCGCTTTCTCGCCATTTAGTTAACTGTTTCTGGATCTCCGAACCTGTATTGTTTCAAACTAAGTATTTCTTGTCTGTGTGCTCGACCTACAGACTATTTCTGCCATGTATGCGCTTTGATCATGACTCGTGCCAAGTGATGGAATTCGTTTATATGCGAACGCCATGCAGCGTAGCTATACAGAATATGGGACTAAAACTAGAATTGAACCTGGTATTTAATCTTTTGTGTTAATACCTCTTATGTGTGCTGAATATGATTTCGAAATATTTGGCTCTACAAGTGATCAAACACGTTTAATGGCATTCTATCTACATACAGACGTTAAAGACGTTAGTCTTGAAACAATACTTTCGATAAGTGATGAATTTAGTATAATTACGAACGACTTGTAGCTTACCTGTACTGAAAATTAGCTACAAACCTGACTTAATCTGACAGAAAGCGTGTCATAGCGCATGTCTGTGACGTAGAAGGCTTGGAAAAATGTCTCACACAAAGTAATTAATATTGTGTATTGGCGTTCGACATACTTCTTATCTGATCTGATTATAGGTCTAAACATACCTTGCATATAGTTCGAAAATTCGGATGTTTGCACGTGACATACAGACTATGTGTGCCGTATTTGAGCTCGAAACATTACCCCCGCCTATTGTTGGGGCTCGACATTTAGGTTCATTCATTAGTATATAACTCAGCCCAGCTGGCATGACGAGAAGCCCAGTCAGGAGAACGTTACGTATCTGACATGCTGCAACCCGGGCAAGTAGTTCCTACTATCGTTGCCAGGCACCTCCAAGTACGCCTAGACGCCAGAGCTCCTAGCGGCGAAAGTTGGAACTATTTGTCGAGAAGGCTGTCCTGTAATGTTAAAGTCCTTACCCCTTGCACACTATTTCGGGATCTGATTCTTGCTACAATTCTATGTCAATGGAGCGACAGACACATTAACTTATGTGTATTAAAAGCATGAGTTGCAACGAACCACATAAAAGGAGTAATGATGTTCGCACATTTAATTATCTGTGCTGCATTTTATATCGTAATATGATATGCGCAAACTGAGAAATTCGTGTATAAGAGCACAACCTACATTTATCTTTGCTGAAAATGAACACCAATTATTACCTGAGCTAACTGAATAAAAGGCTTTATGACATTCGACAAGTAGCTTAATAGTGATGATGAATGTGCCACATCAAATCGTTTGTACTTTCGTGTTCAACTCCCAACATATCTATGCACCATAAAGACTGCAGCAACCATTCGCACGAAATGATCAAATTCGTTTTTTTGTTGTGGAAAAGTTTTGAAATTCGTATAATTATGAACGAATAGCTACTTAACTGTGCTGAATATGGGCTACAAACTTGACTTACTCCAACCGAAGCAAGACGTTTTTTGACACTTGACCCACAGCCGATTAAAGACGAATAATGCCTGGAAAATTTCACTTGAAGTAAAGAAATTTGTGTATTTACAAACGACATACGTTTTATCTGTTCTCATTATAGGTCTAAACATAACTTGCACAAATTTCTGAATTTTGTGAATTTGCAATCAACCTACATCCTATCTGTACACAATCTCAACTCATAACATGACTCGCACTAAATGATGAAATACGAGCATAGTGTACAACATTTGGTTACATTCATTAGCCCAGCTCGGCATGAAGAAAAGTCCAGTTAGGAAAAGTTATGGATATGACACGCTGCAGCCTGGGCACGTTCTTAGTAATCCCCACTTTCGTCACAAGGCTCCTCCTTATATGCAAAGCGGACAGTGTTCCTGGCGACGAAAGATGGAACTATTTGTCGAGAGGGCTGTTCTGTAATCTTCCATAAATGACCGCTTTCACGCCATTTAGCTAAATGTTACTGGATATCCGAACATGTATTGTTTCAAACTAAGTATTTAGTGTCTGTGTTCTCGATCTACCGACTATCTCTGCCATGTATGCGCTTTGATCATGACTCGTGCCAAGTGATGAAATTCATTTATATGCGAATGACATGCAGTGTAGCTATACAGAATATGGGACTAAAAGTAGAATTGAACCTACTGAAGCAACTGGTATTTATTCTTTGTGTTTATACCTTATATGTGCTGAATATGAGTTCGAAACATTTGGATCAAACACGTTTAATGGCGTTAATGACGTTATAGACGTTAGTCATGAAAGAATACTTTCGATAAATGATGAAATTGGTATAATTACGAACGACGTGTAGCTTACCTGTACTGATAATTAGCTACAAAAATGACAATCCAACTGACACAAATCGTGTCATAACACACCTGTCTGTGACGGAGAAAGCATGGAAAAATTCTCACACAAAGTGATGAATATTGTGCATTGGCATTCGACATACTTCTTATCTGTTCTGATTATAGGTCTAAAAATAACTTGCACATAGTTATGAAATTCGGGTATTTGCACGCGACATACAGCCTATCTGTGCAGTATTTGAGCTCGAAACATGACTCGCGCTAAGTGATGGGGCTTGACGTTTAGGTTCATTCATTGGTATATAACTCAGCCCAGTTAGGCATGACGAAAAGCCCAGTCAGGAGAACGTTACGGATCTGACAAGCTCAACCTGGGCAAGTTGTTAGCAGTTCCCACTTTCGATGCCAGGCGCCTCCAAGTACGCCTAGACGCCAGAGCTCCTAGCGGCAAAAGTCGAGAAGGCTGTCCTGTAATGTTAAAGACCTTACCCCTTCCACGCCATTTCGGGATCTGATTCTAGCTACAATTCTATGTCAAGGGAGCGACGGACACAATTAGCTTATGTGTATTAAATGATGAGATGCAAAAAACCACATAAAAAGAGTAATGATTTTCGGCCATCACATTATCTGTGCTGCATTTCATTTCGAAGTATGAATTGCGTCAACTGAGAAATTCGTGTATAAGAGCTCGACCTAAATCTATCTTTGCATAAAATTGACACTAATTATTACCTGAGCCAACTGAATTAAACGCTTGTGTAGTTCGACAAGTAGCTTAATAGTGTTGATGCATGTGCCACATCAAATCATTTGTACTTTCGTGCTCAACCTCCAGCATATCTACGCTAAATAAAGACTGAGGCCACCATACGCACTTAATGTCAAATTCGGTTATTTGTTCTCGAAAAGTCTTGAAATTCGTATAATTACGAACGAATAGCAACTTAACTGTGCTGAATATGGGCTACAACTTGACTTACTGCAACCGAAGGAAGACGTGTTTTGACACTTTGAGATCCAGCCGATCAGTGACGAATAATACCTGGAAAATTCCACTTGAAGTAATGAAATTTGTGTATGTACATACGACATACATCTTATCTGTTCTCATTATAGGTATAAACATAACTTGCACAAAATTCTGAATTGTGTGAATTTGCCCTCGACCTACATCCTATCTGTACACTATCTCAACTCAAAACAAGACTCGCGCTAAATGTTGAAATACGAGCATAGCGTACCAACATTTGGGCACATTAATTAGGCCAGTTCAGCATGAAGAAAAGCCCAGTCAGGAAAGGATATGTATATGACACGCTGCAGCCTGGGTAAGTTCTTAGTAGTTCCCACTTTCGTCACCATGCGCCTCCATTATTGCGAAGCAGGCAGAGATCTTGGCGGCGAAATTTGTCGAGAAGGCTGTCCTGTAATCTTCTTTAATGACCGTTTTCACGCCATTTAGGTAAATGTTTCTGGATCTCCGAACCTGTGTTCATTCAAACTGCGTATTTCGTGTCTGTGTGCTCGACCTACAGACTATTTCTGCCATGTACGCGCTTTGATCATGACTTGTTCCAAGTGATGAAATTTGTTTATATGCGAACGACATGCAGCGTAGCTATACAGAATATGGGACTAAAACTAGAATTGAAACTACTAAAGCAACTGGTATTTATTCCTTTGTGTTAGAACCTTATTTGTGCTGAATAAGAGATCTAAATATTTGGCTCTACAAGTGAACAAACACGTTTAATGGCATTCTATCTACATACAGACTTTATAGACGTTAGTCTTCAAACAATACTTTCGATAAGTGATGAATTTGGTATAATTACGAAAGACATGTAGCTTACCTGTACTGACAATTAGCTACGAACATGACTTAATCCAACACACAGAAATCGTCTTATAACGCATGTCTGTGACGTAGAGGGCATGGAAAAATGTCTCACACAAATTAATGAATATTTTGTATTGGCGTTCGACATACTTCTTATCTGATCTGATTATAGGTCTAAACATAACTTGCATATAGTTCGAAAATTCGGATGTTTGCACGCGACATACAGACCATCTGTGCAGTATTTGAGCTCGAAACTTGCCTCGCGCCACTTGACGTGGCTCGACATTTAGGTTCATTCATTAGTATATAACTCAGCCCAGTTAGGCATGACGAAAATCCCAGTCAGGAGAACGTTACGGATCTGACAAGATGCAACCTGGGCAAGTTCTTAGTAGATCCCACTTTCGTTGCCAGGCGCCTCCAAATACGCCTAGACGCCAGAACTCCTAGCGGCGAAAGTTGGAACTATTTGTCGAGAAGGCTGTCCTGTAATGTTAAAGACCTTACCCCTTTCACGCCATTTAGGGATGTGATTCTTGCTACAGATCCATGTCAAGGTAGCGACGGACACATTTAGCTTATGTGTATTAAAAGCATGAGTTGCAACAAACCACATTAAAAGAGTAATTATGTTAGCCCATCACATTAACTGTGCTGCATTTTGTGTCGTAATACGAAATGCGCCAACTGAGAAATTCTTGTATAAGGCCTCGAACCTAAATATATCTTTGAAGAAAATGAACACTAATTATTACCAGAGCTAACTGAATAAAACGCTTTATGACGTTCGACAAGTTGCTTATAAGTGATGATGCATGTGACACATCAAATCCTTTGTACTTTCGTGCTCAACCTCCAAAATAACTATGCTCCATAAAGAGAGAAGCAACAATTCCTACGAAATAATCAAGTTCGTTTATTTGTTCTCGAAAAGTATTGACATTCGTATAATTACGAACGAAAAGCAAATTAACTGTACTGAATATGGGCTACAAACTTGACTTACTCCAAGCGAAGCAAGACGTGTTTTGTCACTTGATCAGAGACGAATAATGCATGGAAAATTCGACTTGAAGTAATGAAATTTGTGTATTTACAACCGACATACGTCTTATCTGTTCTCATTATAGGTCTAAACATAACTTGCACAAAATTCTGAATTTTGTGTATTTGCACTCGACCTACATCCTGTCTATACACTACCTCAACTCAGAACATGACTCGCGCTAAATGATAAAATACGACCATAGCGTATCAACATTTGGGTACATTCAGTAGGCCAGTTCGGCATGAAGAAAAGCCCAGTCAGGAAACTTTATGCATATGACACGCTGCATCCTGGGCAAATTCTTTAGTAATTCCCACTTTAAACACCAGGGGCCTCCACATATTCATAGCCGCCAGAGATCCTAGCAGCGAAAAGGGAACTATTTGTCGAGAAGTCTGTCCTGTAATTTTGAGTAAATTACCGCTTTCACGCCATTTAGGTATCTGTTTCTGGATCTCCGAACCTGTATTGGTACAAACAGTTCCGTGTCTAACTGCTCGACCTACAGCCTATCTCTGCAATGTATGCGCTTGTATCATGACTCGTGCCAAGTGATGAAATTCGTTTATATGCGAAGAATATTCAGCGTAGCTTTACAGAATATGGGATTAAAACTGGAATTGAACCAACTAAAACAACTGGTACTTATTCTTTTGTGTTTATACCTTATATGTGCTGAATATAAGTTCGAAACATTTGGCTCTAAACGTGATCAAATACGTTCGATGGCATTCTATCTACACGCAGACGTTATTCTTGAAACATGACGTTCGATAAGTAATGAAATTGGGATATTTACGAACGACTTGTAGCTTAACTGTACTGATAATTAGCAACAAACATGAATAATACTACTGACAGAAATCGTGTCATAACGCATCTATCTGTGACTTAGAAGGCATGGAAAATGTCTCACACAATGTGATGATAGTTGTGTATTGGCGTTCGACATAATTCTTATCTGCACTGATTATAAGTCTAAACATAACTTGCACATAGTTCTGAAATTCGGGTGTTTGCACGCGACATACAGCCTATCTGTGGAGTACTTGAGCTCGAAACATGACTCGCACTAAGAGATGGGGCTCGACATTTATGTTCATTCGTTAGTATATAACTCAGCGGAGTTAAGCATGACGAAAGCCCAGTCAGGAGAACGCTATGGATCTGACAACCTGAAACCTGGGCAATTTCTTAGTAGTTCCCACTTTCGTTGCCTGGCGCCTCCAAGTACGCCTAGACGCCAGTGCTCCTAGCGGCGAGAGATGGAACTATTTGTCGAGAAGGCTGTCCTGTAATATTAAAGTCCTTATCCCTTCCACGCCATTTAGGGATATGATTCTTGCTACAAATCTATGTCAACGGAGCGACGGGCACATTTAGGTAATGAGTATTAAAAGCGTGTGTTGCAAACGACATAAAAAGAGTAATGAAATTCTCCCATCACATTATCTGTGCTGCATTTCATTTCGTAATAAGAATTGTGTCAACTGAGAAATTCGTGTATAAGAGCTCGATCTAAATGTATCTTTGCAGAAAATTAACACCAATTATTATATAAGCCAACTGAATTAAACGCTTTGTGCCGTTCGAGAAGTAGCTTAACAGTGTTGATGCATGTGCCACATCAAATCATTTGTACTTTCGTGCGCAACCTCCAGCATATCTACTCTGAATAAAGACTGAAGCCACCATAAGCACTTAATGTCAAATTCGGTTATTTGTTCTCGAAAAGTCTTGAAATTCGTGTAAGTACGAACGAATAACACCTTAACTGTGATGAACATGGGCTGCAAACTTGACTTACTCCAACCGAAGCAAGACGTGTTTTGACACTTCACATACAGCCAATCAGTGACGAATAATGCCTGGAAAATTCCACTTGAAGTAATGAAACTTGTGTATTTGCATACGACATACATCTTAGCCGTTCTCATTATAGGTCTAAACATAACTTGCACAAAGTTCTGAATTTTGTGAATTTGCCCTCGACCTACATCCTATCTGTACACTATCTCAACTCAAAACAAGATTCGCGCTAAATGATGAAATACGAGCATAGCGTATCAACATTTGGGTACATTCATTAGGCTAGTTCGGCATAAAGAAAGCCCAGTCAGGAAAGGATATGTATATGACACGCTGCAGCCTGGGTAAGTTCTTAGTAGTTTCAACCTTCGTCACCAGGCGCCTGCATATATGCAAAGCAGGCAGAGATCCTGGCGGCGAAAGATGGAAATATTTGTCGAGAAGGCTGCCCTGTAATCTTCCATAAATGACCGCTTTCACGCCATTTACTTAAATGTTTCTGGATCTCCGAACCTGTATTGGTTCAAACTAAGTATTTCGTGTCTGTGTTCTCGACCTACAGACTATCTCAGACACGTATGCGCTTTGATCATGACTCGTGCCAAGTGATGAAATTTATTTATATGCGAAAGACATGCAGCGTAGCTATACAGAATATGGGACTAAAACTAGAATTGAACCAACTGAAGCAAGTGGTATTTACTCTTTTGAGTTTATACCTTATAAGTGCTGAGTATGAGTTCGAAACATTTGGCTCTACAAGTGATCAAACACGTCTAATGACATTCTATCTACATACAGACGTTATAGACGTTTGTCTTCAAACAATATTTTCGATAAGTGATGAGATTGGTATAATTACGAACGACTTGTAGCTTACCTGTACTGATAATTAGCTACAAACATGACTTAATCCAACTGACAGCAATCGTGTCATAACACATCTGTCTGTGACGTAGAAGGCATGGAAAAATGTCTCACACAAAGTGATGATAATTGTGTATTGTTATTCGACATACTTCTTATCTGTTCTGATTATAGGTGTAAAAATAACTTGCACATAGTTGTGTAAATCGGGTGTTTGCACGCGACATACAGCCTATCTGTGCAGTATTTGAGCTCGAAACGTGACTCGAGCCAAGTGATGAGGCTCGACATTTAAGTTCATTCATTAATATATAACTCATCCCAGTTAGGCATGACGAAAAGACCAGTCAGGAGAACGTTACGGATCTGACAAGCTGCAACATGGGCAACCACATAAAAAGAGTAATGATGTTCGGCCATCACATTATCTGTGCTGCATTTCTTATCGCCATTTGAAATGCGCCAACTGAGAAATTCGTGTATAGGTTTTAGAATTAAATCTTTGCAGAAAATGAACACCAATTATTAACTGAGCTAACTGAATAAAACGCTTTATGACGTTCGACAAGTAGCTTAATAGTGATGATGCATGTGCCACATCAAATGGTTTGTACTTTCGTGCTCAACCTCCAACATATCTATGCTCCGAAGAAAGACTGTAGCAACCATTCACACGAAATGATCAAGTTCGTTTATTTGTTCTTGAAATGTCTTGAAATTCGTATAATTATGAACGAATAGCAACTTAACTTTCCTGAACATGGACTACAAACTGGACGTACTCCAACCGAAGCAAGACGTGTTTTGACACTTGACATACAGCCGATCAGAGAAGAATAATTCCTGGAAAACTCCACTTGAAGTATTGAAATTTGTGCATTTATATCCGATAAAAGTCTTATCTTTTCTTATTATAGGTCTAAACATAACTTGCACAAAAATTCCGAATTTTGTGAATTTCCACTCGACCTACATCCTATCTGTACGCTATCTCAACTCAAAACATGAATCGCGCTAAATGATGAAATACGAGCATAGCGTATCAACATTTGGGTACATTCATTAGGCCTGTTCGGCATGAAGAAAAGCGCAGTCAGGAAAGTTTATGGATATGACACGCTGCAGCCTGGACAAGTTCTTTAGTAGTTACCACTTTCGTCACCAGGCACCTCCACATATGCAAAGCCGCCAGAGATCCTAGCGGGGAAAGATGGAACTATTTGTCGAGAAGGCTGTCCTGTAATTTTGAATAAATGACGGCTTTCACGCAATTTAGGTATCAGTTTCTGGATCTCCGAACCTCTATTGGGACAAACTCTTTCGTGTCTGAGTGCTCGACGTAAAGCCTATCACTGCCATGTATACGCTTGTATCATGACTCGTGCCAAGTGATGAAATTCGTTTATATATGAAAGACATGCAGCGTAGCTATATAGAATATGGGACTAAAACTTGAATTGAAACTACTGAAACAACTGGTATTGATTCTTTTATGTTTATACCTTATATGTGCTGAATATGAGTTCGAAACATTTGGCTATACAAGTGATCAAGTACGTTTAATGGCATTCTATCTACATACAGAAGTTAGTCTTAAAAACATGCCGTTCGATATGTAATTAAATTGGGATATTTACGAATGACTTGTAGCTTACCTGTACTGATAATTACCTACAAACATGAATTATTCCTACTGACAGAAATCGTGTCATGACGCATTTATCTGTGACGTTGAAGGCATGGAAAATATCTCACACAATGTGATGAAAGTTGTGTATTTGCGTTCGACATACTTCTTATCTGCTCTGATTATAGGTCTAAACAAAACTTACACATAGTTCAGAAATTCGGGTGTTTGCACGCGACATACAGCCTATCTGTGCTGTATTTGAGCTCGAAACATGATTCGCGCTAAATGATGGGGCTCGACATTTAGGTTCATTCATTAGTATATAAATCAGCCCAGTTAGGCTAGACGAAAAGCCCAGTCAGGAGAACGATACTGATCAGACAAGCTGCAACCTGGGCAAGTTCTTAGTAGTTCCCACATTCGTTGCCAGGTGCCTCCAAGTACGCCTAGACGCCAGAGCTCCTAGCTGCGAAAGTTGGAACTATTTGTCGAGAAGGCTATCCTGTAATGTTAAAGACCTTACCCCTTCCACGCCATTTCGTGATCTGATTCTTGCTACAAATCAGTGTCAAGGGAGCGACGGACACATTTAGCGTATGTGTATTAAAAACATGAGTTGCAACAAACCACATAACAAGACTAATGATGTTCGCCTATTTCATTATGTGTGCTGCATTTCATATCGTAATATGAAATGCGCAAACTGAGAAATTCGTGTAGAAGAGCTCGACTTAAATATATATTTGCAGAAATTTAACAACAATTATTACCTGAGCTAACTGAATAAAACCCTTCATGACATTCGACAAGTAGCTTAATAGTGATGATGCATGCCACATCAAATCGTTTGTACTTTCGTGCCCAACTTCCAACATATCTATGCTCCATAAAGACTGAAGCAACCATTCGCACGAAATGATCAAATTCGTTTATTTGTTCTGGAAAAGTCTTGAAATTCGTGTAATTAGGAAAGAATGGCATCTTAACTGTGCTGAATATGGGCTACAAACTTGACTTAATCCATCCGAAGCAAGACGTGTTTTGACACTTGACACAGCCGATCAGAGACGAATAATGCCTGGAAAATTTCACTTGAGGTAATGAAATATGTGTATTTACATACGACACACGTTTTATCTGTTCTCATTATAGGTCTAAACATAACTTGCACAAAATTCTGAATTTTGTGAATTTGCCCTCGACCTACATCCTATCTGTACAATATCTCAACTCAAAACAAGTTTCGCATTAAATGATGAAATACGAGCATAGCGTATCAATATTTGGGTACATTCATTAGGCTAGTTCGGCATGAATAAAAGCCCAGTCAGGAAAGGATATATATATGGCACGGTGCAGCCTGGGCATGTTCGTAGTAGTTCCCACTCTCGTCACCAGGCGCCTCCATATATACGAAGAAGGCAGAGATCCGGGCGGCGAAAGGTGGAACTGTTTGTCGAGAAGGCTGTCCTGTAATCTTCCATAAATGACCGCTTTCACGCCATGTAGGTAAATGTTACTGGATCTCCGAACCTGTATTGGATCAAACTACGTATTTCGTGTATGTGTGCTCGACCTACAGACTATCTCTGCCATGTATGCGCTTTGATCATGACTCGTGCCAAGTGATGAAATTCATTTATATGCGAACGTCATGCAGCGTAGCTATACAGAATATGGGACTAAAACAAGAATTGATCCTACAGAAGCAACTTGTATTATTCTTTTGTGTTAATACCTTTTTTGTGCTGAATATGAGTTCGAAACATTTGGCTCTACAAGTGATAAAACCCGTTTAATGGCATTCTATCTACATACAGTTGTTATAGACGTTAGTCTTGAATCAATACTTTCGATAAGTAATGAATTTGGTATAATTACGAACGACATGTAGCTTACCTGTACTGATAATTAGCTACAAACATGACAATCCAACTGACAGAAATCGTGACATAACGCATGTCTGTTAAGTAGAAGGCATGGAAATATATCTCACACAAATTAATGAATATTGTGTATTGGCGTTCGACATACTTCATATCTGATCTGATTATAGGTCTAAACATAACTTGCATATAGTTCGAAAATTCGGATGTTTGCACGCGACATACAGACTATCTGTGCAGTATTTGTGCTCGAAACATGACTCGCGCCAATTGATGGGGCTCGAAATGTAGGTTCATTCATTAGTATATAACTCAGCCCAGTTAGGCATGACGAAAAGCCCAGTCTGGAGAACGTTACGGATCTGACAAGCTGCAACCTGGGCAAGTTGTTAGTAGTTCCCACTTTCGTTGCGAGGCGCCTCTAAGTACGCCTACACGCCACAGCTCCTAGCGGCGAAAGTTGGAACTATTTGTCGAGAAGGCTGTCCTGTAATGTTAAAGACCTTACCCCTTCCACGCCATTTCGGGACCTGATTCTTGCTACAAATCTATGTCAGTGGAGCGACGGACACATTTAGCCTATGTGTATTAAAAGCATGAGTTGCAAAAAACCACATAAAAGGAGTAATGATGTTCGCTCATTTCATTATCTGTGCTGCATTTCATATCGTAATATGATATGCGCAAACTGAGAAATTCGTGTATAAGAGCTCAACCTATATATATCTTTGCAGAAAATGAACACCAATTAACACCTGAGCTAACTGAATAAAATGCTTTATGACATTCGACAAGTAGCTTAATAGTGATGATGCATGTGCCACATCAAATCGTTTGTACTTTCCTGCTCAACCCCCAACATATCTATGCTCCATAAAGACTGAAGCAAACATTCGCACTAAATGATCAAATTCGTTTATTTGTTCTGGAAATATCTAGAAATTCATATAATTACGAACTAGTAGCAACTTAACTTTGCTGAGCATGGGCTACAAACTTGACTACTCCAACCGATGCAAGACGTATTTTGACACTTGACACACAGTCGATCAGAGACGAATAATGCCTGGAAAATTTCACTTGAAGTAATGAAATTTGTGTATTTACAAACGACATACGTTTTATCTGTTCTTATTTTAGGTCTAAACATAACTTGCACAAAATCCTGAATTTTGTGAATTTGCAATCAACCTACATCCTATCTATACACTATCCCAACTCATAACATGACTCGCACTAAATGATGAAATACGAGCATAGTGTATCAGCATTTGGGTACATTCATTAGACTAGTTCGGCATGAAGAAAAGTCCATTTAGGAAAAGTTATGGATATGACACGCTGCAGCCTGGGCAAGTTCTTAGTAGTTCCCACTTTTGTCACCAGGCGCCTCCATATATGCAAAGCAGACAGAGATCCTGGCGACGACAGATGGAACTATTTGTCGAGAAGGCTGTCCTGTAATCTCCATAAATGAACGCTTTTACGCCATTTAGTTAAGTGTTACTGGATCTCCGAACATGTATTGTTTTAAACTAAGTATTTCGTGTCTGTGTGCTCAACCTACAGACTATCTCTGCCATGTATGCGCTTTGATAATGACTCGTGCCAAGTGATGAAATTCATTTATATGCGAACGACATGCAGCGTAGGTATACAGAATATGGGACTAAAAGTAGAATTGAACCTACTGAAGCAAATGGTATTTATTTTTTGTGTTTATACCTTATATGTGCTGAATATGAGTTCGAAACATTTGGAACTACAAGTGATCAAACACGTTTAATGGCAATCTTTCTACACACAGACGTTATAGACGTTAGTCATGAATCAATACTTTTGAAAAATAATGAAATTGGTATAATTACTAACGACGTGTAGCTTACCTGTACTGATAATTATCTACAAACATGACTTAATCCAACTGACACAAATCATGCGATAACACATCTGTATGCGACGTAGAAGGCATGGAAAAATGTCTCACACAAAAGTGATGAATATTGTGTATTGGCATTCGACATACTTCTTAGCTGTTCTGATTATAGGTATAAAAATAACTTGCACATAGTTCTGAAATTCGGGTGTTTGCACGCGACGAATGAACCTAAATGTCGAACACATCGCTTAGCGCGAGTCATGTTTCGAGCTCAAATACTGCAGATAGGCATCTGCAGTATTTGAGCTCGAAACATGACTCGCGCTAAGCGATGGGTTCGACATTTAGGTTCATTCATTTATAGATAACTCAGCCCAGTTAGGAATGACGAAAAACCCAGTCAGAAGAAAGTTACTGATCAGACAAGCTGCAACCAGGGCACTTTCGTTGCCAGGCGCCTCCAAGTACGCCTGGACGCCAGAGCTCCTAGCGGCGAAAGTAGGAACTATTTGTCGAGAAGGCTGTCCTGTAATGTTAAAGACCTTACCCCTTCCACGCCATTTCGGGATCTGATTTTTGCTACAAATCTATGTCAATGGAGCGACGGACACATTTAGCTTATGTGTATTAAAAGCATGAATTGCCACAAACCACATAAAAGGAGTAATGATGTTCGCCCATTTCATTATCTGTTTTGCATTTCATATCGTAATATGATTTGCGCAAACTGAGAAATTCGTGTATAAAGCTTTATAAATTAACCCCAATTATTACCTGAGCTAACTGAATAAAACGATTTATGACATCCGACAAGTAGCTTAATAGTGATGATGAATGTGCCACATCAAAACGTTTATACTTTCCTGACTGGTCTTTCCTTCCTGCCTAACTGGCCTAAGAGTTATTATACTAAACATTGAAAGTAAATGTCGAGCACTTATACGCGTGTTTAAACACAGCGCTAGTCATGTTTCGAGCTATAATACTGCACAGATAAGCAGTGGGTCGAGTGCACATGCACGAATTCTGAATTATGAGCAAGTTTTGTTTAGACCCATAATCACAACAGATAAGAAGTATGTCGTATGCCAATACACAAACTTAATCACATGGAGTGAGACATGCTTCCACGCCTCATTCGTAACAGATAGGCTGTATGTGAAGGGTCAAACCACTACTTCCTTCTGTTGCAGTAAGTTACAATTGTAACCCATATTCAGCTCAGTTAAGGTGCAAGTCCTTCGTAATAGTATGAATTTCATCATTTGTCGAAATTCATGTTTCCATGCTATCGACTAAGCAGTTTGGATATGGATGGAATGCCATTAAACAAACTTCATTTGTTGTGGCTAATGTTTCGAGCCAATATTCTGCACATATAAGGTGTAGGTCAATAGAATATGCACACCATTTGCTTCAGTAGGTGCAATTCTAGTTTCAAGCCCTTATTCAGTTCAGCTACGCAGCATGTCTATCGCACATAAATGAATTTCATCACTAGGCAGAAGTCATGACCGGAGCCAATACGTGGCAGAGATTGGCTGTAGGACATGCACTCAGACACGATACACTTAGATTCTGCAATCTGTTCAACAAAAACCAAGCGGCGTGATATTTCTTACGTCCCGCTAATGCAGTCACGTGACGTCTTTATAATTCGAGTCGTTTTAGTTTCCCATTTTTGTGATTTGGTGGCGTTTCTCTCTGTCTTCCCATCATTACAATCAATCACTCCGCGTATATATTAACAAAACACACCAATACTTTCGCTTAATTTGAAGTTAAAACGTGAAATAAGGTCATTAATTTCTCGAGGCGTGCGGCTTGTTAAATTTCTTACAACAGAAGTATGTTGCTAGGGGTGGATGTTCCTCGCAGCCGAGGTAGGCGAGCGCGTTAAGGCGTGATGGCAATACTCTTCGGAAACAAATTTTATGGGTTCGCGTCCCACGGTCAGAATGTAATTTTTTCTTTTTTATTATTTTTTATACTCACCAACACTCAATTAAAGTATGCAGTAACACTTCTATTACTTAATTAATTATTTAAATGTATTTTTCGAATCTTATACTTGCTCCATTCGCAGGTTTAGAAGTGCGAGTGGCGCAGTTATTTCTTTTATTGTTCCGTAATTTTTTTTGTTTACCGACTTTCTGATTAATAGGTTTCGTCTATAAGTCATATTACGAGCCCATTTTCGGCACAGTTAAGTTGATTGTCGAAATCATATATACGAACATCACTTGTAGCACGTCATTTCGAGATAATTTCTTCAAAGTTAGGGTGCCAATGCACATGGAGCGAGTCATGTTTCGTGTCTCTATTTATAACACATAGTCTGTAGTTCGAAGGACTATACACGAATATCATGAGTTCCCGCGTCATGTTTGTGTAGCATATTCAGGAAAGAGAGGCTGCTTTTGGAGAACAAATAAACGAATTTTATCATTTGGGTCGAGAGGCGTTTTCGTTCTTTATTCAGCATAGGTATGCTGCCGTTTGATCACAAAAGTACAATATTTTGTTTTCTGATTAAGCTACATTTCGAACGTCATTAAGGACTTTATTAGGTTGGCTCAAATAATAATTAGAGATCATTAAATGCAAAGATAGACTTAGGTCGAGCGCCAATACACGAATTTCTTCAGTTAGCGCAATTAATATTACGAAATGAAATGCAGCACAGATAATCTGAAGGGCGAGAATAATTTCACTTTTAATGTGGTTTGTGGCAAGTCACGTTTTGAATACAGATCCGTAACAGATAAGTGTGGGTTTGGACCACGTGTCGTAGATTTGTAGCAAGAAACAGATCCCTAAATTGCGTAGAAGGTGTCTTTTCTGTAAAATTACATGACTGCCTTCTCGTCAGTTAGTTCCAACTTTCGCCTCTAGGATCTCTGGCGTCTTTGCATACTTGGAGACGCCTGGCAACGAAAGTGGGAACTACTAAGAACTTGCCCAGGTTACAGCGTGCCATATCCGTAAGTTTTCCTGACTGGTCTTTTCTTCCTGCCTAACTGGCCTAAGGGTTATTATACAAAACAATGAAAGTAAATGTCGAGCCCCTATACACGTGTTTAAACACAGCGTGAGTCATGTTTCGGGTTCTAATACTGCACAGATAGGCTGTGGGTCGAGTGCAAATGCACGAATTTCAGAATTATGAGCAAGTTTTGTTTAGACCCATAATCACAACAGATAAGAAGTATGTCGAATGCCAATTCACAAATATCATCACATGGAATGAGACATGTTTTCACGCCTCATTCGTAACAGGTAGGCTGTATGTCAAGGGTCAAAACACTACTTCCTTCTGTTGCAGTAAGTCACGTTTGTAACCCATATTTAGCTCAGTTAAGGTGCAAGTCCTTCGTAATAGTATGAATTTCATCATTTGTCGAAATTCACGTTTCAATACTATCGACTAAGCAGTCTGGATATAGATGGAATGCCATGAAACAAAATTCATCATTTGTTGTGGCTAATGTTTCGAGCCCATATTCTGCACATATAAGGTGTAAGTCAATAGAATATACACAACAGTTGCTTCAGTAGGTGCAATTCTAGCTTCAAGCCCTTATTCAGTTCAGCTATGCAGCATCTCTATCGCAAATAAACGAATTTCATCACTAGGCACAAGTCATGATCGAAGCCAATACGTGGCAGAGATTGGCTGTAGGACAAGCACTCAGACACGATACACTTAGATTCTGCACTCTGTTCAACAAAAACCAAGGGGCCTGATATTTCGAACGTCCCGCTAAGACAGTCACGTGACGTCTTTATAATTCGAGTCGTTTTAGTTTCCCCATATTCTTGAATTGGTGGCGTTTCTCTGTCTTCCCATCATTACAATCAATCACGCCGCGTATATATTAACAAAACACCCAAATACTTTCGCTTAATTTGAAATTAAAACGTGAAATAAGGTCATTAATTCCTCGAGGCGTGCGGCTTCTTAACTTTCTTACAACAGAAGTATGTTGGTAGGGGTGGTTGTTTTTCGCAGCCGATGTAGCCGAGCGAGAGAATGCGTGATGGCAATTCCCTTCGGAAACAAACTTTATGGGTTCGCGTCCCAGGGTCAGAATGCAATTTTTTCTTTTTTATTATTTTTTATACTCACCAACACTCAATTAAATTATGCAGTAACACTTCTATTACTTAATTAATTATTTAATTGTATTTTTCAAATCTTAAATTGCTCCATTTGCAGGTTTAGAAGTGCGAGTGGAGCATCAGTAGGTGCAATTCTAGCTTCAAGCCCTTATTCAGTTCAGCTACGCAGCATGTCTATCGCACATAAACGAATTTCATCACTAGGCACAAGTCATGTTCGAAGCCAATACGTGGCAGTGATTGGCTGTAGGACAAGCACTCAGACACGATACACTTAGATTCTGCACTCTGTTCAACAAAAACCAAGAGGCCTGATATTTCGTACGTCTCGCTAAGGCAGTCACGTGACGTCTTTATAATTCGAGTCGTTTTAGTTTCCCCATATTTGTGAATTGGTGGCGTTTCTCTGTCTTCCCTTCATTATAATCAATCACGCCGCGTATATATTAACAAAACACAAATACTTTCGTTTAATTTGAAATTAAAACTTTAAATAAAGTCATTAATTTCTCGAGGCGTGCGGCTTCTTAACTTTCTTGAATTAAGTATGCTGTTAGGGGCGGTTGTTTCTCGCGTCCGAGGTAGCCGAGCGCGTTAAGGCGTGATGGCAATACTCTTCGGAAACAAACTTTATGGTCTCACGTCCCACGGACAGAATGTAATTTTTTTATTATTTTTTACACTCACCAACACACAATTAAATTATGCAGTAACACTTCTATTACTTAATTAATTATTTAATTGTATTTTTCCAACCTTAAACTTGCTCCATTTGCAGGTTTAGAAGTGCGAGTGGCGCAGTTATTTCTTTTATTGTTCCGTAATTTTTTTTTTGTTTACGAAAATTCTGATTAGTAGGTTTCGTCAGAAAGTCATATTACGAGCCCATTTTCGGCACAGTTAAGTTGACTGTCGAAATCATATACACGAACATCACTTGTAACACGTCATTTCGGGACAATTTCTTCACAGCTAGGGTTCCAATGCACATGGAGCGAGTCATGTTTCGTGACTATATTTATAACACATATTCTGTAGTTAGAAGGACTATACACGAATATCATCAGTCCCCGCGTCACGTTTGTATAGCATATTCAGGAATGAGAGGTTGCTTTTAGAGAACAAATAAACGAATATTATCATTTGGGTCGAAAGGCGTTTCGATTCTTTATTCAGCATAGGTATGCTGCAGTTTGAGCACAAAAGTACAATATTTTGATTTGGCACATGTATCAACACTATTAAGCTACATTTCGAACGTCATAACGGACTTTATTAGGTTGGCTCAAGTAATAATTAGAGAACATTAAATGAAAAGATAGACTTAGGTCGAGCGCCAATACACGAATTTCTTCAGTTAGCGAATTCATATTACGAAATGAAATGCAGCACAGATAATCTGAAGGGCGAGAATAATTACACTTTTAATGTGGTTTGTGGCAAGTCACGTTTTGAATACAGATCCGTAACAGATAAGTGTGGGTTTGGCCCACTTGTCGTAGATTTGTAGCAAGAAACAGATCCCTAAATTGCGTAGAAGCTGTCTTTTCTGTAAAATTACAGGACTGCCTTATCGACAGATAGATCCAACTTTCGCCGCTAGGATCTCTGGCGTCTTTACATACTTGGAGACGCCTGGCAACGAAAGTGGTAACTACTAAGAACTTGCCCAGGTTAAAGCGTGCCATATCCGTAAGTTTCCCTGACTGGTCTTTTCTTCCTGCCTAACTGGCCTAAGAGTTATTATACTAAACAATGAAAGTAAATGTCGAGCCCCTATACACGTGTTTAAACACAGCGCGAGTCATGTTTCGAGCTCTAATACTGCGCAGATAGGTTGTGGGTCGAGTGCAAATGCACGAATTTCAGAATTATGAGCAAGTTTTGTTTAGACCCATAATCACAACAGATAAGAAGTATGTCGAATGCCAATACACAAATTTCATCACATGGAGTGAGACATGATTCCAGGACTAATTCGTAACAGATAGGCTGTATGTCAAGGGTCAAAACACTAATTCCTTCTGTTGCAGCAAGTCACGCTTGTAACCTATATTCAGCTCAGTTAAGGTGCAAGTCCTTCGTAATAGTATGAATTTCATCATTTGTCGAAATTCACGTTTCCATACTATCGACTAAGCAGTTTGGATATAGATGGAATGCCATTAAACAAACTTTCATCATTTGTTGTGGCTAATGTTTCGAGCTCATATTCTGCACATATAAGATGTAGGTCAATAGAATATTCACATGAGTTGCTTCAGTAGGTGCAAGTCTAGCTTCAATCCCTTACTCAGTTCAGCTACGCAGCATGTCTATCGCACATAAACGAATTTCATCACTAGGCCCAAGTCATGTTCGAAGACAATACGTGGCAGAGATTGGCTGTAGGACAAGCACTCAGACACGATAAACTTAGATTCTGCACACTTTTCAACAAAAACCAAGCGGCCTGATATTTCGTACGTCCCGCTAAAGGCAGTCACGTGACGTCTTTATAATTCGAGTCGTTTTAGTTTCCCCATATTTGCCAATTGATATCATTTCTCTGTCTTCCCATCATTACAATCAATCTCGCCGCGTATATATTAACAAAACACACAAATACTTTCGCTTAATTTGACATTAAAACGTGAAATACAGTCATTAATTTCTCGAGGCATTCGGCTTCTTAACTTTCTTACAACAGAAGTACGTTGCTAGGGGGGGTTGTTTCTCGCAGCCGAGGTAGCCGAGCGAGTTAAGGCGTGTTGGCAATACGCTTCGGAAACAAACTTTATGGGTTCGCGTCCCACGGTCAGAATGTAATTTTTTCTTTTTTATTATTTTTTAAACTCACCAACACTCAATTAAATTATGCAGTAACACTTCTTTTACTTAATTAATTATTTAATTGTGTTTTTCAAAACTTATGCATGCTCCATTTGCAGGTTTAGAAGTGCGAGTGGCGTAGTTATTTCTTTTACTGTTCCGTAATTTTTTTTGTTTACCGACATTCTGATTAATAGGATTCGTCTGCAAGTCATATTACGAGCCCATTTTCGGCACAGTTAAGTTGATTGTCGAAATCATATATACGAACATCACTTTAACACGTCATTTCGGGATAATTTCTCCACAGCTAGTGTGCCAATGCACATGGAGCGAGTCATGTTTCGTGTTTATATTTATAACACATAGTCTGTAGTTCGAAGGACTATACACGAATATCATCAGTTCCCGCGTCATGTTTGTATAGCATATTCAGGAATGGGAGGTTGCTTTTAGAGAACAAATAAACGAAAATTATCATTTGGGTTGAAAGGCGTTTTGATTCTCTATTCAGCATAGGTATGCTGCTGTTTGAGCACAAAAGTACAATATTTTGATTTGGCACATGTATCAACACTATTAAGCTACATTTCGAACGTCATAAACGACTTTATTAGGTTGGTTCAAGTAATAATTAGAGATCATTAAATGCAAAGATATATTTAGGTCGAGCGCAAATACACAAATTTCTTCAGTTAGCGCAATTCACATTACGAAATGAAATGCAGCACAGATAATCTGAAGGGCGAGAATAATTACACTTTTAATGTGGTTTGTGGCAAGTCACGTTTTGAATACAGATCCGTAACAGATAAGTGTGGGTTTGGCCCACTTGT